>ERZ1035006.1199-NODE-1199-length-17892-cov-5.978808_pt1 | contig 17892 bp, 15 predicted proteins | sample MGYA00520694_ERZ1035006 | MGnify/ENA primary metagenome ERZ1035006 (study PRJEB33766, sample SAMN09781746) | gut metagenome | biome: gut microbiome | host: Homo sapiens | place: Madagascar | study: EMG produced TPA metagenomics assembly of the PRJNA485056 data... | reverse complement strand
GCCGTCAGGCGATGCCTTCCTGATTAAAATTAAGATTTTAATCAGGAAATAGTATCAGAGATTCCCCCTGGGGAACCATCGTTTCTGCGTTCCCGACAAAATAGAATGGAGTGTATTTATGCTGAAATTTACCCTGAAAAAGCTCCTGCAAATGATACCCATGCTGCTGCTCATCAGCCTGCTGGTGTTTGGCGCTTTGCAGATGACGGGGGTGGACCCCATTAGCTACATGGTTTCTCCGGATATGGCTGCCAGTGCAGAAAATCTGGAGGCTCTGCGGGAGCAGATGGGTTTGAATGACCCCTTCTTTGTCCGCTATTTCCGCTGGGTGGGTGAAATGCTGCGTGGCGAGTATGGCTACAGCATCACCACCGGATCTTCCATCAAGACCATGCTGGCCCAGCGTCTGCCTGCTACCTTCGAGCTGGCACTGTGGTCACTGCTGCTGTCCACCGTCATCGGTGTGGCCATCGGCATTGTTTCCGCCATTCGCCAGAACGGCATCATCGACTACATCGGGCGGTTCCTGGCAGTTATCGGCCAGTCCATCCCCCAGTTCTTCTTCGGCATCTGTATGGTGCAGATCTTCGCCATTAAGATGGGCATCCTCCCCACAGGCAACCGGATGTCTGCCACCGGAGAATTTACCCAGGCCCAGCACCTGATCCTGCCGGTGGTCACCACCACCATTTCCATGTGTGCGGTGCTGATGCGCTACACCCGGAACAATATGCTGTCCGTTATGAACAGTGACTATGTGAAAACCGCCCGGAGCAAGGGCCTTCCTGAGTGGAAGGTGTACTTTAAGCACGCTTTCCGGAATGCCCTGCGGCCGGTGATGGTGGTGCTGGTGTTCCGTCTGCCCCTGCTGATCTCCGGTTCCGTGGTCATTGAGTCCGTATTCTCCTGGCCCGGTATCGGCATTACCATCACCGATGCCGTGGTGGCCGGTGACTACCCGGTGATCATGGTGACCACAGTTCTGGTTGCTGCCGCAATGCTCATTGCCAGCTTCCTGGTGGATGTACTGACAGCCCTGTTGGATCCCAGAGTCCGTCTGGGTGAGTAAGGAGGTAGAAGCTATGGCATTGACTGATAAATCCAAAGCCACCAAGCTGTGGAAGAAAAACCTGCGGAAATTCTGCAACAACAAGCTGGCCATGATCGGCTTTATTTGTATGATCATTATCACCCTGGCCTGTATCCTGGCACCGGTGCTTACCAGCTACGACCCCATTAAACCGGATTTCGCCGCCATTACCAAGGCTCCCAGTGCCGAGCATCTGCTGGGCACCGACAAGCTGGGGCGGGACGTGTTCGCCCGGGTGCTGTACGGCGGCCGTGTGTCCATCCTGGTGGGCGTGGTAGGCGCACTGGCCGGTTCTCTGATCGGCGCTGTGCTGGGCGCCATCGCCGGATATTTCGGCAAGTGGATTGATTCCCTGCTGATCCGGATCTCCGAGGTGTTCCAGACCTTCCCCAATATGATCCTGATCCTGCTGATGGTGGCCATTTTGGGGCAGGGACTGAATAACCTGCTGATTGTGTTCTCCCTTACCGGCTGGATGACCACCTTCCGCATGGTGCGCAATGAGTTTTTGGTACTGCGTGAGGAGACCTACGTCAAGGTCTGTGAGGCCTTCGGTATGTCCCGGCCTGCCATTATGTTCAAGCAGATCCTGCCCAATGTACTTTCCCCTGTGATCGTCGCTACCACCGTGAATGTGGCAGGCTTTATCCTCTCCGAGGCCGGCCTGAGCTTTATCGGTGTTGGCGTTCCCTCTTCCGTTCCCACCTGGGGCAATATCCTCAACGCCGCAAAGTCTCTGGATGTTCTGGCGAACTACTGGTGGTTGTGGGTTGTGCCCGGTGTGGTCATCTCTGTGTTCGTCCTTGCCGTGAACTTCTTCGGTGATGGCCTGCGGGACGTTCTGGATCCCAAGCAGCAGTAAGGAGGAAAAGCCATGGATAGCAAAGATATTATTTTGGATGTTTCCCACCTGAACACCAGCTTCATGGTGGAGAAAAAGGAAATCAAGATTGTCAAGGATGTTTCCTTCCAGGTCAAGCGGGGCACCACCCTGGCCATCGTGGGAGAATCCGGCTGCGGCAAGAGCGTCACGGTTCACTCCATTGCCAAGCTGATGCCAAAAAATGCTGTGGTCAAAGCAGACAAGATCCAGTATAACGCCATGCGGGACGGACAGATTCATGCGTACCGGCTGGAGAACATGGCCCCCTATGGCAAGGAAATGCGTTCCCTGCGGGGCACCGAGATCGGCATGGTGTTCCAGGATCCCATGTCCTCCCTGAACCCGGTGTATAAAGTAGGCGACCAGGTGGCGGAAAATCTATTGCAGCACTTCAAAATGTCCAAGAAGGAAGCCCAGGAGAAGGTACTGGATATGTTCCGGAAGCTGGGGATTCCCGATCCGGAGCACCGGATCCATGACTATCCCTTCCAGTTCTCCGGCGGCATGAAGCAGCGTGTGGTTATTGCCCTGGCCATGATCTGCAACCCGGAGCTGATCATTGCAGACGAACCCACCACTGCCCTGGATGTGACCATTCAGGCGCAGATCATGGAGCTGATGAAGGATTTGCAGGTGAACGAAGGCAAGTCCGTGATCCTCATCACCCACAATATGGGCCTGGTGGCAGAGCAGGCAGACGAGGTCTGCGTTATGTACATGGGCCGGGTGGTGGAATTTGGCTCTCTGGAGCAGATCTTCGAGAATCCGTCCCATCCCTATACCAAAGCCCTTCTGCGCAGTGTGCCGGTGCTGGGTCTTGCAGACGATCAGAAGCTGGAGACCATTCCCGGTGCCACACCCAACCCTGCGGATGTGGGCGAGGGCTGCGAATTTGCCGACCGGTGCAGTGCGTGCTGCGCCGAATGCCGCAAGGGCCGGATCCCCGCCTATGAGGTGGAGCCGGGCCACAAAGTCCGCTGTGTAAAGTTCAAGGGCTGCAAGGAGGTTGATTGATATGGCAGAAAACAAAGAACGGGAAGTCCTGTTTGAGATCCGGGATCTGCAGCAGTGGTTCCCCATTAAAAAGGGCGTGATGAAAAAGACCGTGGGCCATGTCAAGGCTGTGGATGGAATCAGTCTGGATATCTACAAGGGCGAGACCCTGGGTATCGTAGGCGAGTCCGGCTGCGGCAAGTCCACCTTCGGCAAGTCCATTATGATGCTGGAGCAGCCCACCGGAGGTCAGGTGCGGTTTAACTTCGGCGGGGAATTTAAGGATATTACCAAGTTTACCAGCAAGGAAATGCTGGAATTCCGGAAGCGGGTGCAGATGGTGTTCCAGGATCCCTACTCTGCGCTGAACCCCCAGAAGAAGATCTACACCGCCTTTGAGGAGCCGCTGAAGGTTCACGGCATCCGCACCAAGGAGGAGCGGGAGAAGATCATGGCAGAGGTGCTGCGGATGGTCAACATCCAGCCGGACTACCTGCTGCGCTATCCCCACGAGTTTTCCGGCGGCCAGCGGCAGCGGCTTTGCATCGCCCGGGCCCTGGAGGTTCATCCCCAGGTGCTGATCTGCGACGAGCCTGTGTCCGCTCTGGATGTGTCCATTCAGGCCCAGGTGCTGAACCTGATGAAGGACATTCAGAAGGAGCTGAATCTGACCTACCTGTTCATTGCCCATGACCTGTCTGTAGTTCAGTATATGTCCGATCGGATCGTGGTGATGTATCTGGGCAAGATCGTGGAGATTGCGGACAAGCGTGCGCTGTACGAAAAGCCCATGCACCCCTACACCAAGGCCCTGCTGTCTGCCATTCCCGTGCCCAAGATCGGCGGCAAGCAGAAGCGGCAGGTGCTCCAGGGTGAGGTGCCCAGCCCCATTAAAAAGCCTACAGGCTGTGCATTCCACCCCCGCTGCCCCCACTGCACGGATATCTGCCGCCGGCAGGATCCGGCACTGATCCAGTGTCCTGACGGCCACTGTGTGGCCTGCCACATGTATGCCCAGGACGGAAAATAACGACCGGAGGACCCTATGAAGCGATATTATGCATTTGACCGGGGAATTTTCCAACCCCAGGCTTTGGAAAATGTGGCCATTCACACCAACCCGGTGGAGAAGGATCGGGAGCACTCTCCCATGTTTACCGAGGGCTATTTTGCCCAGCCCAGCCTTCCCTGGGAGGTGCGGTATGACAATGCCTACCCCAATGTGATCTACGATGAGGAAGCGCAGCTGTACCGGCTGTACTACACCCTGATCATTTATGACCCGGAATCTTCCAGGTACACCCGTCAGGAGCGGGCAAAACGGAACTATATCCCCAAGCATGACCGGCGCACGGCCACCGGCTATGCAGAAAGCAAGGACGGCATTCACTGGACCAAGCCCAATCTGGGCATTGTGGAGTTCCAGGGGAGCAAGGATAACAACCTGATTATGCTTTCCGCCCACGGCACCGGTGTGATGCTGGACAAAGAGGAACTGAATCCCAAGCGCCGGTATAAAATGATGCTCATGCTGGATGTGGTGGGTGTGGAATCCCGGATGGCGGTCAGCTTCTCTGCGGACGGCATCCACTGGGAGGAGCCCATTGTATGGCCCAAGTACACCGCCCGGGGAGATTCCCACAACTTTGTGTTCCGGGATCGCCGGGATGGAAAGTACAAGGTCATCACCCGGATATGGAGAAACAACCTGCGGCTGTCTGCCCTGAGCGAAAGCACCGACTTTATCAACTGGTCTGAGCCCAAGGAGATCCTCCGGGGCTGGGGCTGGGAATCCCAGGTGTATTCCATGCCGGTGTTCCCCATGGGGGATATGTATCTGGGTCTTGCCTCCATGTTCCACGAAGGCGACCGGACGGCTCCTGACTTTGATACGGTGGTCTGCGAGCTGACCTACGCCACAAAGCTGGATGTATTTGACTTTGTGGATCCCGGTGCCAGCTTTATCCCCAGAGGGGAAGGGCATTATCCGGACGGAGAATTTGACTGCTGCTGCATTTACTCCGCAGCGCCTGTGGAGATCGACGGAAAGCTGTGCTTCTACTACATGGGCGGCAACGGTCAGCACACCAATTACCGGGAGACCAGCTTTGGCAGAGCCTTCCTGGAAAAGAATAAGTTTGCCTACATGAGCCAGCGGAACCCGGAAAATCCCGGCAAGCTGGTGTCTGCCGCTGTCCACTTCTTTGGCGATACCTTCCGGATCCTCTGCGACAAGGAGCCGGAGGGCAGTCTGGAGGTTCAGCTGGTTTCCTCCTGGATGGAGGAACAGGGACTGGAGGGCTATACCTTCCGGGACTGCCGGATGACAAAAGATCCGGATGGCTGGTACCGGGTAACATTTGCCAAGGCACTGGGGGACTTCCCCCCGGAGCAGAAGGTAAGCATTGTTGCCCGGCTGAAGGGCTGCAAGGTCTACGCCATGGAAGGCGACTTCGCCGCTACCTCCATCAACTATTAAAAAAGCAGAAAAGCAGCCCCCTCTTTTGAGGGGGCTTTCCTAAAATGATGGAGTTCGATTGGTTGAAGATCGGATCAGACCTTGAATTTGAAGCAGGCCTTTTCCACATGGCAGCTGTCACCGGCAGCAACCTTGACCATGTGGGCATCCTCGGGGTAGACGATGAGCACATCCTCCGGGGTCATATCCAGCCAGGTCACTACCGGGCCGTCAAAACCCACAAAGTCTTCCTCCGGCTTTTCTTCGGTGCAGGTCAGAAGATCGGTATTGGTAACGCCGATCCGCTCGTGACCGGACAGAAGGACGTGCATATCTCCGTAGAGCCGGTGGCCTTCCCAGATGGCCTGATCCTGGGGCATGGTTTCGTAGCAGAACCGATTGACAAAGGCTTCCTCGCCATCAATGGGATTCCGGCCTTTGGTCAGGGTGTTCAGATCCCCGGACAGGAGGGCGTGGATCACAGTGTCCAAGGACTTGCTTTGACCCAAATAACGATGCAGGTATTTCTTCTTGGTGTAAATCATAGAGAAACTCCTTATGTGTTATTTTTACATCAGTATATCCTGTTTTTGGAAAGAAATCAACAACAATTATCAATGTAGGTGGTTCCATGGAATTAAAAAAAGCAACCGATTGCGATGTGCTGGTGCTGGGCTCCGGCATTGCCGGTATCAGCGCCGCCCTTCGGGCCGCCGAGCTGGGGGCCAGGGTCATACTTGCCTGCAAGGGATCCCTCTTTTCCGGCTCCAGCTTCTATCCCGGTACCTGGGGCTTGGGGCTCATTGGCCCGGAGAACGAGGCAGACAAAAAGGATCTGGCCGAGACCATTCTGCGGGTCGGTCAGGGCATGGCAGATCCCAAGCTGGTGGAAACCTTTGTGGGGGGCATTGCCCCAGCCATTGAAAATCTCCGGAAAAAGGGCGTTCGTCTCCGCCGGGCTAATCAGGCGGGGCAGAAGGAGTTTATACCCTGCTTTGACCACAAGCACCGGGACTGGAACGGCATTGAATTCGACTCCGTCCGGGAGGTGCTTGGACGGGAACTGGAGCAGAAGCAGGTTCGCCTCTTCCCCGGCTGGGAGGCCCTGCACCTGGTAAAGGATCAGGGGGCGGTCTGCGGAGCCGTTCTTTCCAAAGAGGAGCAGCTTTGCTACGTTGCCGCCGGGGCGGTGGTGCTGGCAACAGGCGGCTATGGCAGTCTGTTTCAGTACCATCTGTGTACGGAGGATGTAGCCGGAATGGGCCAGTATCTGGCGTTGGAAGCCGGGTGCAGACTGGTGAATATGGAGTTCATGCAGATGATGCCTGGGTATTTGACCCCTGCCTTCCGGACGATCTTCAACGAAAAAACCTTCCGGTTTACCCAGATGACGACCCCCGACGGGAAGCCTCTTCTCACCCCGGAGGCGGCGGCCGCCCTGCCGGAGCGATCCGGATACGGCCCCTTTACCTGCCGTCTGGCCGGAAAAGCGGTGGATCTGGCGATTTTCCGTGCCTTCCGGCAGGATGACCGGGGGGTTACCGTGTCCTACACCCAGGAACTGAAGGAAGATCCTCCTGAGTTTATCTCCGTGTACTTTGAATGGCTGAAGGAAGCCAAGGGCCTGACGGTCAATGATCCGGTACACATTGGTATTTTTGCCCACGCAGCCAATGGCGGTGTGGCCATTGATGGGAATGCCTGGACCGGCGTTCCCGGCCTGTACGCCGCCGGAGAGGTCACCGGCGGGATGCACGGTGCCGACCGGATCGGCGGGTTGTCCACCGCCAATAGCTTGGTATTCGGCGGTATCGCCGGTGCATCCGCAGTGACAGAACACCACTGTGCCCCGGAGACGATCTCCTTCCCTCTGATGACCGCTCCGGGCATTGCCGAAAGGAAACGGCAGCTGCAGCAGCTTATGTTCCAAAATGCCATGGTCATTCGCTCTGGCGAGGGTCTGACCCAGGCCTTGGCCCAGGTGCAGCAGATGCGGGAAGCCCTCCTTGCCGATACAGTCCCCGCAGCCCCCCAGCAGACCGCCGAAGCCGCCGACACCCATCGCCTCCTGGCGCAATACACCACAGCCCAAAGCCTGCTCCTGGCCGCATCCCTGCGAACAGAAAGCCGCGGCTCCCACTACCGAGAGGACTATCCCGCCCCCAGCAAAGCCCTGGAGCACCCCACCTTCCTGGAAATGCGGGATGGGAAGATCTGCCCATGCCGATGATTGGCAAGATAGATCCGAAGACTGCGAAGGCTCCCGATGAAGAACCAGCCGCCAATAAAATCCATCACGGCAGAGCCCCAATCTGGGACTCTGCCGTGAATTTTTGGCGGTATGGTGGGAAGGAGCGAATAACTGCCCAAACGGTTTTTTTATGTAAGCGCTTTCTGGAGCGCGGAAACGATCCGTACTTCTTCGCCGCTCTCGTTTGTCCGAATCCGGATCAATGGAATGCTGCACTTTTGCAGATCCTTATGGTCAAGGAAACACTTGCGGTTCCAGGTCAGGGGCGCTTACAGGCACCATCCATCACGTCCCGGAGCTGCCGGAGAGGCGGTAGATGGTGGTTTTCCAGTTGCCGCGGAAATATCTGCCCACAAAGCAGAGACTGCGGAAGATCCAGTCCAGGATCATGGCGTACCATACGCCCAGGGCGCCCATGCCCAGGCGGATGCCCAGGATGTAGCTGAAGCCGATGCGGAAGGCGGCCATGGAGAAGATGGCAGTGCCCATGGGGAATTTCACATCGTTGCAGGCCCGGAGCATATTGGGGAGCACAAAGCTTACAGGCCACAAAATCATGGCACAGCCGTTGTGGATCATAACGAGCCGGAAGGCCAGTTCGGTGGTTTCCTTGCTCAGGCCATACAGGGACAGCAGGAAGGGGAGATTGGTAAGAATGGTGATGTTCACCACCGCAGTGGCAAGATAGGTGAAGATCATCAGCTTTTTGGTGTAATAGCGGATCTGGGTGTGATCCAGAGCACCGGCGCACCGGCCGATGACGGCCACCATTGCCAGATTCATGGCCTGACCCACCATACAGCCCATAGTGTCAAGGTTGTTGGCAATGCCGTTTGCGGCAATCTGGGTGGTGCCGAACAGGGAAATGATGCTGACCACCAGCACCCGCCCGCCCTGGAACAGGGCATTTTCAATGCCCCCCGGGATGCCGATGTAGAGGATCTTGCGGATCTGCTCCATCTCCGGGCGGAAGGACAGCCTGGGGATGGACAGGGTGTGGGCGGGATTTTTCAGACAGATGCACAGAATCAAGGCCATGACGGCTCTGGAAATGAGGGAGGGAATGGCCACGCCCAGGACGCCCATGTGCAGTCCGAAAATGCAAATGGCGTTGCCTGCGATGTTCAGAATGTTGCCAACGATGGAGGTGTAGAAGGTGACGCTGGTTTTGCCCATGGCACGAAACAGTGCTGCATAGGCGTTGTAGAGGCCAAGAAAGGGGTAAGAAATGACGGAAACCACCAGATATGTCAGGGCTGCTTCCATCACATCGGCTTCAATGGAGCCGAACAGCAGGGCCAGAAGCCCCTTGCGCCCAATGGCAATGACCAGGGCCAGGATGGTTGCCCCGGAGAAAACCGTGAGCACCACCTGATTGGAGGCATCCCGGGCCTGGCTGATCCGGTTTGCCCCCAGATACTGACTGACCACCACCGTGCCGCCGGTGGCCAGGGCTGCCAGAACGCTGAAAATCAGGTTATTTACCATGTCCATTAAGGAAACCCCGGACACCCCGGCCTCGCCCACCGAAGCCACCATCATGGTATCGGCCATGCCCACCGTGATGGCCAGGGTCTGCTCTAGGATCAACGGCAGGATCAACGCCACAAGATCCCGGTTAGAAAATAAATAACCGTCCCGCACACCGCTTTTCATGGATACGCCTCCTGAATCGGTTCCCACTATCTTTGGAAACCAATGTAAAATCTGACATAAGAATACCACCGGAATTTCCAAATTGCAACCAGGGACTATCTGAAAACAGGAATATGACAGAATTGGCCAGGTGATGTAACAATATTGCGAATATTCCATGTTTCGACATTGTACCGCCGAATTTCGCCGTATAATGTTCGATATTGCATTGTCGGCGCATTGCGCCGACGTTGTTTCCCCGGTGGGGAAACAACCGGGCGGCTGATAGCCGCCCCTACGCAGATGGTGCCACCGAATTACCGCCGCAAAAATTTCGTTGCGCAAATGAAGTTTTAAAGGATACGCTCTACTACGAACGCTACGAAATATCCGCTCAGTAATTTGAATGCTTACCGCAGGATCCCCGTGGATTGGAGGAACAGCACCAGCATCATTACCGGTGCGATGTAGCGGATCATGACCCGGTAGAGCTTTTTCCGGCGGAAGTTTCTGCCGCCGCGCTGGATCTCGTCAATGACATAGTCCGGGGTGACGATCCAGCCGATGAGCAGGGTGGACAGCAGGGCGATGAAGGGCATCATCACACTGTTGCTGATGTAATCCATCAGATCCAGCAGCTGACCGACGGAACCGTTGGGCAGGGGGATCTCCAGGTAGAAGGCGCTGTAGCCCAGGGCGATGATCCCGGAGGCGGCCAGATAGATGACGGTCAGGATCAGCACGGCCTTTTTCCGGGGGATGTGGACGATCTCCATCACATTGGCGGTGATGGACTCCAGCACGGAGATGCAGGAGGTCAGGGTGGCGAAAATGGCGGTGACAAAGAACAGAATGCCAACCACCGTTCCGGCCTTGCCCATGGCGGCGAACACCTTGGGCAGGGAGACGAACATCAGACTGGGGCCTGCGCGCATGCCCTCGGTGCCGGAAAAGACATAGACCGCCGGAATGATCATGGCACCTGCCAACAGGGCAACGCCGGTGTCAAACAGCTCGATCTGGCTGACGGCCTTGTTCAGATCCACCTCCGGCTTTACATAGGAGCCGTAGGTGATCATAATGCCCATGGAAACGCTGAGGGAGAAAAACAGCTGGCTCATGGCATCCAGCAGGATCTGCAAAAACCGGCCCACCGTCAGTCCCTGGGTATGAGGCGTCAGGTAGTAGACAAGACCCTGAAGGCCGGTGCGGATCTGACCGGCGGCATCGGTGCTGTGCAGCGTCAGGGAGAATCCGGCGATGACCACCACCAAAACCAGCAGCAGAGGCATCATGCTCCGGGACACCTTTTCAATGCCGCCCTGCACGCCATTGTACACGATGAGGGCTGTCACACCCATAAATGCCAGAGCGTACACCACCGGGGAAACCGGGGAGGAGATAAAGGCGGTAAAATATCCGTCCTGGGCGGCGGCAGCGGTGTGTCCGGTGAGGAAGGCCACCGCATACTTGGTGATCCAGCCGCCGATGACTGCGTAGTAGGTCATAATTAGCACCGGTACCAGGAAGGTCAGGATCCCCAGAAATTTCCACTTGGGGGCCATTTCTGCGTAGGCACCAATGGCGCTTTTCTTGGTGCGCCGTCCGATGGCGATATCCGAGCAAAGCAGGGTAAAGCCGAAGGTCAGCACCAGGGCCAGATATACGATCAGGAACAGGCCGCCGCCGTCCTTGGCGGCCAGATAGGGGAACCGCCAGAGATTGCCTACGCCCACGGCGCTGCCTGCTGCGGCCAGAACAAATCCGATCTGGCCGGAAAAATGATTTGCTTTCTTTTCCATAGCTTTCTACGCTCCTATTTCCGGGAAACGCCGAATCTGCGGGGCTGTTCCTGCTTGGAGATTTGCGCTTCCTGATGCTTGCAAATAAGAATAGCATAGGTTATACTATAAGTAAAACGAATGTTTTTACTGATACACATTACAAAAACTTATGGGAGGCCACAGGATGCGGGAGCAGAAGGATCGGTATGAGATCTTCTTAAAGGTGTATGAGACCGGCAGCTTTTCCAAGGCGGCAGAGGCACTGAACTATACCCAGTCCGGCATCAGCCAGATGATGGCGGGATTGGAGGAGGAGCTGGGGGTGCAGCTGTTTGCGCGGATCAACCGGGGGGTGGCGCTGACGGACAACGGACAGCGGCTGCTGCCCTATATCCGGGAACTGGCCAATCAAAAGGACCGCCTTCGGCAGGCGGCCTTTACCATCAACAACAGTATTGAGGGCGTCCTGCGGATCGGCAGCTTTTCCAGTGTTACCGCCCTGTGGATGCCGGAGGTGGTGGCCTATTTTCAGGAGCATTACCCCAAGGTGCGGGTGGAGATCCTGGATGGCAACTACGATGAGATCTGCACCTGGATCCGCCACGGTCAGGTGGACTGCGGCTTTTTGTCCGGCATCGTTGCCGATGGGCTGGATTTTTACCCTTTGTGGGAGGATCCCCTGTACGCCGTTTTGCCGGAAAACCATCCCCTGGCAGAAAAAAGCCGGATATCCCTTGAAGAATTGTTTCAATATCCCATGATCATTGAAACCCCCGGCTGCGATAATGATATCCAGCACCTACTAAAAAAGAGCCAGCTTCAGCCCAAAATCATCTACAGCTTTCGGGATGACCCCTTGATCATGGCCTTTGTCCGCAAAGGTCTGGGGGTCACCGTTTTTCAGGAGCTGGTGCTGGAAAGCACCGGCCGCACCGGCATCGTATCCCGCCCCTTGGAGCCGGTCAGCAGCCGCAAAATCGGCCTTGCCTTCTCCAAAACCACCAACTCCGTCGTCTCCCGGGTGCTGCTGCGCTATTTGCAGCAGCAGATCGGCCAGATCCAAAGCAAGGTGCTCCGGGGCATGGAAACGCTTCCCGATCCCCAATAAGAAAAGCCATACAGCCCGCTATTTTCCAGAGAAACTGAGGGGCTGTATGGCTTTTTTATGGCTTAACGGTACCGCTGCAAAAAGGCTTCCAGAGTGGTGCGCAGCTGTGGGGGCAGGCGGCGGAAGCATTCGGCGGCCAGATTTTCCGGCACACCGTAGAAGCCTTCGGCGATGCTTCCGGCGATGGCGGTGAGGGTGTCGCAGTCGCCGCCCAGGGAGACGGCGGTGCGGATGACATCTTCAAAGGAGCTTCCTTCCAGGAAGGCGGTGATGGCCTCCGGGACGGTCTCCTGGCAGCTTTCCACATGGTGATAGGTGGGGCGGATCTCATCGCAGGTGCGCAGCAGGGGATAGCCGAACTGCTCCTGAATGTAGGATTTTATCTCCTGTTTGGATGCGCCGGTTCGGGCCAGGAAGATGGCACTGGCGGTTGCCTCAGCTCCTTTGATGCCCTCCGGGTGATTGTGGGTCACCGGGGCGGACAGCCGGGCGGCGTGGCGCACCGCTTCCAGGGTGTCAAACATCCATGCCACGGAGGAGACCCGCATGGCAGAGCCGTTTCCATAGCTGCCGTAGGGCCCCATGCCGGGATCTTCCAGCCACAGACGGAACCGGCCGCCGTAGCCTGCGTGGGGAAAGGCTTTGCCAAAGGCGCGCATACGCTGGGCCAGCAGCGCTTGGATCGCCTCGTCGGATATTCCGGGGGCGGCATCCAGAAAGGCCTGGGCCACCGCCAGGGTCATCACCGTGTCATCGGTGTAGGTCGCCTGGGGAGGGAACAGGGGGAAATCCTTTGTTTTTGTGCCCTGATCGAATTCGTATGGACTGCCGATTATATCACCGAGAATTGCACCGATCATCTGCGGCCACCTCTTTTCTCATAGTCTTTGTCAATTTCTTCTTTCCAGTCCGCTGCCAGGGGCATACTGGTGCGGAACTGGCTGATCGCTTCACTGATCACCGTGTAGTTAAGGGCGGTGCCTTTTGCATCGCAGCAGTAGTTGGCGGCTCTGTCCTGACCGATGCCGAAGCGGCTGGCCTCGGCGGCGGCATCTATATTGGCCCCCAGGAACAGAAATTCCCAGCCATGCTGCTGCTTTTCCTGAATCATCTTCCGCACCTGGGGGTATGTGTACCGGCGGCTGGCATTTTCCATGCCGTCGGTGGTGATGATAAACAGGGTCTTTTCCGGGACATCCTCCTTCCGGGCGTACCGATGGACATTCCCAATGTGGCGGATGGCACCGCCTACCGCATCCAGCAGGGCGGTGCAGCCCCGGACGTAATACTGCTCCTGGGTCAGATCCTTCACCTGATCCAGAGGGGCACGGTCGTGGATGACCTCTGTCTCATTGTCAAACAGCACCGTGGAAACGAAGGCTTCCCCCGGCTCCTTGCGCTGCTTTGCCAGCATGGCATTGAAGCCGCCGATGGTATCGGTCTCCAGTCCGGCCATAGAGCCGCTGCGGTCCAGGATAAAAACCAGTTCTGTCAGTTCCTTTTTCATAATGTATTCCTCCTTTGATTGTGGCTTAATGATCTTACAGCCATATCATAGGAGATTTTTCGGGAAAAAAGGTCACCTGACAGGTTACTTTTCCACGGAGCCCAGCAGGGGCTGGTCGAAATTGTACAGCAGGCAGTTGATCTGCACCAGATCGAAGCATTTGTGTTCGATGCAGTAGCGAATGATCAGGTCAAATTTGCTGCTGTTGGACAGAGCGTAACCGGCCCGGCTCAGAAGATCCCGGGCATCCTCCAGGTTCAGTTCCAGAGCCAGGGCCAGGGCCACGGCGGTCTGCTTGGTGGGCTTGTAATGGGGATTGTTCCGGATTTTAGAGAAATGCTGCTTGGTCAGCAGGGCTTTTTTGTAGATTTGGGCATCCTTTTTCCCGGAGGCGTCAATCCATTGGAGAACAGTCTCCGAAAAGCCTGCATCCAGCTGGGCCAGAGCGGCGTGAAGGTCTGCTTCCTGAAAGGGGACAGCCTCCTGGGGACATTCCATGGCCACAGGATACGCCTGGGACGGGCACTCCTTGGAGGGCATCGCATCCCGCAGGCGGCGGAAACGGCTGGGGGCCTGGCCATATTCCTCCTGGGTCTTTTGCTGAACGTAGTGTTCATCAATATAGGAAGCGACAGAGCTTACCAGCTTTTCAGACAGGGCAAAGGCGGAATGCCCAAAGACCACCAGATAGATCTGCATATCGTTTTCCAGCAGGAATGCGCTGAATTCCCGGATGGCGATTTGCAGGGCCAGCCCCTGGGGGAAGCCATAATTTCCCGTGGAGATAAGGGGAAAGGCAATGCTGGCGCAGTGGTGGGCTTTGGCAAGTGCCAGGGATTTTCGGTAGCAGGAGGCAAGAAGGGCTTCCTCCTGGTGCTTCCCGTCGATCCAGACCGGGCCTGCGGTGTGGATCACATACTTGGCATCCAGCTGATAGCCTGGTGTGATGGCGGCATCGCCGGGGGCCAGAGGGCCGATGAGCTGGCGGGCTTGCAGCAGTGCGGGCCCGGCTGCTTTGTGGATGGAGCTGTCCACCCCGCTGCCAATCACCGGCTTGGGGTTTGCGGTGTTGACAATGGCATCGGCGGACATATTGACGATATCGTTGCGGACGATGGCAAAGGGCATAAGGATCCCTCCTTTTTCTTTCCGGTATATGCAAAAAGGGCAGCTGCCAGCCGCCCAACATATCTATCATACCACATAGACCCGACGGATTCAATTGATTTTCTGTAGGAAAAATGGGGCGTTTCTTTGTAGAGTATCCCATCTTGCAATTTTGGGAGGGTGTGGTAATATGTAAGTACAAGGAAGGACAAATACCAAAGATCCCATCCGATCAGTCGATATTTCTCATAGGAAGTCGATGGTATAGAGGATCCTGACTTGAATCAATAGAAAGGGTGGTTACAAGTGAAACTGCAAATTGACAGCGAAATGGAATAAGCTCTCAATCATCGGTTAAAAGCCAGATTGAGAGCTTATTCCATTTTACTGGATCATGGACGGAGCTAGGAAAGGTCTGGCTCGTTTGTCTTCTACAATTCTGCATTGCGCTATAAAATATCCCCCCTATGCAAGCCGTGACCTGCATAGGGGGGAATCTCTTTTGAAGCTGCTTGTCAGTCCCGGAAAGAACTGACGCATTGGCTTACCGCGTGGGCCGCGGCAGTTTGGGCTGCTTACTTAGCCAGCTTCTTGAACTCGTCGAAGACGAACTGAACCTTGGGTCCGATGATGACCTGAACGGAGGTCTTGCCCGGGCGGATAACGCCGGCAGCACCGGAGGACTTGATCTTCTTCTCGTCAACCAGCAGGCGATCCTTGACTTCCAGTCTCAGACGGGTGATGCAGTGGTCGATGGAAACAACGTTGTCCTTGCCGCCCAGACCTTCCATGATGATCTCAGCCATAGCGGTGTAGTCGTTGTTAGCCAGCTCGATCTTCATTTCGCCGTCCTGGTCGTCTTCACGGCCGGGGGTCTTCAGGTCGAACTTCTTGATGGCGAACAGGAACACCAGGTAGAACACCACGAATGCAGCGATGCCCAGGGGGATCAGCAGCCAGCTCTTGCTGGCAGCAGGCAGGAAGGAGGAGAAGATGGCGTCGGTCAGGCCAGCGGAGAAGCAGAAGCCAGCGCGGTAGCCCAGAGCGACGGTAACGGTTGCGAAGATAGCGTACAGCAGAGCGTACACAACATACAGGGGGAATGCCAGGAACATGAAGGCGAACTCGAAGGGCTCGGTAACGCCGCACAGGAAAGCACACAGAGCAGCGGAACCGATGATACCGATGGTAGCCTTGCGCTTGTTGGTCTTAGCGGTCTGGATCATGGCCAGAGCAGCACCGGGGATACCGAACATCATGCAGGGGAAGAAGCCGGCCATGTACATACCCACGGACCAGTTGACGGGGTTGCCGTTGGCCATAACGCCGCCCTCAGTCAGAGCGCCCCAGTAAGCGGTCAGGTCGCCCAGGCCGATGGTGTCGAACCAGAACACGTTGTTCAGAGCGTGATGCAGGCCGGTGGGGATCAGCAGACGGTTCAGGAAGGCATACAGGCCAACACCGAACACGCCCATGCCCTTGATGCCGTTGCCAATGGCAACCAGAACGCCGAAGACGATGGGCCAGATGAACAGCAGAATGGCGGCAACGACGATGGAAACAAGGCCGGTCACAATGGCGACGGAGCGCTTGCCGCCGAAGAATGCCAGAACGTCGGGCAGCTTGGTGTTCTTGAACTTGTTGTAGCAGGTAGCACCGATGATGCCGCACAGGATACCGATGAAGGGGTTGGCGATCTTAGCGAAAGCGACCTCATTGGTCTTGCTGGCGATCATGTTGGGAGCAATGACGCTGACAGCGCCAACGGACAGCAGGGTGGTGATCATCAGCCAGCTGACCAGACCGGCCAGGCCGGCGGTGCCGTCATTCTCTTCAGCCAGGCCAACAGCAACGCCGATGGCGAACAGCAGAGCCATGTTGTCGATCAGAGCGCCGCCTGCCTTGACCAGGAAGAAACCGATCGTGTACAGTGCGCCGGTAGTAGGTGCATCGGGAACGCCCATAACACCAGGAGCAATGGCGTAGCCCAGACCCATCAGAATACCGCAGATGGGCAGGATAGCAACGGGAAGGAACAGAGCCTTACCAAGCTTCTGAAGATATCTCATCATAGAATTATTCCTCCTTAATACTCTTTAATACTCTTTGCCGTATATCAGGACCGCCGGCCCACAGCGGTCAAGTGGCCAAAAATGTGGTTGGGAGAAGGATCTCCCGGGGGCAGGCGGGCTTAGCCGCCTGCGGGGATATGTGTGAAATTACAGGTTGGCTTCCAGAAAGGCCTTCAGTTCCGCGGCGGCCTTCTCTTCGTCAGCGCCCTCAACGGTAACGGTCAGCTCCATGCCCTGCTTGGCGGCCAGCTTCATCAGAGCCATCAGGCGGCGGGCATCGGCAGTACCGGTGGGAGCGGTGATGGTGATCTTGGAAGCAAAGGGAGCAACGGCCTTCACCAGCATACCGGCGGGACGAGCGTGCATACCCATGGGGTCAGTGATCACATGCTTGAATTCTTTCATTGTTATTTCCTCACTTTCGTGCTTTTCAATGATGTTGCGGCCTTACAGCTCCGACTGGCAGACAATCTTTCTGGTTTCCAGGATCCGGCCGGCAGCCATGGACAGCTCCTTGTAGCCCATTTCGATGAACTTTTCGGTCATCTTGGGGTCAGCGCCCAGTTCGCCGCAGATACCGGCCCAGATGCCGGCCTCGTTGGCAGACTTGGCGATGTGTGCCAGCAGAGCCATGAGGGCGGGGTGATAGGGATCGTAGAATCTGCCCAGATTGGCGTTCTGACGGTCTACAGCCAGGGTGTACTGGGTCAGATCGTTGGTGCCGACGGAGAAGAAAGCGGCTTCCTTTGCCAGCTCGTGGGCCAGCACGGCAGCGGCGGGGGTTTCCACCATCACACCGATGGGCACGTCCCTGGTCTCAATGCCTTCTGCCGTCAGCTCCTGGCGCAGCTGTGCGCACAGAGCCTTGGCTTCCTTCAGCTCCCACACGGATGCCACCATGGGGAACATGACCAGCAGATTGCCATAGGCAGAGGCCCGGAGAATGGCCCGCAGCTGGGGGCGGAAGATCTCCTCCCGGGTCAGGCAGATCCGCAGACCACGCA
>ERZ1035006.1194-NODE-1194-length-17961-cov-4.355803_pt1 | contig 17961 bp, 30 predicted proteins | sample MGYA00520694_ERZ1035006 | MGnify/ENA primary metagenome ERZ1035006 (study PRJEB33766, sample SAMN09781746) | gut metagenome | biome: gut microbiome | host: Homo sapiens | place: Madagascar | study: EMG produced TPA metagenomics assembly of the PRJNA485056 data... | reverse complement strand
TTTCCGAGCTTGAGCTTAACGAAAACGTATTCGGCATCGAGCTGACCGACGGCGCAAAGGCTGCTATGCACTCCGCTGTTGTGAATTACCTCGCAAATCAGCGTCAGGGTACTCAGTCCACACTTACCAGAACAGAGGTAAGCGGCGGCGGCAGAAAGCCCTGGAGACAGAAGGGTACCGGTCACGCAAGACAGGGTTCCACAAGATCTCCCCAGTGGAGACACGGTGGTATCGCACTCGGCCCGAAGCCCCGTTCTTACAGATTCACCCTGAACAAGAAGGTTAAGAAGCTGGCTATGCTCTCCGCTCTCACCTCTAAGGTAAGCGCAAACGAGATGGTAGTAGTTGACGCTATCAAGACCGACGAGTTCAAGACCAAGACAATGGTAGCTATGCTCAAGGCTCTCGAGGCTGAGAAGAAGACTCTCATCGTTCTCGACGCTGTTGACGCAAAGGTTATCAAGTCCGCTGCAAACATCGAGGGTGTTAAGACCACTCAGGTCAACACTCTCAACGTATATGACATTCTTAACTGCGACAAGTTCGTTATCGTTAAGGGTGCTGTTGAAAAGCTTGAGGAGGTGTACGCATAATGAAGGCTGCTCAGGATATCATCATCAAGCCCATCATCACAGAACACAGCATGGAGGCTCTTGCTTCCGGCAAGTACACTTTCAAGGTTGCCAAGGACGCTAACAAGATCGAGATCGCCAAGGCTGTTGAGACCCTCTTCAAGGGCGTCAAGGTAGCAAAGGTGAACACCATCTCCGTTCGCGGCAGACTCAAGAGAATGGGTAGAACCGCCGGCTACACTTCCGACTGGAAGAAGGCAGTTGTAACCCTCGCAGAAGGCTCCAAGACCATTGAGTTCTTCGACGGAATGATTTAAGTAAGGAGTGAAACGAAATGGCTATTAAGAATTACAAGCCTGTCAATAACAGCCGTCGTGGCATGACTGTTACTGATTACAGCGGCTTATCAAAGGTAGCTCCTGAAAAGTCACTTCTGGAGCCCGTTAAGAAGACCGCAGGCCGCAACAGCTACGGTCGCATCACCGTTAGACACATCGGCGGCGGCAACAGAAAGAAGTATCGTGTTATCGACTTCAAGAGAGACAAGCAGGGCATGAACGCTACTGTTACCACTCTTGAGTACGATCCTAACAGATCTGCTTTCATCGCGCTCGTTACCTATGAGGACGGCGAGAAGAGATATATCATCGCTCCTGACGGCCTGAAGGTCGGCGACACTGTTCGCGCAGGCAGCGACGCTGATATCAAGCCCGGCAACGCACTTGCACTGGCTGATATCCCTGTTGGTACCGTTATCCACAACATCGAGATGCACCCCGGTAAGGGCGCTCAGATGGTTCGTTCTGCTGGTAACATGGCTCAGCTCATGGCTAAGGAGAACGGCATGGCTCTTATCCGTCTTCCCAGCGGCGAGCTGAGAAACGTTGCAGTCAACTGCATGGCTTCCATCGGTACCGTTTCTAACCTCGACCACGAGAACGTTAACCTCGGTAAGGCTGGTAGGACCCGTCACCTCGGCGTTCGCCCGACTGTTCGCGGTTCCGTAATGAACCCGAACGACCACCCGCACGGTGGTGGTGAGGGTAAGTCCCCTGTTGGACGTCCCGGCCCTGTAACTCCTTGGGGCAAGCCCGCTCTTGGCTACAAGACCAGAAGCACCAAGAAGTCCTCTAACAAGTTCATCGTTAAGAGAAGAAACTCCAAGTAATCCCGGTTCGCTTTGCTCCCCTGCCCCGCGCAGGGTGAGAAAGCGCCATGATACCATAACCCAAAAGTTGCTGTTAATAAGAACAGCGTTGCACATCATTAATAAGGTTGTGCGTAAAACGTCATCGGCGAGTGCCGCTGCTCATTAACTTGCAGCTAAACTTGAAAGGAATTATTTAGACATGGGAAGAAGTATTAAAAAGGGACCTTACGTCCAGGAAGCTCTCTACAAGAGAGTTCTGGCAATGAACGAAGCAGGAGAGAAGAAGGTTCTCAAGACATGGAGCCGTTCCTCTACAATATTCCCTGACTTCGTAGGTCACACATTCGCAGTTCACGACGGCAGAAAGCATGTTCCGGTATACGTTACCGAGGATATGGTCGGCCACAAGCTCGGTGAGTTCGCTCCCACCAGAACCTTCAAGGGTCACGTTGGAAGCAAGACCACAGGCAAGAAGTAAGGAGGAGAAATAATGGAAGCTAGAGCTGAACTCAGACAGGTCCGCATTTCTCCGAGAAAGGTCGGCATAGTTCTCGACCTCATCAGAAACAAGCCTGTTGAAATCGCATTCGCAACTCTCAAGAACACCCCCAAGTCCGCTTGTGAGCCTCTCGAGAAGCTCCTGAAGTCCGCTGTTGCAAACGCAGAGAACAATCACAACATGGACACGAGCCGCCTTTACGTTTCCGAAGCATTCGTAGGTGCAGGCGTAACACTCAAGCGTATCAGACCGAAGGATCACGGACGCGCTCACAGGATTCTCAAGAGAACGTCCAACATCGTGCTGGTTGTTAAAGAAGCGGAATAAGGAGGAGAATTACAATGGGACAGAAGGTTAATCCACATGGTCTCAGAGTGGGTGTAATCAAGGATTGGGATTCTCGCTGGTTCGCGAGCAAGGCAACCTTCGGTGACACACTGGTTGAAGACTATAAGATCCGTGAGCTTCTGAAGAAGAAGCTTTACAAGGCTGGCGTTCCCTCGATCGAGATCGAGAGATCCGGCGATAAGGTAACTATCTGCATCTCCTGCGCAAAGCCCGGTATGGTTATCGGCGCTAAGGGCGCAGAGGTAGACAAGCTCAAGGCTGAGATGGAGAAGTTCACCGGCAAGAAGGTAGACATCAAGATCATCGAGGTAAAGAACCCCGATATGAACGCTCAGCTCGTTGCAGAGAACATCGCGCAGCAGCTCGAGGGCCGTGTTTCCTTCAGACGCGCTATGAAGTCCGTTATCGGCAGAACTATGAAGTCCGGCGCTAAGGGTATCAAGACCATGGTAGCTGGCCGTCTGGGCGGCGCCGAGATCGCTCGTACTGAGAGCTATCACGAGGGCACAATCCCGCTTCAGACTCTCCGTGCCGACATCGACTACGGCGTAGCAAGAGCAAACACAACTTACGGCGTTATCGGCGTTAAGGTTTGGATCTACAAGGGCGAAGTCCTCAAGGGCGAGCTTCCTGTTCAGAGAGCAGAGAGACCCGACAGACGCAGACGCGACGACAGAAACAATGGCAGAGGCCGCGACGACAGACGTCCTCGCAGAGAAAGAGCACCTAGAAGAGAAGGGGGTAACGACTAATGCTGCTTCCTAAGAGAGTAAAGTACAGAAGAGTACAGAGAGGCCGCCGTACCGGTATCGCCACAAGAGGCAACAAGGTATCTAACGGTGAGTATGGCCTGCAGGCACTTGAGGCCGCATGGATCAAGTCCAATCAGATCGAGGCTGCCCGTATCGCAATGACTCGTTACATCAAGCGTGGCGGTCAGGTATGGATCAAGATATTCCCCGACAAGCCCGTAACTGATAAGCCCCTGGGAGTTCGAATGGGTTCCGGTAAGGGCGCTCCTGAGTACTGGGTAGCTGTTGTAAAGCCCGGCAGAGTTATGTTTGAGATCGCCGGCGTTCCCGAGGAGACTGCACGCGAGGCTATGCGTCTTGCAATGCACAAACTCCCGATCAAGTGCAAGTTTGTTAAGAAGGAAGACGGAGGTGAGCTTTAATGAAGGCTTCAGAACTGGTATATCTCTCGGAGACAGAGCTCGACACTAAGCTCGCTGAACTCAAGCAGGAGCTTTTCAACCTGCGCTTCCAGCTTGCCGTTAACCAGCTCGACAACCCCACAAGAATCAAGGCTGTCAAGAAGGACATCGCACGCATCAAGACCATTCAGCGTCAGCGTGAGATCGCGGCAAACAATTAAGGAAGGAGGATAAGAACTAAACATGGAAAGAGCTTTAAGAAAGACCAGAATTGGTAGAGTAGTAAGCAATAAGATGGACAAGACTATCGTCGTAGCCATCGAGGACAACGTTCGTCATCCTCTTTACAAGAAGATCGTGAAGCGCACAATCAAGCTGAAGGCTCATGATGAACAGAACACATGCGGAATAGGCGACAGAGTTGAGATCATGGAGACTCGCCCCCTTTCCAAGGATAAGAGATGGCGCCTTGTTAACGTCATCGAGCGCGCTAAGTAATTCTACGAAAGGAGTAGCATAACATGATCCAGATGCAGACACTGCTCAAGGTCGCTGACAACACCGGCGCCAAGGAGCTTATGTGTATCAGAGTGCTCGGCGGTACCCGCAGAAAGTATGCGAATATCGGCGACGTAATCATTGCTTCCGTCAGAAAAGCTACACCCGGCGGCGTTGTAAAGAAGGGCGACGTAGTTAAGTGCGTTGTCGTTCGTTCCGCAAAGGGTCTCAGACGTGACGACGGAACATATATCCGCTTCGATGAAAACGCAGCGGTTATCATCAAGGAGGACAAAAATCCGAAGGGAACTCGTATTTTTGGGCCGGTAGCAAGAGAGCTTCGCGACAAGGACTTCACAAAGATCCTGTCCCTCGCTCCCGAAGTACTTTAAGGAGGACCTGCCGATTATGAATAGCTTAAATATTAAAACCGGTGATAAGGTTCAGGTTATCAGCGGCGCTGATAAGGGCAAGCAGGGCAAGGTAGTTACCGTTTCCGCCAAGGAGAACAAGGTCATTGTTGAAGGCGTTAACATGGTAACAAAGCACGTTAAGCCCAAGCAGGCCGGTCAGCTCGGCGGCAGAGTTCAGGCTGAGGGTGCGCTTTACGCATCTAAGGTACAGCTCGTTTGCCCCAAGTGCGACAAGCTTACAAGAGTCGCTCACAAGATTGAGGATGGCAAGAAGATCAGAGTTTGCAAGCACTGCGGCGCAGAGCTCAAGTACTGATATTGCCTGAGATCGGTCGGATACAAGGAATGCTCCCTCGTTGGAGCGGAGCATTAAAATCCGGCTGTCAGATAGGAGTATTGATATGGCAAGAATGAAGGATTTCTACAAGGAAACCGTTGCCCCCGCGCTCTTCAAGAAGTTCGGCTACAAGTCTGTTATGCAGATCCCGAAGCTTGACAAGATCGTTGTAAACGTTGCTTGCGGCGAGGCAAAGGAAAATCACAAGATCATCGAGAACGTTATGTCTGAGCTTGCTCAGATCACTGGTCAGAAGCCGGTTGAGTGCCGTTCCAAGAAGGCAGTCGCTAACTTCAAGCTCAGAGAGGGTCAGGTAATCGGTGTTAAGGTAACACTGAGAGGCGAGATCATGTACGAGTTCCTCGACAGACTCTTTAACGTTGCTCTCCCCCGTGTACGCGACTTTAGAGGTATCAACGCTAATTCCTTCGACGGCAGAGGTAACTACTCTTTCGGTCTGAAGGAGCAGATCATCTTCCCGGAGATCGACTTCGACAAGATCGAGGCTACACGCGGTATGGACATCAACTTTGTAACCACTGCAAAGACTGATGAGGAAGCAAGAGAGCTGCTCACCCTGATGGGCGCTCCTTTTGAGAAGTAAGAAAGGACGAAGGAAAACTTATGGCTAAGAAGTCAATGATAGCTAAGCAGCAGAGAGCGCCGAAATTTTCCACTCGCGCCTATAACAGATGCAAGATCTGCGGCAGACCCCATTCTTATATGCGTAAGTTCGGCATCTGCAGAATCTGCTTCAGAGAGCTTGCTTACAAGGGTCAGATCCCTGGCGTGAAGAAGGCAAGCTGGTAATAACCACAGGAACGTCGATCAAATCAGTTCCATCACAATTTGTTCCCTCGCCGGACGGGTTTTGTTTCAATAAAAGTCCGGCTTAAATATCAGCTCCGATAAGGAGCAATCATGTAAGTACGACGGACAATTCGGTTCCGTAACGGCTTTCGTATAGGAGGTAAACGAATGCAGATCACTGATACCATCGCAGATATGCTTACGAGAATCCGTAACGCAAACTCAGCGAAGCACGCCTCTGTTGACATCCCCGCTTCAAACCTCAAGAAGCAGATAGCTCAGATCCTTCAGGACGAGGGCTACATCAAGAGCTTCAAGGTTATCGACGACAAGAAGCAGGGCATCATCAGAGTCAATCTCAAGTACACAGACACTAGAGCTCAGGTAATCACCGGCCTCCGCCGTGTTTCCAAGCCCGGTCTGAGAATCTACTCTAACTGCAAGGATATGCCTAAGGTAATGAAGGGCCTCGGTATCGCTATCGTGTCCACTTCCAAGGGCATCATGACTGACAAGAAGGCTCGCGAGCTCAATGTCGGCGGCGAAGTCCTTGCGTTCATCTGGTAAGGAGGAATAGTAATATGTCAAGAATTGGTAAGAAGCCCGTTGCTATTCCCGCAGGTGTGGAAGTTAATATCGACGGCTCCGTAGTTACAGTTAAGGGTCCCAAGGGCACCCTCACCAAGGAATTCAATCACCTTATGAAGATCTCCAAGCAGGGCGACGAGATAATCGTTGAGCGTCCTGACGAGGAGAACATCAGCAAGTCCCTCCACGGTCTGACAAGAACCCTTATCCACAACATGGTCGAGGGTGTTATGCACGGCTTCTCCAAGGAGCTGAAGATCAACGGCGTAGGTTACAGATGCCAGAAGAGCGGCAAGACCGTTACTTTGACCCTCGGTTTCTCCCACCCCGTTACAGTTTCTGACTCCGACGATATCACCCTCGATGTTCCGGATCCCAACACCATCATCGTAAAGGGTATCGACAAGCAGAAGGTAGGTCAGATCGCTTCTGAGATCAGAGGCAAGCGTCCTCCTGAGCCTTACAAGGGCAAGGGCATCAAGTATGCAAACGAAGTTATCCGCCGCAAGGAAGGTAAAGCAGGTAAGGGTAAGAAGTAATTCCCACAACGAAAGGACTGAAAATAAATGGTTAAAATTATCGACAAGAACAAGAGCAGAATCCGCCGTCACAAGCGTGTTCGTTCTAAGATCACCGGTACCGCAGAGTGCCCGCGTCTTAACGTTTTCCGTTCTTCTCAGCACATTTACGCTCAGGTCATTGACGACGTAAAGGGCGTTACACTTGCAGCTGCTTCTTCCACCGAGAAGGGCTTCGAGGGCTTCGGCGGCAATGTTGAGGCTGCTAAGAAGGTCGGCCAGATGATCGCCGAGAAGGCTAAGGCTGCTGGTATCACTGATGTCGTTTTCGACAGAGGCGGTTATGTATACCACGGCAGAGTGGCTGCTCTCGCTGAAGGCGCAAGAGAAGGCGGACTTAATTTCTAATAAGGAGGGACACAGACTTGGCACTTTTAGACGCAAACAATTACGAGCTCAACGAAAAGGTTGTTGCTATAAACCGCGTTTCCAAGACCGTTAAGGGCGGACGTATCATGAAGTTCTCCGCTCTGGTAGTTGTCGGCGACGGCAACGGCGTTGTAGGCTTCGGCATGGGCAAATCCAACGAAGTTCCGGACGCTATCCGCAAGGGTCTCGAGGACGCTAAGAAGAATCTTCACAAGATCGCCCTCAAGGGAACCACCATTCCCCACGAGGTTACTGGTAAGTTCGGTGCAGGCGCAGTTCTGATGCGTCCGGCTCCCGAGGGTACCGGCGTTATCGCAGGCGGCCCCGTACGTGCAGTCATCGAGATGGCTGGCATCAAGAATATCCGTACAAAGTCCCTGCGTTCCAACAACCCCTGCAACGTTGTTCGCGCAACAATGGAGGGTCTGACTTCGCTCAGAACCGCAGAGGAAGTTGCTGCTCTCAGAGGCAAGACCGTTAAGGAAATTGTAGGCTAAGCAGTACGAAAGGAAGAATAACATGGCTCTTAAAATCACACTTGTACGCTCTTTAAACAGCTGCAAGAAGAATCAGATCGCCACTGCGTATTCCCTTGGACTGCGCAAGATGAATTCTGAGACTACCCAGCCCGACAACGCGGCTACTAAGGGTAAAATCAAGACTATCGCTCACCTTGTAAAGGTTGAAGAGGTTTGATTTCAACGGGAAACGCCCGGCGTGCGCCGGGAGGCTTCCACAAATTCTAATTACACTTAATCCACATTTACTAGGGGGTGCAAAGTTATGAAGCTTTACGAATTACAGCCCGCTGAAGGCTCTGTAAAGGACGTTAAGCGTATCGGCCGTGGTCATGGTTCCGGCAACGGCAAGACTGCCGGCAAGGGACACAAGGGTCAGAAGGCTCGTTCCGGCGGTTCCATCAGACCTGGCTTTGAAGGCGGTCAGATGCCTCTCCAGAGAAGAATCCCTAAGAGAGGTTTCCACAACATCTTTGCGGTTGAGTATGCAACTGTAAACGTATCCGACCTGGAGGCACGTTTTGAAAACGGTGCTGTCGTTGACGCAGCTGCTCTCGTTGAGAGCGGTGCCATCAAGGACGCTAAGGACGGTATCAAGATCCTGGGCAACGGCGAACTCACAAAGAGCCTTACTGTTAAGGCAGCCAAGTTCACCGCAGGCGCTCAGGAAAAAATTGAAAAGGCAGGCGGAAAGGCTGAGGTGATCTAATGTTTCAGGTCTTTCGTAATGCGTGGATGGACACGCAGCTGCGTAAAAAGATTTTGTACACACTGTTCATCATCGTCCTGTTCCGTTTAGGCTCCAACATTTTCGTTCCTTTCCTCGATAACTCCGCCATCAGCACAATGATGTCCGGAGCGTCGCTGCTGAATTACCTCGACGTAATGACCGGCGGCTCTCTTGGAAAGGGCACACTGCTGGCAATGTCGATCACGCCTTACATCAATGCATCGATCATTATCCAGCTTCTTGCTGTTGCTATCCCTCCTCTGGAAAAACTCCAGAAAGAGGGCGAGGAAGGCAGAAAGAAACTCAATACGATCACCAAGTTCACTTCTCTCGCGCTCGCAATACTTCAGGCTGTTGCGTTCTACTTCACGCTGAGAAACGGCTACACCGATTCCAACGGAGTACACACCGCGATCCTCAAGTACGGCGATATCCGCGAGGCTAACCCCGACATGTTTGCTGTTATCCTTTCAGCGATCGTTATAGTTGCCTGCTTCGTTGCCGGCGCTTCAATGATCATCTGGCTGGGCGACCGCATCAATGAAAAGGGTATAGGAAACGGTATCTCCATGATACTCTTCGCGGGTATCATCTCGGGTCTTCCCAATGCAGTGACCTACTTCTACGGACTCTGCAAGGAGAGCCTTTCCAACATCATCTTCGTTCTGCTCGCTATCGTGATATTTATCGCAATGGTATGGTTCGTCATCATGATGACCAACGCAGAGCGCAGGATTCCTGTTCAGTACGCAAAGCGCGTTGTGGGCAGAAAGATGTACGGCGGTCAGTCCACTCACATTCCGATAAAGGTCGCTATGTCGGGCGTTATGCCGATCATCTTCGCAATGTCTCTGATGAGCCTCCCGCAGACCATCTTATTCTTCTTCCAGATAGATGGTACGGGCGACACGTTCTGGGATGGCTTTGTAAGGCTGTTCAGCCAGAGAAGTCCCCTCTATGCGGTCATCTACTTCCTGCTCATCATTGCATTCAACTATTTCTACGTTTCCATTCAGTACAATCCTGTTGAGATCGCAAACAACCTGAAGAAGAACAACGGCGCTATCCCCGGCTACAGACCGGGCAAGCCCACTTCTGACTTCATCTACAACTCTCTCAACAAGATCACGCTGATCGGTGCGATATTCCTCGGAATCATCGCTATATTCCCGATCATTCTGGCACTGTGCGTACCTTCTCTGCAGGGTATCAGCATCGGCGGTACGACGATCCTCATCGTTGTCGGCGTTGCACTTGAGACCGTAAGATCTCTCGAGAGCCAGATAATGATGCGTCATCATCCCGGCTTCCTTGATTAAATAAAGTCCCCGTGCCTGCCGGATTTCCGGCGGGCTGAGGGGTTTCTTCCAGACGATACGTTGCGAATAGGAGAACACCATGAATCTGATATTTTTAGGCGCTCCGGGCGCAGGTAAGGGTACCCAGGCTGAGGTAGTCTGCAAAGAACTGAATATCCCGGCTATCTCCACCGGCAATATGCTCCGCGAAGCAGTTAAGAACGGCACCGCTGCCGGTCTCGCTGCCAAGGCATATATGGACAGAGGCGACCTCGTTCCTGACGAAGTTGTTATCGGTATCCTCAAGGACAGGATCGCAGAGGACGACGCAAAGAACGGCTTCATTCTCGATGGTTTCCCCAGAACTGTTGCACAGGCTGAGGCGCTCGAGAAGATGGGCGTGAATATCGACAAGGTTGTCGAAATACACGTTCCTGACGAGGCAATCACAGCAAGAATGTCCGGCAGACGCGTTTGCGAGGGCTGCGGAAATTCTTATCACATTCAGTACAAGCCCACTAAGGTGGAGGGCATATGCGACGCTTGCGGCGCTAAGGTCGTTCAGAGAGTTGACGACAAGCCCGAGACCGTTATCAGCCGTCTCAAGACCTATCACGAGAAGACTGCTCCCCTCAAGGATTTCTATGCTGCGAAGGGCAAGCTCGTGACCGTCGAGGGTCAGGACGAGATCTCCGAGACCTCAAAGCTGACTCTGGCTGCTATAAAGGGCTGATCTTAACAGAAAAGCGTGACTTTAAATGATTACAATTAAAAATCCAACAGAGCTTAAAGCTATGCTCAAAGCCGGTGAGCTTGCCGCACAGGCGCTCGAACTCGCAGGCAGGAACGCTGTTCCAGGCATCTCAACATGGGAACTGGACAGGATCGTCAACGATTACGTTGTATCTCATGGCGGCTCATCGCCGTGCAAGGGCTATTGCGGATTTCCGGGGCATAACTGCTTCTCTATAAACGAGCAGCTTATCCACGGTATCCCCTCGAAGAAGGTGATCCTTCACGAGGGCGATATAATTTCCTGTGACATCGTTGCTGAACTCAACGGTTTCATGGGCGACAATACCAAGACCTTTCGGGTCGGAAAGGTTTCAGACGAAGCCGATAGACTGCTGAAAGTCACTGAGGAAGCGATGTTCAAGGGCATCGAACAGGCAGTGGCGGGAAACAGGATCGGCGATGTCTCCAATGCGATCCAGACCCACGTTGAAGCCAACGGGTATGCGGTTTGCCGGAAGTATATAGGTCACGGCATCGGACGTGAGATGCACGAGGATCCGGAAGTTCCGAATTTTGGACGTCCCGGAAGAGGTCCCAGGCTGTGCAAGGGAATGACGATAGCCATCGAACCGATGGTCAACACAAACTCCCCTGACAACATCACCTTAAAGGACGGCTGGACGGTAGTTACTACCGACGGCAGCCTCTCCGCTCACTTCGAAAATACTGTTGCCATCACAGACGGTGCGCCGATAATTCTCACGCAGCCGGAACACTGATCATATGGATATAACAACAGGCATGGTAATCATCAGCGCCGCGGGGCACGACAAGGGACAGTGGTTCCTGGTCACGGGCGTTGACGGCAGGTACGCCTACCTCGCCGACGGCAAGGAGCGAAAGCTCGCCGCCCCGAAAAAGAAGAACCTGAAACATGTCCGTGAGACCGGTCACGCACTTCCCGCTGACGGTATGACGGATAAAAGGCTGAGGACCGCACTCCGCGGACTGAGCCGGAGCATCGCCGAGGAGAGTGAATAGCTTGTCTAAAGAAGATGTATTAGAAGTTGAGGGCGTTATTCTGGAAGCACTGCCCAACGCACAGTTCAAAGTAGAGCTTTCAAACGGTCATAAGATCTTAGCACACATCAGCGGCAAGCTGAGAATGAACTTCATTCGAATCCTGCCCGGTGACAAAGTGACCGTTGAAATGTCGCCTTACGACCTGACCAAAGGCAGGATCACATGGCGTGCCAAGTGATCCAGGCAGAGTAAACTATCCTAAAGGAGGGTATTTCAATGAAAGTTAGACCTTCAGTAAAGCCTATTTGCGATAAGTGCAAGGTTATCAAGCGCAAGGGTAAAGTTATGGTTATCTGTGTTGAACCTAAGCACAAGCAGAGACAGGGCTGATAAGTTCTGAATTCCATTCAAGAGGAGGAAAAAGTATGGCAAGAATTGCTGGCGTAGACCTGCCCAAGGAAAAGCGCGTAGAGATCGGTCTTACCTATGTTTACGGCATCGGCAGAAAGTCTGCAAATGATATCCTGGCTAAGGCCGGCGTAAATCCTGACACCCGCGTCAAGGATCTTACCGACGAGGAAGAAGCCAAGATCCGTGAAGTTATCGACCACGGATATCTCGTAGAGGGTGACCTCAGAAGAACTGTTGCACTCAACATCAAGCGCCTTGTTGAGATCAACTGCTTCCGCGGAACCCGTCATCGCAAGGGTCTTCCCTGCCGCGGTCAGAGAACCAAGACCAACGCTAGAACTCGCAAGGGTCCGAAGAAGACTATTGCTAACAAGAAGAAGTAATCACAGAAAGGTGGTATAATAATGGCAGCAACCAAGGGCAAGCAGCAGGTTGTACGCAGACGTCGTGAGCGTAAGAACATCGAGAACGGTGCGGCTCATATCCAGTCTACATTCAACAACACAATCGTTACTATTACCGACCTTCAGGGCAACGCTCTTTCATGGGCAAGCGCAGGCGGACTGGGCTTCAGAGGCTCCAGAAAGTCCACACCGTTCGCAGCTCAGACAGCAGCAGATGTTGCAGCTAAGGCAGCTATGGAGCACGGTCTCAAGACTGTTGAGGTTTTCGTTAAGGGCCCCGGCGCAGGTCGTGAGGCAGCTATCAGAGCTCTCCAGGCAGCAGGTCTTGAGGTTAAGCTCATCAAGGACGTAACTCCGATCCCCCACAACGGATGCCGTCCCCCCAAGAGAAGACGTGTTTGATCACTGAACAGAACCGAGCTGTTCGTTTACTCGGCGTCGGCATAGCAGACTACCTGCAAAGCCGATATTACTATTGAATAACGGAGGAAATTTACAATGGCAGTTAATCGCGATCCGATTTTAAAGAGATGCAGAGCACTTGATCTCAGCCCCGCAGTTCTGGGCTATGACAAGAAGTCCAACAGAAACCCCAACGGCAACAAGAGAAAGAAGGAATCTGAGTACGCTTCCCAGCTTAAGGAGAAGCAGAAGCTCAAGTTCATCTACGGCGTTCTCGAGAAGCAGTTCTACCACTACTATGAACTGGCTACCAAGGAAGAGGGCATCGCCGGTGAGAACCTCCTGAAGCTCCTCGAGTCCAGACTCGACAACGTTGTTTTCAGAATGGGCATGGCTTGCACAAGACGCGAAGCTCGTCAGCTCGTTTCTCACGGTCATTTCTGTGTGAACGGCAAGAGAGTTGATATCCCCTCCTACAGAGTTAAGGTTGGCGATGTTATCTCCCTGCACGAGAACAGCAAGAAGAGCAAGAAGTTCGAGCAGATCGCCGAAGTTGCTGGCGGCAGAGTTACTCCTCTCTGGCTCGAAGTAAACAAGGAGGCAGGCACAGCTAAGGTACTCCGTGCTTTCCAGCGTGAAGAACTTGACTACGAGATCGCTGAACACTTAATTATCGAGCTGTATTCTAAATAATAGCATAGAAGCATACAGATATTTAGTGCAGTTATTTTTAATTCATAGTCTGTATCGGTTGATTAAGACCGTAAACTGTGCCAATGCTAGGGATATGCTGATCGAACCAGGTTTTCCCGTTATAGCTGCGGCACGGGCAGAATGTGATTTAAAATTAACAGCGAATATGGCAATAAGCACAGGATAATTAACAGACGAGAACTTGTGGAGGGTACCAAATGCTTGAAAAAATCGAAAAGCTCAATATCGAAACCTCAAAATTACGCTCAGACGGAACTTATGGAATGTTTGTTCTCGAACCCCTTCAGAGCGGCTATGGCAATACGCTCGGTAACAGCCTGAGAAGAGTGCTCCTCTCCTCCCTGCCCGGCGTAGCTGCTACTTCCGTGAAGATCGACGGCGTTCAGCACGAGTTTTCCACTGTTCCCGGCGTTAAAGAGGACGTTACTGAGCTGATCCTCAACATCAAGGGACTCAGAGCTAAAATGTACGGCGAAGCGCCCAAGACCATCTACATCGAAGCAGAGGGCGAGGGCGAGGTTACAGCCGGCGATATCAAGACCGATTCCGAGGTTGAGATCCTCGATCCCGGTATGCACATCGCTACACTTAGTGCTGGCGCCAAGCTGTTCATGGATATCACGCTGGACAGAGGCAGAGGCTACGTTTCTGCTGAACTCAACAAAGAGCAGCTCCAGCCTGTTATTGGAGTAATCCCGATTGACAGTATCTATACTCCTGTCCTGAAGTGCAATTATACTGTTGAAAATACCCGTGTGGGTCAGAGGACCGATTTCGAGAAGCTTATCATCGAGATCTGGACCGATGGCACTATCTCCGCAAAGGAAGCCGTTTCTTATGCGGCTAAGATACTCATAGAGCGCCTCAAGCTGTTCGCTGATCTCTCTGACGATTCCGAGCAGCCTGAGCTGATGGTCGAGAAGGAAGAGAACCGCAAGGATAAACTCCTCGAAATGACTATCGAGGAACTCGAGCTGTCCGTTCGTTCCTTCAATTGCCTCAAGCGCGCTGGTATTAACACAGTAGACGACCTGATCAACAAGTCCCCGGAGGACATGATGAAGGTCAGAAACCTGGGTAAGAAGTCATTCGATGAGGTCAAGGCTAAGCTGCAGTCTCTCGGATTCGACCTCGCACCCTCTGAAGAAAACAACTGATAACGGCGGTACACCGCTGATAACTACATTCCTACTGAAAGGAGAATGGAAATATGCCGGGAACAAGAAAGCTGGGCAGACCCAGCGACCACAGAAAGGCAATGCTCAGAGGCATGGTTACATTCCTGCTGGAGAACGGTAAGATCGAGACCACCGTTACTCGTGCGAAGGAAGTTCGCGCAGAAGCAGAAAAGATGATCACACTTGGCAAGGTGAACACACTTCACACCAAGCGCCAGGTTCTTGCATACGTTACTAAGGAAGATGTCGCTAAGAAGGTATTCGACGAGATCGCTCCCAAGTACGCTGACAAGAATGGTGGTTACACCAGAATCTACAAGATCGGTCCGCGCCGCGGCGACGCAGCTGAGATGGCTATCATCGAGCTGGTTTGATCTTTGATCACACTTCCCTCTCCGGTTTACGGGGAGGGATTTTTGTTTATGTGAGCACTTTCGGGAGCTGCGGATAATGGCTTCTGAGAGGCACAGACTAGCGGTTCGGCGAAAGTAATATAGGGGGACACTGCAATGCGGTAATATTGCGCTACAGCTTATTTCTGAGCGTATTTCACGCACATGGACAGTCGATTAAAGCCCTTGGCTGAATCGTTTTCCGATATCTGTATCTTATTAAATAAATAACCCCCCGGGTTATTCCCAGGGGGTAAAATCTTATTGAGAATCAGGCGTTCTTCTTAGAACGCTTTTCCTGAACCCATATCCATAGCGGACCAGCCAGGCATACGGAGCTGTAGAAGCCTATCAGCATACCGATAGATAACGGAATGGAGAATGTCAGTATCGAAGTAGTACCCATGAGGGCGCATACGATAGATACCGAGATCATTGCACACACGGTCGTTGCAGTGGTGATGATGGAACGCGGGAGCGTCTGGTTGATGGAGAGGTTAACAAGCTGTGCGTCAGTGAGTTTTTTGCCATACTTCGCACGGTTCTCACGCAGACGGTCGTAGATGATGATGGTGTTGTTGATGGAGTAACCAAGCAGAGTCAGGATAACCGCCATAAAGTTGGAATCCAGTGACATGCCGCCGAAGACGTAAACCGCGTAGGTTATCGCAACGTCGTGCAGAAGGCAGATTATCGCGATTATACCAGCGGAGAGACCGCCAATCTTCTGGAATCTGAACGCAATGTAGACCGCCAGCAGGACGAATGCTGCAATAACGGCAACAAGGCAGGAGATGAAGAACGAAGAACCGGAGGAAGCACTTACGTTGGTGGTGTCGATATTCTCGACTGCATTATCAGGCAGCGCGCCCTCAACAGCCGCATTGATGGAGTTGAGCATTTCATCGTCCATCTTCTCGTCAGCCGCAAAGGAAACAACCATCGTGTTAAGACCGCCTGTGAAGCTTGTACCGGTCGTAACGGTGACTTCAGGTACGTTGCCTATTTCAGCGATGGCGGACTTTACCGTATTCATCTCAGCGTCGCCGATGTCTCCGGTATAGCTGTAGGTCAGCATGGAGCCGCCCTTGAAGCGGATATCCACCTTAACGCCGAGAACGAATGTGCAGATTATGGTCAGCACAATAACTGCTGAGGAGATGATAACGAATATTTTTCTCTTGGATACGAAGTCTGTGCCGACCTCAGTGGGAACGGAGGGGGCGGGAGCAGCCGGAGCTGCTTCATTATCAGCAGTTGAAACTGCGATTTTCTTTTCGCCGCCATAGAGCCACGGCTTCTTGAAGCACTTGAAGCGGGAGAGCGAAGTAGTCATCATTCTGGTAGCCCAGCAAGCCATGATGAAGTTCATGATAACGCCGACCAGAAGCGTGAAGCCGAATGAGAAGATGGTACCATCGGTGGAAGCGCCGAATGCGGTACCGAATACCAGCATAAGGATAACAGCCACGATGATTACTGTAAGGTTGGAGTCCAGGATAGCTGTGAATCCGCGCTGGAAGCCGTTCTTGATAGCGCCGTCGATGGTTCTGCCGGCTTTAAGTTCCTCGCGGATACGCTCTGCGGAAAGCACGTTGCCGTCAACGCCCATGCCGACAGAGAGGATAATACCTGCGATACCCGGGATAGTGAGCGTGCTGCTGGCGTTGAATCCGAAGAATCCGGTAACGGCAGCGAACATACCGGCGATCTGACCGGCCAGCGCAATAACAGCGACAACGCCGGGCAGGCGGTAGTAAACTATCATGAATACTGCAATAACGATAAATGCGATAACGCCTGCAAGACCCATTGCGTCACGCGCGCCGGTACCGAGTATCGGGGAGATGGTGGACAGGTTCTTTATTTCGAGCTTGAACGGGAGGGAGCCGCCGTTTATCATATCAGCGAGCTTCTTTGCCTCGTCAAGTCCGTCATCGCCGTTGAAGCTGCCGGAGATAGAAGCGCTGCCATCAGAAATGACTGCACTTACGGTAGGCGCGCTGATCTCCTGGTCATCCATCCAGATGGAGATCCTGCCGCCGGTCTCCTTTGCGGTCGCGGTAGCGTTCTTGAATGCTTCCTTGCCGCTGTCGTTGAGCTGCAGGTGTACGAAATAGCTGTCAGTTACGCTGTCAGTGTCTCTGCCGACCTGCGCCTTGTCAACGTCCTTGCCGGTGAGGACAAGTTCCAGATCCTCGTAGGTCTGACCGTCCTGCAGGTCGCCGCTGTAGCCCATGCGGAAGCTGAGCATTGCAGTAGCGCCTATCTCCTTGACAGCAGACTCAGGGTCGAAGCTGGTGTCGTCAGCCTGCCACGGGAAGCGCACGATGATGTTGTTTGCCGCAAGGTCGGTGTAGACCTCGTAGTCGTTGATGTTCTGGTTTACAAGACGGGTCTCGATTATCGACTTTGCCGCGTTGAGGTCGTCCTGTGTGATGGTGGACGCGTCATAGTCGTCCGGGGCACCGAATGTAACGTTAACGCCGCCGCGGATATCGATTCCCCATCTGATGTCGTCGATGCCGGCGATTATCGTGGTCTCGTTATCTCCGTAGCGGGTGCTGATACCCAGCGTGGAGAGCAGCGTGAACGCGATGATCAGTATGGCAACAACGAAGAAAACGGGTTTTCCTATTTTTTTCTTCAAATGTAGCTCACTCCATTTCACTTGACGGCAGATATACTGCCGCATTTTAAAATCATACTATTCTATTATAATATAAAATGCGGAATTAGTCAATAGCTAAAAGCAGGAAGAGGAAAATTTCTGCAAAATGCAGGTCACTTATACATTATATTTTCCTTGTTGAACTTATCCGTATAGCCGATGTACCAGCC
>ERZ1035006.1191-NODE-1191-length-18015-cov-8.599777_pt1 | contig 18015 bp, 15 predicted proteins | sample MGYA00520694_ERZ1035006 | MGnify/ENA primary metagenome ERZ1035006 (study PRJEB33766, sample SAMN09781746) | gut metagenome | biome: gut microbiome | host: Homo sapiens | place: Madagascar | study: EMG produced TPA metagenomics assembly of the PRJNA485056 data... | reverse complement strand
ATTTAATGGAAACCGTACAAAAATTTGAAGAACTATTATCTGGAATAATATCTGAATTAGACGATGAATATGATGAATTCATTGATGATTCTGATTTCGAACATTACGAAGAAGCTGATAAGCTAATTGAAAAATTCAGACATGATATTGATAATCTAAACAACCAAATATCTTCGATTTGTTACTCTCTCGAAGATTTAGCTAAATTTGACGAAGAAACTTACACATTTAGGATTTTATCAGAAGATTATGGTAATGTCGCATATGACGATGCTTTAGACTATTATGTCGAATTATCCTCAAATGAAGCGCGTGAGGCTTACGAAGATTTAATTGAATCTGCAAAGCCAAATATAGATAACCTCTTGTCGGCACTTTCCAATTACGAAGATGTTCTACTAAAATATGCTGATGAATTAATTGATTTATCGCAAGAAAATGAAGATATTGATAACACTTGAAATATAGGTATCAAAAAGGTATCACAACACATACTAAGAGCCGGAAAGTCCGCTATTTATGCGGTTTCCCGGCTCTCTGTTTACTATTCAAACTCAATCGTTCCCGGCGGTTTACTCGTCAGATCATAGAATACACGATTAACTCCCTTCACCTCATTGATGATACGGCTCATGACTCTCTGCAGTACCTCAAACGGTATCTCAGCGGATTCGGCGGTCATGAAGTCGATCGTATTGACAGCGCGGAGCGCCACCGCATAGTCGTAGGTTCGCTCATCACCCATGACTCCGACGGAGCGCATGTTAGTGAGTGCGGCGAAATACTGATTCGGCATCCATGCCGGGTCTTGTCCATACTCTTTTTTGTATGCTGCGACTGCTGCGTCTACTTCTTCGCGATAGATGTAGTCCGCATCCTGTACGATGCGCACCTTTTCTGCATTGACTTCCCCAATAATACGGATTCCGAGTCCGGGACCGGGGAACGGTTGGCGGAACACAAGATGTTCGGGAATGCCGAGCTCTAAGCCGGCTTTGCGCACTTCGTCCTTGAACAGATCACGTAACGGCTCAATAATCTCCTTAAAATCTACATATTCAGGCAATCCGCCGACATTGTGGTGGGACTTGATCACTGCTGATTCGCCGCCCAATCCGGATTCTACGACATCCGGATAGATCGTGCCCTGTGCTAAAAAGTCAACTGCGCCGATCTTCTTTGCCTCTTCCTCAAACACGCGGATAAACTCTTCACCGATAATCTTCCGCTTGTGCTCGGGCTCGGTCACACCTGCCAGCTTGTTATAATAACGCTCCTGTGCATTGACGCGGATAAAGTTCAGATCAAAGATTCCGCCTGCACCAAAGACTGCTTCTACCTCATCGCCCTCATTTTTGCGCAACAGCCCATGATCTACGAATACACATGTGAGCTGCTTTCCGATCGCTCTGGACAACAGCCCTGCAGCTACCGATGAATCCACACCACCAGACAGAGCCAACAGTACCTTTCCATCACCAACTTTTTCGCGGATCGCACGGATAGACTGCTCTACAAAGGAATCCATGCGCCAGTCACCGGCACAACCACAGATGCCAGTCACAAAGTTATTAAGCATCTCTTTTCCCTGAACAGTATGCAGCACTTCCGGATGGAACTGGATCGCATACAGCTTCTGTTTGGTATTCTCTGCAGCTGCTACCGGGCAGTCGGCTGTGTGCGCCACGATTTTAAATCCGGGAGCTGCTTTTGAAATATAATCAAAATGACTCATCCAACAGATCGTCTTTTCGTCTACTCCGTCAAACAGAGGTGTTGTCGTATCGACAAAGACTTCTGTCTTTCCGTATTCCCGCACAGGCGCTTTTTCTACGGTTCCGCCTAAGATATGCATCATCAGCTGTGCACCGTAACACAATCCGAGCACCGGGATACCCATTTCGAACAATTCCTTCGTATAAGTCGGTGCGCCTGGCTCATAGCAGCTGTTCGGTCCACCGGTCAAGATGATTCCCTTCGGATTCATCTCTTTAATTTTCTGTATATCGGTCTTATAGGAATAGATCTCGCAATATACATTGCATTCTCTGACGCGACGCGCAACCAGCTGATTGTACTGCCCGCCAAAATCAATGACGATGACTGTCTCTCTTGTCATGTTGTTCCTCCTGCTTTTTCTCAAAAGATTATACCAGACAATAGAACACGCTTCACAAATATTCTACTGTTTTGAATAACATAAAGACCGGATGATATGATACATCATCCAGCCTTTTCTATCATAGCAAAGCCCACCGGGTACGACAAGCCTTTTTTCTTATTTTCTACATTTTTACCCTGCTGCATCATTTTTCGTAACGACCGCTTTTGTGACCCACTTGCCTTGCAGTACCCGGAATACATTGACCAGTCCGGTCAGTGTCCATGTCAGTCCGTTTGTGTACCATACGCCCCACATGCCAATTCCCGGTATCATCATAAACATAAATGCAAATCCGATACGGCCGATAACTTCCGTAATTCCATTGATCATCGCAAAAAATGCGTCTCCGACTCCGTTTAACATTCCGCGCAGCACATAGATCAATCCCAGCCCAAAGTACATCGTACTCGTGATGCGCAGACCCTTTGCCCCAATCCGTATCACTTCCGGTTCATCAATAAAGATGCTGACAATTGGTTCTCCGAATAGCCACATCACTACGATCATAAGCAGGCTGAAAATCGCCACCAGCCAGACGCTCTTTTTCACACCGGTACGCACACGGTCATATTGCCCGGCTCCGACATTCTGCCCTGCAAAGGTAGATACCGCCAAGGCCAGCGAATTATACGGCTGCTGTACCAGATTTTCCACACGGTTAGTCGCTGTATACGCCGCCATCACAGTAGCCCCGTAACGGTTGACAACACTCTGCAGCGCCACACAGGAAAATGCAATCAACGCATTCTGTGCAGCAACCGGTATACCGATCTGGAATGTCTTTTTTGTAATTTCAGCATCATAGTCCATATGCCGCCTTTTTAACCGAAGATACTCATTCTTTTTGTAACCGTATAGGATTGATCCCAACATGGCAAAAAACTGCGCGATCACCGTTGCCCAGGCTGCCCCTGCCACACCCATCTGCATCGGTACGACGAACAACAGATCAAGCACAACATTGAGCCCACTGGCCACTCCGAGGAAGATCAACGGTGTTTTGGCATCGCCCAGCGCACGCAATTCCGCCGATACAGTATTATAACCTGCCACAACCACAGTAAATCCACAGACAATCCGCATGTATACGAGTGCATCCGCAAAATTTTCTGCCGGAGTATGCATCAAATGCAAAATCGGCTCTGCCAACGCAGCTCCACACAGGCTCATGAGCAAACCAGTTACTAATGTAATGTAGATCGAATTAGCTATGATTTTTTTCACATATTCTTCCTCTCCCGCACCAAAATACTGGGAGATCAGAATTCCGATACCAGAACCAAGGCCCATACATAGCGAGAAGAATAGAAATGTAATGCTTCCGACCGATCCGACCGCGCCCAGCGCATTTGTTCCGACAAAACGCCCGACAATTACAGAATCTACCATATTATAAAACTGTTGGAAAATGTTTCCCACTAACATTGGCAGCGTAAATTGCAACAACAATTTTGTCTCATTTCCTTTGGTCATATCCAATACATACCGGCTCGCCATCGTCATATCCCCTCCGCTATTTTTTCTGTCACTTTTTATGTAACAGATATGACTATAGCAGAATCTATCGGAAAATCAAGCCCTATTTTAGATTTTTTTCACGCAGATATTTATCCTTCGTAGCCAGTCCTCCGCGGATATGCCGTTCAGATTTATTCATGTCCAACACCTTGCGCGCCTCTGCAGCCAGCGATGGGTTGATGAGTGTCAGTCTTTCCGCGACATCCTTATGTACCGTTGATTTTGAAATTCCAAACTGCTTTGCAGTCTGCCGCACTGTCGTATTGTGCTCAATGATATAGTTCGCAATATCGATTGCCCGTTTTTCTATATACTCTTTCAAAAAAAGCCCCTCAAGAATACTTTGATTCAATATATGAGTATCCTTAAGGGGTTATTCCTGTATTTTAGAACATCATAGCAATCTGTGTCATGCTCTGTAAAATCACAGCTTTTCCATACCGGTCAAAGCATTTGCTGCTAAGACCGTAAAAAAGAATCCTGCTCGCAGGATTCTCCGCCTGCGGCGGGTCGCTTCTGCGACATACTTCCTAACCGCCGCAGTGCGATCCTCTATTCTTATGTGATAGGAATTTCCTATCACATAAGAATATGATTCAGTAATGCAAAATCTTATAATTCTCTGTGATCGATCACTCGCTTTGCCTTTTTCTCGAAGCGCGGCAATGTGCCAACCGGAACGACTGTAATCTTCGGAGTCACACCAATTTTTGATTTAAATAATTCTCTGATCTGAGCCTCAGCCTCATCGAATTCTACGCGGCCTTCCGCTTCGCATGTCACCAGCATGACATCTCTGTTCTTTGACTCATCATGTGCGATATTGATATTATATTCACTGGATACACCATCCACTAGCGATAACAATTCCTCCACCTGACTCGGGAACATATTGACACCATGTACTTTAAACATGTCATCACTTCTTCCCTTGATACTGTCGATTCTGGGATATTTTTTGCATCTGTCACAATTACATGCGCCAGGCACAATGCGGGAAATATCATGTGTGCGGAAACGGATCAACGGTGCGCCCTCTTTGACAAGCGTCGTGATAACGATCTCACCTTCCTCACCATCTGGCACCGGCTTGCCTGTTTTCGGATCGATAATCTCGATATAAATATAGTCATCCCAATAGTGGATCGCTGTCTCACCCGGACAGTTGATGCCGATACCCGGTCCGTAGATCTCCGTCAGGCCATAGATGTCAAACAACTCTATTCCCAGACCATCACGGATGCTTTTTCGCATCTTTTCACTCCAACGTTCTGAACCGATCACTCCTTTTTTCAGACAAATCTGATCCTTAATACCACGCTTTTCTATTTCTTCTGATAAAAGCAGTGCATAGGACGATGTCGCGGTGATGACTGTAGATTTCAGATCAACCATCATCTGAAGCTGCTTATCCGTATTACCGGGGCCCATCGGGATCGCCATTGCTCCCAATTTCTCACAGCCAAGCTGAAAACCGATGCCTGCTGTCCACAAACCATAACCCGGTGTAATCTGGATATGATCCTTTCTGGTAATACCTGCAGTCTCATAGCATCTGGCAAACATCGTTGCCCAATCATCTACATCCTTTGCTGTATAAGGGATAATGACTGGTTTGCCCGTTGTTCCTGAAGATGAATGAATTCGAACGACCTCCTCATCCGGTACTGCCTGAATACCCAACGGATATGCATTTCTCAGATCATCCTTGCTGGAAAACGGCAATGCCTCAAATTCTTCCTGACTGGAAATTCCTGTAATATTCAGTTCACGATATTTATTTCCATAATAATTGTCGTTGCTGATCAGACGCTTAATCTGAGCATCTACCTGCTCTAACTGTATTTGGTTTAACTGCATGTATAATTCCTCTTTTCCTTATATTTGACTTTATATCTGCTTATTTTGCTGTCTGTGCCTGCCCGCTCGCAAAGGCATATCCCTTTTCAAATGCAAGCCTGTTATTTTCTACAAATTTTGACGGTACACGCACCCTGATCTCCTTTTGGATCGCTTCTTTCGGAATATCGAGTACTCCGGAACCCGCTGCCACCCCCAGCAAGATCACATTGAGATATTTACTGCTCCCGAACTCAGCACATAGCTGCTGTCCATCTACCGCAAGCACCTGACACTTTTTCTGCAGGTATTCGATCATATCGGTTCCGTCATAACCGGTCTCATGCAAAGACTCTGTCGTTGGCTTCACCGGATCGACATTTACAATCACAAGTCCATCCTGTTTCAGATAGGAAAGATTTCTGACCGCCTCTGACGGCTCAAAGGATATGATCATATCACACTTTCCTTTCGGGATCAGCGGTGAATAGACCTCCCCGATCCGTACATGACTTGTGACCGATCCACCACGCTGCGCCATTCCGATCGTCTCGGCAGAATGTACGATATTTCCTTCTGCCATAGCTGCTGCAGCAATGAGTTTAGACGCCAATACTGTTCCCTGTCCACCGACTCCGCATATTAATATATCTTTTTTCATATATGTATGAACTGCTCACCTATATATAGTGAGACTCTCCTTCCCGATATGTTCCTCTCTATTCGCTCACTGTGATCGCACCCGTCGGACATATTTGTCCACACAGATTGCATCCGGTACACAGATTCTGGTCGATGGTGACTTTACCGTCTACCTTTACAATAGCCGGGCATCCAATCTCCCGGATACATTTCTGGCACTGGATACATGTCTCTGCAACTGCTGCCTTCTTTATACTTTTTGCAATCGCAATACACGGTGACTTGAAGATAACCGCCTTGACACCTTTTTCTTCTGCTGCTTCTCTGACCACCGCCACTGCTGCAGTCAGATCTAACGGGTCTACAGTCTTTACAAACGTGAGTCCAATTCCTCTCAGAATCTGCTCGATACTCACCTTTTCTACGATATCGCCCATCATATTACGTCCTGTTCCCGGATGTGGCTGATGCCCGGTCATCGCTGTCGTGGAATTGTCCAGTATGCAAACCACAATATTGGCCTCATTATACACTGCATTGACAACCCCTGTCATACCAGACGCAAAAAATGTTGAATCACCGATAAATGCAAACGCTGCTCCATCCATCTGTTCATCTACCCAGTGGAAGCCCTGCGCCATTGTGACGCCGGCGCCCATACACAGACACGTATCACACATATCGAGTGGCATCGCGTTCCCCAGTGTATAACATCCGATATCTCCACAAAAATAACTCTTTTTCCCTTTCATTGCCTGTTTGACCGCATAGAAGGAAGCCCTGTGCGGACAACCGGCACACAATACCGGCGGGCGCACCGGCAGCTGTGGCATATCCGAGGTATCTATCGTTGCATCTGCAAGCGGCAGCCCTAAAAATTTACCTAATATCTGTTGTGCTGATTCATAGGAATTCTCTCCACTCGGCGGCACGTGACCGGTCAGTTTGCCACAGATTTTAACAGGCAGCTGATGTTTGCCGCACAGCATCAACAGTTTTTCCTCAATATATGGACTCAATTCTTCTAAAACAATGACTTCTTCCACGCCCTGCAATGCGTCCAGCACAAACTGCTCCGGAAATGGATAAGGAGTTCCGATCCGGCAGATCTTTACCTCTGGATGATCCATCAGTGCCTCTCTGGCATATGCATAGCTAACACCACCGGCAAACACCGCCTTTTTACATTCGTTTGATGAAACTGACGTCTCATTGTATCCATTTTTTGAAAAATCATCCCCAATCTCCACATTCCGTTTTTCGATCATTGCATGATTCGCATAAGATAATCTGGGAAAAATGACCCACTTTTTAGAGTCCTTTATGAATCCTTCAAATGCATGTCCCACAAATGTCTCCGGAACATCAATATTGGCATATGCATGGCAGATTCTCGTCGTCGGTCTGAACAAAACAGGTGTCTGGTACTTTTCTGAATACGCAAACGCTTCCTGAATCATGACATAGGCTTCCTCCGGCGATACCGGATCAAATACCGGTATTCTCGCGAATTCTGCAAATCTTCGGGTATCCTGTTCTGTCTGTGAGGATATCGGTCCCGGATCGTCGGCTGATACAATGACCATTCCCCCCTTGACCCCTACATATGCCAGTGACATCAGCGGATCTGATGCCACATTTAATCCGACCTGCTTCATCGTCACCAGACTTCTGGCTCCAGAATATGCCGCGCTTGCAGCGACTTCCATTGCAGCTTTCTCATTGACAGACCACTCTATATGCAGGCCTTCACGCGGATGTTTTGCAATCGTTTCAATAATCTCTGAGGATGGTGTTCCCGGATAACCTGCAACCAGATTGACACCTGCTGCCAATGCTCCCAGCGCAATCGCACCATTTCCCATCATGTACTCTTTTTTCATTTTCTCGTAGCTCCCTTTACCTTTTATTACAGCTCCACAGATTACTTCTGTGATCTAAAACCAGCAAAATCTTCCTTTTCCATCTTTCTTCACCCGATACAAGGCAGCATCCGCACACTCGCAAAGCGTAGCATAATCCACTGCATCCTGCGGATAGCATGCGCCCCCGGCGCTGAAACTCGCCGGAACATTCCCATAATTTTCCAGTTCAATCTCTGACAGGCACTGTTCCAGGCGTTCCATCGCCATCTCAACCATACCGATATTGGAAGAATGACGCACAAATACTGTGAATTCATCCCCACCATATCTGCCTATCACATGTTCCGGACCAAATTCTGCCTTTAACTCGGCTGCAAATTTTTTCAGCACAACGTCACCGTTTCTGTGACCATAGTTGTCATTATATACTTTAAAATTATCTACATCTACAAATATCAGCACACCGCTATCCCGCTCCGTAGCGAGATATTCCTCAACCTTCGCGGCAAAGGTCTTTTGATTGTATAGTCCGGTCATCGTATCGGTCTCAGACAGTACTTCAAAATTCTTTCTTTGTGTGACCTCAATAATCAGGAACACTGCTCCGACCACTACTGTAAGCAGTACTAATATCACTGCATACATCAATAAGCGGTTGCGGAACAGATAGAAGGAACCCGACATCGCCTCATTCGACAGTTCTACTGCAAGATACCAATCCTGCATCTTATCAATCCGTTCGTATCCCATGGTATAGCTGACACCATTCAATTCATAACTGAACGCATCACCTTTTTCCCCTCGTTTCATTGCCGCTATATGTGTCTGGTACTCCCTAGGCCGCTCGAATGTCATCTGTGTCCGCCGAAGCGACAGGTTATCCCAAGTACCGGCTGTTACACGCACACCATTCGTACACGATATACAGTTCAGCGAATGGCTGTTGATCAGATAAATATCTGCATGATCCTTCATCGTATCCGTGCTCACATATTTTTGCATGATATCCAACGGGATGTTGGCATACACCGTTCCAAAACGCCTGTCATTCTTATACACAGGCACCAGAACAGTCATCATCATCGTTGCGGTGATCCTTGAACGGTATGGATCTGTCAAAGTAGTCTCCGTAATCTCATTCATGAGGGTCAGGTAACCATACTTTGCCAGATCCAGCCGGTTTCCCTCTTCCCCAAATATCTGGTTTTTGCTATCTAAAAAACCGATACTGGAAATATCTGAACGCTTAGCGTACAGCAATAACGATTCATAGATATATTCGGAATTCGTCTCGCGTCCTCCGGCAATCGCGTAGCTGACCTCCTCCACCTGGCTGATCTCCGTATCAAGTGCAATATTAATATTTTCCGTAAATAGCCCACTCATCAGCTTTGCCTGACTTGCATTGTAGTCATCAACCATTCCCCTGACATCCAAAAAGCCTACAATAAAAATCAAAGTGCACGTAAATGCGTAAATGACTCCCATGATGCCATATAATGGTCTTGCATTTTTTCGTCTGTCTATGATCGACATCCGTCAAACCTCCCTAACTTCACCGTAAATCAATCATTCCCCTGACCCACAATCTTTTGAATATATGCGCTGTCCACATTATCACTGTTGACCTGAAATATCCCCATATCGACATATTTATAGGGCTGTTCTATACCAGCAATTAACTTTATGGCAGCTTCTACGCTCTGATACCCCATGTTATACTGCCGCTGTACAATGGTTGAAGCATGATACGACTTATCATGAATCATATTTTTCATCTCATCCGAATAATCAAACCCAACCAGTGCAATATCTGTTCGACCGCTGTTTCTCACAGCCAGTGCCGTACCGACCGCCGATCCGTTATTCAACGCAACCAGTCCTGCCAGATCCTGATATGTATTCATAAAATCGTAGCTCTGCGACTGCGCAATATCCGCATCACCCTGATTGCATTTGATATCCTCAAGTACCGTCCATGCCTCCGGTGCATTTGCGCTCCAGCATTCCTGAAATCCTGCCAGACGCTCCAGCGTCGTCTGTGATTCCATCATGCCAATCCCTATGCCAATCGACAATTGCTCAGTATCGCTTCTCCCCTGTTTATGCAACAGCAGCAGCATCTCAAGCGCCGCCAGTCTGCCCGCCTGCATATTATCCGTCTCATAGCAGACATCAAATACATGCTCATTTAAGATCGTATCCACAAATATAAGCGGAATTCCCGCTTGCTTAACCTGTTTTGCCGCCTCAACAACTGCAGGAACATTCGTCGGTGATACAATAACCGCATCCGCACCTTCCTTAACCGCATCCGTCATTAAATATGCTAACAGTTCCGGATGCTCCTCACTCGGTGTACCTCCCAGATAGATATTACAATCCCGTTGCAATGCAGCATCTACCGCACCTTGACGCAGCTCATCCCAATAATTATTGGCATACCCTTTTGTAATCAGATAAATATTCGGTTTCCCATTGTCCAATTGGGCAGAAAATGTCTGATAGATACTCAATTTCCTATGATCAGGCTCTACGCTCCCCATCCTGATACCGGTCAACAAGATGATGAACAACAATATGATTGCCAGTGATGATCCTATTTTTTTCATAAAACTGTATCCCCTATTTCACACAAGCTGCATACTCGTACTTATCGCATTTCTGATCGTATTTATGATCATATTTCCTGTCGCAGCTGTGTTTGATTCCCACAGTCACGCTTTTATGATAAATTATACCACTGATAAGGTTTTAAGGTCAAATAATAACAGCAAAAAACGTGTGCCTGCAATGATCTCACACGACACACGTTCTGTTTTTCTTTCATTATCTGTTTTATTTATAGCTTTGCACGATCTCATCCAGAATGCGATGCGATACTTCCAGTTTTGACAGCTTGGGCAGTTCCATCTGTCCGTCCTCACGAATCAATGTGACGACATTGGTATCCTTGCCAAACCCCGCTCCCTCTGTACGCAGATTATTCGCCACGATCATGTCCAGATGCTTTTTCTGCAGTTTCTTTTTAGAATTCTCCAGCATATGCTCTGTCTCCATCGAAAAACCGCACAAAAACTGCCCCTGCTTTTTACGTGCACTGAGCGTACCGATGATATCCGTCGTACGCGCCAGCTCTAATACATTATCGCCCGCCTTCTTTTTAATTTTCTGATCAACATATTCCTTCGGACGATAGTCAGCGACCGCGGCTGCCATAATGAGAACATCCGTCTCATCAAACCGGTTCTCTACCGCTTCGTACATATCCTGTGCACTGATAACCGGCACCAGATCCACAAACAGTGGCGGTTCTAAATTCGTCTGGCCACTCACAAGCGTCACCTGCGCACCGCGCACCATCGCTGCCTTTGCCAGTGCGTAGCCCATCTTTCCAGTCGAATGGTTCGTCAGATAACGCACCGGATCAAGTGCTTCCTGGGTCGCACCGGCTGTGACGAGTACCCGTTTCCCACTAAGATCCTTCTTATGTGCCAATTCTGCTTCGATATAAGCAAACAACGTCTGCGGCTCCGGCATCTTACCAGCCCCGGTATCACCACATGCGAGATAGCCGCTCGCCGGGTCAATCACTTTCATTCCGTATTTTTCCAAAGTACGCAGATTGTCCTGCACAATCGGATTCTCATACATGTTCGTATTCATAGCAGGCGATACATAGACCGGAGCCTTACACGCCAGAACAGTCGTCGTCAGCATATCATCCGCGATACCATGTGCCATTTTTCCGATCACATTCGCACTCGCAGGAGCTATCAGCATCAGATCTGCCTGTTTTGCCAGTGATACATGTTCGACCTGAAACTCAAAATTACGGTCAAATGTATCCACCAGACATTTATGTCCTGTCAATGTTTCAAATGTAATCGGGTTGATAAAATTCGTTGCATTCTGCGTCATGATCACATGCACACTGGCATGCTGCTTGACGAGCATACTCGCCAGTGACGCGATCTTATAAGCCGCAATGCTTCCGGTCACTCCCAAAACAATTGTCCGATTGGTAAACATCTCTGTTTCCTCCTACATCTCTTCCAGTCTGCCGTGTTTCTCATAGCTGGTAATACGTTCTACGTGATTTTCCTCATCTACAAATACAACAGTCGGATGATGCGTCTTCGCCTCCTCCGGTGTCAGTGCCGCATATGCCATGATGATGATCTTATCTCCAGTCGATACACAGCGTGCTGCTGCCCCATTCAGGCAGATCATACCGCTGCCACGTTCACCGGCAATCGTATAGGTCTCAAAACGGCTGCCATTATTGACATCGACAATCTGTACCTTTTCATATTCCAGTATGCCCGACGCTTCCAGCAATGCCTCATCCACAGTGATGCTTCCGACATAATCGAGTTCTGCCTGCACAACCGTTGCTCGGTGAATCTTTCCTTTTAATAGTTCGATATTCATAATAACCCTTTCCACCTCTATGAATCAACTGTTACACAAATACAGTAACAGTTCAGCCCGCGTCATTATTACACCATAAAGTTGTCGATCAGGCGCGTCTTTCCGATATAGACTGCCAATGCCACAAGCATCGGTTTTTTCACCGTATCAATCTGCTGCATTGTCAGACCATCCACAGCCTTCACATAATCGATCCGTGCCAGCGGCTCTTTCTCAATCAGTGCTTTCATCTGTGCGACAATCTGCTTCGCATCTGTTTCACCTGCTTCAACCAGCTCCTGTCCGCATTTCACCGCACGGGACAATACGAGCGCCGCCTGTCGTTCTTTGGCAGAAAGATATGTATTTCTGGAGCTCTTTGCCAATCCATCCTCCTCACGGACAATCGGGCAGCCGATGATCTGTAAATCCATGTTCAGATCCTCTACCATACGTTTAATAACAGCGAGCTGCTGTGCATCCTTCTGTCCGAAATACGCACGATCCGGCTGAACGATATTGAACAGCTTATTTACAACTGTACATACACCGCGGAAATGCACCGGACGTGACAATCCGCATAATTCCTCAGTCAGCACGGACATGTCTACATATGAGCAAAATCCCTCGGTATACATCTCTGACGGTTCAGGGTGGAAGATCAGATCTGCGCCCAGTGACTCACAGTACGCACTGTCCTTTTCCAGATCCCTCGGATAACTCTCGAGATCCTCGCCCGGTCCAAACTGCATCGGATTGACAAAAATGCTGACAACTACCTTGTCATTCTCCTCACGCGCACGGCTGATCAGGCTGCCATGTCCCTCGTGCAAATAGCCCATCGTCGGTACAAGCCCAACGGTGTTTCCTTCTTTTTTCCATGATTTTACCAGTGTTCTGACTTCTTCTATTGTTGTAGCAATCTGCATGATCCTTGACTCCTTTTAATATAATTTATCCAATACGTCATCCGCAATACCATACGTCTGTACCTGTGTCGGGAAAGTTCCCGCCTTGACCTCAGCCGTATAATCTGCAAATGCCTGCTTCATAATGTCTCCTACTTCTGCAAAATGCTTGACAAATTTGGGCACATAATCTGAAAACATCCCAAGCATGTCCTGATATACCAACACCTGTCCGTCACAGCCTGCGCCAGCTCCGATACCGATCGTCGGGATCGATACTGCCTGTGTGATCTTCTCCGCAATCGGCGCAGGTACACACTCGAGCACGAGCATCGATGCACCAGCTTCTTCGACACGTCTCGCGTCATCAATCAGCTTCTGCGCCGCCTCTGCTGTCTTTCCCTGTACCTTAAATCCACCAAATGCATTGACAGACTGCGGTGTCAGCCCTAAATGCGCGCACACGGGAATGGAAGCATCCACGATCGCACGAATCTGTTCGCACACGGTAGCTCCTCCCTCTAATTTCACGCCGTTGGCACGGCCCTCTTTCATCAATCTTCCGGCATTGGTGACTGCATCATAGATCGATGCCTGATACGACATAAACGGCATATCTGCAAGAATAAATGCGTTTTTCGCACCTCTTGCTACTGCCGCGGTGTGATGGATCATATCGTCCATAGTGACAGACAGTGTATCCTCCAATCCGAGCATAACCTGTCCTAAAGAGTCTCCAATCAACAAAATGTTGATCCCTGCTTCGTCCATAAGCTTTGCCATCGAATAGTCGTAACACGTCAACATCGTGATTTTGTCTTGACTTTCTTTCTGCTTGCGAAGCGTCAATACAGTGTTTTTCATGATTCAATTTCCTCCAAAAAAAGGGTACAGTCCCGCACTGGCGGGTACCATCCTCGGAAACTATACCACCTTTTGTAAAAAATGTAAACCACGAATCCCTCTGCACGCTGCCGTCTGTGCACCTGCATCCGGCATTTCCCCAGTCCGTTTGGGCTTCCAACATCAAACCTGCAAAATGTCAAGCGTATGCGAACTCGCCCCAAGCAGCTCCTGTCTCTCACAGTTTGCAAGCTGATACTGTAAAAATAGTGTAAATGTTTCCTCATCCATCGCGTTGAGTACTGGACGTATATAATCAGCCGGTCCATCCGGCGCAATCATAAGTTCTCTGGACAGACCAGCTGCGGCATTCCACGCATTGATCTGTTCAAGTCTCACATAATCGTACAGCTCATTTTCATTGTGGAGAATCTGAAAATCGTCCGTCAGTTCGCCCTGTTTCATGCGTTCCGCAATGTGATTTTCCATAAATCCATATTTAATAACACTATAATCGTTCATCACATAGGCAACCATAACATATCCACCGGGACGGACAACGCGTTTTGCCTCCGACAAAGCCTGCACATGCTCCTCATCGCTGTGCAGATGATACATTGGGCCGAATAATAACGCCAGATCAAAACTGTCATCCGCAAAGCGCTTTAGCTTCAGCGCATTTCCCTGATAAGCCTTCACATTTGCACCCTTTTGCTTTAAAATACCGAGATTATATTTCACCAGCTCAACCGCAGTCACATCGTATCCTTCCTCTGCCAGTGCCACACTGTAGCGCCCGGTACCTGCGCCGATATCGATGATGCGAAGGGACGTGTGAACCGGATGCCAAGCGGTGCCTCCACACTGGTCTGTTTCCCTGCAGTCCTGTTTTGTCATATTTTCACGTTGATTTTTCAAAATATCCAGATAACGATGGATATAGTGCATCGTCGTATGATATTCGACCTGCCCGTGACGGCTCTGCAAACGCTTTTCCTCGTTAAATTTATTGTAATACTGTTCTAATTCTGTCAAGCAGCTACTCCTTTTCCATCAAAAAAGACCTTCTATAAATATTATAATAAACGCGTCGTCCACTGCGAGCAGTCCCATACATCGGTTGCCAGCCCTTCATAAAACTCCGGTTCGTGACAAACCATGAGAATACTGCCCTTATAATCCATCAGCGCACGCTTTAATTCATCCTTTGCCTCCACATCCAGATGGTTTGTCGGCTCGTCCAACAATAGGATATTCGTCGCACGATTCATCAGCTTGCACAGACGCACCTTTGCCTGCTCACCACCGGATAACACACGCACCTGACTCTCGATATGTTTCGTCGTGAGTCCGCATTTTGCCAGCGCGCTGCGAATCTCATACTGTGAATATGCCGGAAATTCTTGCCATAACTCCTCAATACAGGTCGTCGTGACCGACTGATCCATCTCCTGCTCAAAATATCCAATTTCCAGATAGTCCCCCAGTTCCACCTGTCCCTGCAGCGGCTGAATCAGTCCCAGAATACTTTTCAGAAGCGTTGTCTTTCCGATACCGTTCGCTCCGGTCAGCACAATCTTCTGTCCACGCTCCATCTGCATATTCAACTCTGTAGACAACGGCTCATCGTAACCGATCACGAGATCCTTTGTCTCAAAAATATATCTGCCCGGTGTGCGTGCCATCTGAAAATCAAACTCCGGCTTGGGCTTTTCTGCTGCCAGCTCGATCATATCCATCTTGTCGAGCTTTTTCTGACGCGACATCGCCATATTCCGCGTTGCCACACGCGCCTTATTACGCGCCACGAAATCTTTCAGATCCGCGATCTCTTTTTGCTGCTTATTATACGCTGCCTCGAGCTGTGCCTTTTTCATCTCATAGACTTCCATGAATTTGTCATAGTCACCCACATAGCGGTTGAGCTGCTTATTATCCATGTGATAGATCAGGTTGACCACACAATTCAAAAACGGCACATCATGAGAGATCAGTATAAATGCATTCTCATAATCGTTCAGATAACGTTTCAGCCACTCGATATGCTCCACATCCAGATAGTTCGTCGGCTCGTCCAACAACAAAATATCCGGCTTCTCCAAGAGCAATTTTGCCATCAACACCTTCGTCCGCTGTCCACCGCTCAAATCCGTGACATCCGTATCCAGTCCGAGTTCCAAAATACCAAGTGCCTTGGCGACTTCCTCCACCTTTGCATCAATCATATAAAAATCATGCATCGTGAGCAGATCCTGTATCGTCCCTGCCTCCGCCATCAGTTCATCCATCTCCTCCGGCGATGCTTCGCCGAGTTTTTCATAGATGCCATTCATCGTCGTTTCCATCTCGAATAAATAGTCAAACGCAGATTTGAGCACCGATTCAATTGTCATTCCCTTTTGCAACGCTGTATGCTGATCCAGATAGCCGACCCGGACATTCTTCGCCCATTCAACCTTACCCTCATCTGGCATCAGCTTACCAGTGATAATATTCATAAACGTGGATTTGCCCTCTCCGTTGGCACCCACCAGACCAATATGCTCGCCCTTTAACAAGCGAAATGATACATCCTCAAAAATCGCACGATCCCCGAAACCATGCGATAAATGCTCGACATTTAAAATACTCATGCTAGTTCTCCTGATTTTATTATTAATCATGCCAGTGATTATGAGACTAATTGTCTAATAAGTAGGCAAGCAATCCTTTGCAGCCTGCCACAATATCCTGATAAGTTGCCTCAAAATCCCCGGTATACCACGGATCCGCGACATCTCTCGCCTCTCGCAGTTTCCGGTTTTTCTCATAATCCGCAAACGAAAGCATCTTATAGATCTTTCCTGCTTCATCCGACCCTCCGGCGATCTGCGTCATATTCCGAATATTCGCGCGATCCATCCCGATCAGATAATCATAATACAGATAATCCTCTCTCGTCATCTGTCTCGCCCGGTGCGGCACCACCGGAATCTCTGCCTGTCTGAGCCTGCGCACCGTGCCATAATGCGGCCCGTTGCCGATCTCCTCCCGGCTCGTCGCCGCCGAATCGATCTCAAACAGAGATTCCAGATTAACACGGTTTACCATATATGTAAATACGCTTTCTGCCATAGTAGAACGGCAGATGTTGCCGTGGCAGATGAAAAGTATTTTTATCATCTTTTTATATCTCCATTTAAGTCTTGTATTTCTTCTCAAACGCTTGATATTTCAGGGTTTTCCGACTTTTGAGTTTTCCTTTCTTTTCAAGGTATCTTCTCAAATCTTCTCGTATTTTCTTATGTTTTTCCCTGCAATCTTGGTAAATCCGTTGGTAAAGCAAGCGTCCTTACCAACGGGCTTTTTTAACTATTCGCTATCCGATATACTTCTTCCTTTGCATCATCAAAATTCACATGGGTGTAAGTGTTCAAGGTTACACTGATGTCTGCGTGACCCATGATATACTGCAAGGTTTTCGGATTCATCCCGGATTTTGCCATATTAGAGCAAAAGGTATGTCTGCATACATGAGGGGTAACTTTCGGCATCTGGATACGGTAAATTTTATTGTATTTCTGAATGATATGCTCCAGATACTTCTCCCAGTGCAAGGCAACCATCGGCATATCGTTTTTATCCAGAAATAAAAATCCGGCATATCCTTCCACCATCGGTTCAACTTTTGGTGTCTTTCGGTTGGCAATAATTCTGTGAAAACACGCTGCGACAGCTTCTGTCATCGGCACATAGCGGATACCTTTGTCTGTTTTTGGTTCTTCAATCACATACTGCATCTGTGCAGTACGCTGTAACTGATGGTCTACCTTGATACGCATTT
>ERZ1035006.1190-NODE-1190-length-18035-cov-7.852392_pt1 | contig 18035 bp, 16 predicted proteins | sample MGYA00520694_ERZ1035006 | MGnify/ENA primary metagenome ERZ1035006 (study PRJEB33766, sample SAMN09781746) | gut metagenome | biome: gut microbiome | host: Homo sapiens | place: Madagascar | study: EMG produced TPA metagenomics assembly of the PRJNA485056 data... | reverse complement strand
ATATTATTATAAACTGTATTATCAGCTTCCAAAAAGTCCCGACATAGAAGATGACTGCGAATTGAGCTTAGCAAGTGCTGACTCCATAGCTGAGAACTTACTATAGTAGTAATCTTCCCATGTTGATACCTTTGATTCAGCATCACTTATCTTTGTGTTGTATTCTGAATACTGTGTATTCATCTGCTTATCATTGTAAATCGTGTATGCACTGCTTACAGATGATGATGCCATCTTGTTACCAAGATCTGTATATAACTTGGTACATAACTGTGAGAAGAACGAAACTACTGTCTCAGGATCACTTGCAATAGCTGCTCTTAGCTTATCTTCGTTTCCTGATGTAGTTGTATCATCTTTATCACCATCTATATGGTACACACCCTTTTCGTTCTCGCCTGATGCGAAATATCCGAGTGTTGATATACCAAAGCTTGACAGCGCATAGCTCTTACCATTAATAATAAATGATGACGCCATATCATTCTTTAATGTATTGGCAACACTATTTAGCGTATCATCTTTTCTAAGAAGCGAATCCTTAATCTTTGTCTCCCACTTCTCAACCTCTGTATCAGACATAGCATCCTTTTCTTCATCTGTTAAAGGTTCATATCCCTTAGAGCTGTCTGCGTTATAAGCCTCATCCATAGACTTGATAAGCTTGTTGTACTCTGTGAACATGTCCTTTATAGACTTGTATATAGCATCTACATCTGTGTCTGTTGTTATAGTAACAGATTCATCGTCCTTTGTTTCTGCTGTAGCCTGGATAGTAAGACCATTGATAGAGAATGTGCTTGTATTGTTAGTAAACTTCGCACCATTAAGCTCTATCTCTGCATCCACTCCTACTATTCGTACTGCACCTGTAGTACCAGTTGTTGATGAGCCTGCGGCTGTTGTACCTGAAGCCGCTCCTGTTGTTGCTGATGTAGAAGCCGCTGCATCTGCTTCTTTTACATATGCTTTAGCCGCATTTATTTTATTATCAAGCAGTGTTTTGGCTTTTGCTTTGGAATCAGTATTCGTATTATTAACCTCTTCTACAACTTTAGTATTAGATGCATCTGCTACTGCTTCCTTGGTATCATTGTTTAATGTGATATAACCATTTCCATTGTCATAGAGCTTATCCATAATCTCCTGATTCTTTGTATAGTCAGAAATCAGAGAATTATAGCTTTCAAGCTTCTTAGTGTCTTCAGCGTACTCATTATACAGTTTTTCATTGTCTTTTTTCATGGCTTCTGTATCATATTCATATATAATATTGCCCTGTTCATCTTTAACTATACTTCCGTCTGAATTAGTCTTTGCTTTTTTATACTTGTTATAATCTGCGTTAGCAGCTATATCAGCTTTTAGTTGATCTCTACTAGTTTTTACATCATCAATTGACTTGGCTGTTCCCCATGTATCACTGCTTTTCAGTGTATCTACAACCTTCTTTGCTGCATTATACTGGTCAGCATATTTCTTAGCAACCTCATCAGCAGTCACCTTTGTATACATAGATTCCAGCTCACTATTATATTCAGCGTTGCCATCTATCAGCTTGGAAAGTCTATCACATTCTTCGTATTCCTTTGAAGCTTTATTCGGACTTACATATAAGCCAAGCTTCTTAAGCGAATCATTTCCGGCGGTATCGTTAGCTGTAAGGCTAAAGTCTCCCTTTGCTCCTGATGTCTTTGAGCTTATAAAGAATCTCGCATTATTCTCATCAAAGCTGGCCTGTACACCAGCATCCTTTAACTTTACAACGAACTGGTTGACAGTCATATCCTCTGTAAGCTCTATATTAGTACTCTTACCATCTACTGATAGTGTAACACTTCCCTGTGATGTGCTTCCTGTTATATCAGACAGCTTCGATGAGCCTGTAATCTTGGCAGAACTGTCTTTTGTAGTAACCTCACCACCTGTAAGATAACCTGATGATGCAAGCTTCTTTACTTTAAGGCTCTGTGTACCTGCAACCGCACTTGAGCTTGCTGTTACTGTAGCTACTGTTGAATTAGATACTGTTGACTTCTTAAGGCTGTATGCGTTAGATAATCTTCCTGCTGAAAGCTTTCCACTATAGAAGCTATATATACTTGTATTCATAGTCTTCCATTTTTCCTGTTTCCATGAAAGCTTTGTCTGTGCTTTGACAAGATTATCTTTTTTTAGCTTATATCCTGATACAAGTGCAGATACAAGTGTCTCTGTATCCATACCTGAAACCATACCTGATAATCTTATTGGCATATTATACCTCCAATCTTTATGTGAATATCTCTTATTTCTGCAAACTACCTTGCATAATATACTCTCTTATCTATCTCTTCTCATCCACCATAATACCCGCAAGCTCCCACGCTTTTGCAAGCATCTCCAATGCTTTCTCCGACGGTATCTCTTTAATTACTTCATCGGTATCTTTATCCTTAATCTTAATAGTAATACGGTTAGTAGGTTCATTATATCCAAACTCTGCCACTGTATTATGATTAATAACCTTCTGAATATCCTTAAGCTTCTGGATAGAAGCCTGCTGCTGTTCTTCCTGCTGCTTAGGACTTACATCGGCACCATTGCTGCTTCCATCTGTATTAGCCTTCTGTGAAGAACTTATCTGCATAACTGCTGCTGTATGTGCTGCGTTGTTTACTGAATCCTGCGAATTATTAGTTTCTGATGATGGCTGGACATTGACCTTACTTGTCTGTGCTGCCTGAACTGCATGACTCTGGTATCCTGCCTGACCACTTATTTTCTCAATTCCCATTATCTTTCACCTCCGTGTGCGTGTATAACAATGTATCTTTAATATTAAACTTTAAGCCTTAGAGAGAAGTCCTTTTCTTTCTATATAATATAGCTGCTATAAATATTCGCATCTATCTGCCCGCATATGTATATATCACTTTAATATATCATCTTTGACAGGTATCTCACGACCGCATAACTATACCTTCAGCTTTTCAGTTCTTAAACCCTATATCGGCAAGGCAAAGCAAAAAAATAACACCCAAGTCCTAAATATATGCCTATTATTAATATAATACCATACTCAGAAATTGCCCTTACCTACACTGTTAAGGATTTGTATTTACTTCTTAAAAAGACTATTAAGTGCTGCCACATCTATCTTCTGTGAGGCGGCTTCTTTGTTAGCATCTTTTATCTGTACATATACTTCTTTACGATATATAGGAACGGACTTTGGAGCTGTGATGCCAAGCTTTACCTGATCGCCTTTTATCTCGATAACGGTAATCTCTATATCGTCATTGATGATGATTGCTTCATCTTTTTTTCTTGATAATGCCAGCATACTACTCACCCTGCCTTTCCTTAAGTATATCGTATATAGGATATTTGACAGCATAATCTTCATTATCAGCTATAAGCTGTACGCCCTTTAACGTGTCTACGTTGACTATAATAGGTGCCTTAAGATTAATTGTCATCTTAGTAAGGTCTTCTGGTACTGTAACTGTGCAGAATACTGCAAGGTTAGCGTTCTTAATATCTCCACCAAGGTTATTAAGAATTTCATCCTCAACTACAGGGTCATATCCCTTCATGATATACTCAGGTTTCATAACCGGAAGTGCCAGTGCCGCCTCGTCAAGTGACTGAAGCCACATAATAGCTGCCTCATCCCCCTTATCCACATCGTATATCAGTGTGAATTGCTTACAATACTCGAAACCTATTATTCCAAGGTCAAATGTAATTATCTTATTATCATCAATATCTACAGTCCCAAACCACTTAGTGTTAACCTGCATATATACCTCCTTGTTTTTGCGAAGCAAAAATCCGAACCTCTCTGGTGAGGAGAGGTATATTTGCCTCCTTGTTTTTGCGAAGCAAAAATCCGAACCCCTCTGGTGAGGAGAGGTATATTTGCCTCCTTGTTTTTTTTGAAACAGTTTTCTACTCCGCCGTACAAGTCAAAGAAAGCTAACTGCTTTCTTTAACTGTCGGTCGTTCGTCCTATCAGGCAAAAGCCTTACAAATAACTTTGTGCAAGCGCTGTTCTTTATCAGGCTTTTGTCTGGCACTGCTCGTTGCTTACACACATTTTAACCTATAAAATCCAGCAATGTCTGCTGTACAACCTTACTTGCCGCAGAAAGTGCTGCATTGTATACAAGCTGTGCTGCTGTATAGTTTACAACTACTTCCTCAAGGTCGATATCTTCATTTTCTGACTTAAGACTTGTAAAGTTAGTCTTCTGCTCTGTAAGTCTTGACTTTGTAAGGTCAAGTCTCTGTATTCTGTTACCTACATCGGCCTTTGCATTCGATATCTGTTCCTGATAGCCCTGCATCTGTCCGATACCCTTCTCAAACGCCTTTGTCATCTGGTCCTTGGCAAGGTCGTTCTGCTTGTTAAGTCCCTCAAGTATGTCATCGAGAGCCTTCTGGTCTTCTGTGCCAGAATATCTTTCCTCATTTTTCATGCTCTCAACTTTTTTAATCTGATTCTCAATGTCTATGGTATTCTGAACAGCCGCCATAATATCATCTACATTTCTTCCAAGATATATATTAAAGCTTTCGCTTGCCTGTGTATTAACCTTTAACTTCTGTGTAAAGTTGACATTATACTCTATATCTTCATCTTTTTTCTGATATACTATGCCAGTAACATTGTCTACACAGTCAAAGTACATAGTTGGGTTAACATCGCCCTTCTTGAAGTTAGACTTATCATACTGTACTGAAAATGAGTTGTTAGTGTATGTATTGTTGTATACATTTTCACCAAGAAGCACTTCTCCAAGCTGTGTGTTGATAGTTATCTCATCATCACCCGGCACATAGTTGTCATCAGATGTAAATGTTATATTAACAGGATTACCGCTTCCATCATCAAGCGAAGCTATCGCATTGCCCTGACTGTCAACAACACTTACATTAGCAGTTCCATCATCATTCTTTGTCACTGTTGCAACATTGCCACTTGCATCTGTAATCTTAAATGTTCCATCTTCATCCACTTCTGAATAAGCAAGCTGCACCCTGTGAACTGTTGTAACATTAGGTGTTATTATGTTGCCGTTGGCATCCTTTTTTACATTAAGGTTAATGATATCTTCATTGGTATATGCATTAGTGTATACCTTCTTTTCAGATATGCCTTCCCTGTCAAACTTCTGTGTAATAGTATAATCCACATCTGCTGCCGCCGCATCTGACTGGTATGTAAGCGGCTTATCTGTAGCATACCCCGTAAATACATATCTTCCGGCGTAGTCGACATCTCCCTGTATATAATAAGATTTCTTTAACTCATCAAGCGATTCTATAATAGTATTACGTTCAGAAGATGAATAAGAATCTGAAGCGCCCTGATTGCAGTAGCCATATAACTGGTAAACTATATCATAGCCCTGGTCAAGTGCATCCTGTGTAACTGAAAGCCATGATGAAGCATCAGGTATATTTTTTCCTACATACTGTGTTACCTGGTCAAGACTGCTTCTTAATCTTAATGCTCGTATAGCTATAATAGGGTCGTCAGAAGGCTTATTTATCTTCTTCTGTGTAGATAACTGTGTATCCATAGTATTAATCTGGCTCTTATTAGCCTGAATGTTGGCTATAGAGCTGTTTATCATCATCTGGTTAGTAACTCTCATATATTCCACCTCTCATGTTGATATACTGTTAGTTTATAATTTTATTCTGCAATAAACACCATGTTTATTACGCTATAATTTCCCACAGCCTCTATATTTACTGCTGTTATAATAGCGTATCTGTCCATTGTTACTGAATATATCCTCTCAGCTTCATTTATTATAATCCTGTCTGGTTGATAAGCTTGTCATATATCTGGTTCATAACTGACATCATCTTTGAGTTAAGATTATATGCCTGCTGGAACTTCATAATATCCATTGCCTCTTCATCCGTATCAACACCCATAACTGAAAGTCGCTGGTTCTGGATAGTTGTCTTCATATTGTTGTAGTTAGACAGAAAAGACTTAGCTTTTCCTGCATCTATAGACATATCACTGACAATACTTTCAAGGAAGTAAGCTCCTGTACCACCATCAAATATTTTCTGTGACTGTAGTGCATTAAGCTTTTCCATAATGCTCGCATTACCTTCTCCATCACTTACCTCTGTCTTAGTTGCAAGCTTATTAGAATCCTCAAGGAGTTCACTGTTTACTGTTACTGTTGATGCTGTAAGCTTTCCTGAGCTTCCACCAACAACAAAAAGTGGAATACCTTTATTAGCCTCATCCTCTGTACTGGCATCTGACACATATCCACTCTTAAATATCTGGTTAACAGCTTCAGAAAATGTCTGTATAAACTGGTTAAGCTGTGTCTGATAGTAAGGAATACCTTTGTAATTAACATTATCTTCAGCCTGAGGATTAGTTTCTGTAATAATATTGCCGTCTTTATCAAGCTTATAGGAACCATCTTCATTAGTTGCCACTGACTCTATCTCGCCATTACAGCCATCTCTTATATCAACAAGAGCCTTGAGCTGTCCACCAAGTGATGAACTGTATATATTAAATGGATTGCCATCTGTCCACTGTACATCATATAATCCGGCTGCATCACTGTCATTTCTAGGAGTTTCTCTGGCAACAACCTGAAGTTTCTTATAATTATAGTTATGAACAAGTGACTGTCCATTTACAGTTATCTGGAATGATGTAAGTCCGTTTTCTATTGGCTCCTCACTTGTTGTTATATCAATATACTTTGAAAGGTCATCAACAAGTGCGTTTCTCTGGTCTCTTAAGTCGTTAGCATCACCATAGCATGCTTCTATCTGATTAATCTGCTTGTTAAGCGCTGTTATATTCTGTGCAAGTGTATTGATGTGATCTACAGTATCCTTTATCTCATTGTTAGCATCTGTCTGCACATTTCTTAAGTTAGTTGAAAGAGTGTTAAAATAATCTGACATACTCTTTGCATTATTGATAAGCTGGTTCTTTGCCGACTCATCACCTGGTGTTATAGTAAGCTGGTTTACTGCTGAGAAGAAGTTACTGTATTCCTTTGAGAAACCATTAAGTATGAATTCATTCAGATAATCTTCTATCTGTGTCATATAGTTATTCTTAGATTCATACTGTCCATAATTAGACATATTATTTCTGTACTTCTGGTCGTAGTAACTGTCTCTTGTCTGATTAATCTCAACAACGTTAACACCAGAACCTATAGTTCCATATGTTGAAAATGTTCTTAAAGCATCTGAAGCCTGAAGAACCGCTGTCTGCTTTGTATATCCATTAGTATTTATATTAGACAGGTTATGTGCTGCAGTCGTTATAGATGTCTGCGCTGCCTGTAATCCTTTGTATGATATTGATAAGCCAAAAAATGTAGATGCCATATCTTTTTCTCCATTCTGCCGTTTTTTCGCAGCTTTTCATATATAATAGCCTTTTATTACTTCTTCAGTTAAGTCTGTCGTGCAGACACAAAATGATCTTCTGACCCTTTACCTCTGCAACATATTATCATCAGGCTCCTAATGATGTTAACAAATGCTCCATCATCTCACTGACAACATTTACATATCTTGATGCTGCATTATATGCATGCTGATACTTAATCATCTTCTGAAGTTCTTCATCTGATGATACACCTGATGTCTGTAATCTCTGATTATCATAGCCGTTTACCATAGTTGTCTGGTTATTGACGAACTTTGTAAGTACGCTGCCCATCGTAGCAAACTCACCTATGAAATCATTATAAAAAGTATTAAAATCCGCCTTTGCGTAGTCCTGTGGATTAAGTGAGGCGAACTTGTTGCTGAATGTATCTATAAGTTCGTTTGCCTTTGCAAAGTCTTCTTTTCCATGAATGGTTGAAAGAGGTATCTTTCCAACATTCTGTGAAGCTTCAGGATTAACTAAAAGATTGCCAAGTGTATAATCTATTTCATAACCTATTGCATTCAGGTTATTTCTTACATATGTTGTTGTGCCATCTTCACCTGTAATCTTTATGTATCTTTCTGTACCTTTTCTCTTAAAAAGTTCAACACCTACAGTTTCATCTTCATCTGTACCAAAGCCAGCCTTGTCCATATCAAGAATAAGATATGTCATGCTGTCTATATCTTCTGCTGTTGTATGCTGTTCATCTATATACAGCTTTTCTCCCGATGTATAACTATAAGTTCCATCTCCATTGTCAGTTCCCTCAACAACATTACCGAATCTGTCATAAAGTCGTCCATACTGTGAAGCATTATATACATACTTATCTGCCTGAAGAGGATTACCCTCATCATCTGTCATCTCTGTTGTTGTTTCGACTTCCTTTTCAGGACATAAAACATCATTCAGGGCTGTCACTATACCATTTACAAGCTTATCAAAGCCTGCTATAGCACTAAGGATAGCTGAAGGCTCTATATACTTATTGTAGTAATCCTGCTGTTTCTGGTAATCATCCATAGCACTGTTATACTGCGCCATACCCTCTGCTGTTGTGAGGTCATAATCTGACTTATCCGGCATAACAGGAACATCCTGATAATTCACATCTATAGTTCCTCTTGCAACAAGAAGTCCTTTAAGCTTTCCTTTATCATTATTGTTGGCATTGGATGCTGCTTTTTCAAAGTTGAACACATCCTTTTCATATGCTGTCCACTCTGGTATAAGCAGTCCATACTGACCTTCCTGTCTTACATCCATAGTATTTACTTCGCTCTTTGATACAAACGGAATATTCTCAGCTGATATGATAATCTGTCCATCTGTTGTTTCATAATAGTCGATATCAAGGTACTGGCTCAGTTCATCAAGTGCAATGTCTCTTGTATCTCTAAGATCATTGGCACGCTCAACTCCTCCTGCCTCAACCTTTGATATACTTTTATTAAGACTATATATCTTCTGTCCAAGTTCATTAATCTTATCTACCATACTGCTGACTTCTGTGTTCAGCGTTATCTGATAATCTTTAAGTCCTGAATATATAGCCTGCGATCTGTCTATAAATGCTGTTGCATTCTGTATAAGAGAGGATCTTGCTATTGTACTTGTTGGGTTTTTTGTAAGCTCATTTATTGAGTTATAAAGGTCTGTTATGTGCTGCTGGTATGTAACTCCCTGCATCTCACCAAACCAGTCTTCCACTTCATACACTGCATTTGCCTGACTTTCATAAAAGCCCAGTCTTGAATACTCAGTTCTATATGACCTGTCTATAAAATCATTCCTTACACGGCTTATTGCTCCTATATCTACACCAAGTCCGTACTTGCCAGGCACGATACTGCTGCTGAATACATTAGCATATGTCGTATCTGTAAATGTTACCTGTTGTCTTGTATACCCTTGCGTATTTACATTGGAAAGGTTATGTGCTGTTGTATTAAGTGCTGTCTGTGCTGACCTCAGTCCTGAGGAGCCAACCATCAGCGATGCCATTCCGTTTGCCATAGTTCCTCCACTTTAAAAATCACATCCTCAAAGAACGATCCTAAACATTAATTCAAATAATTGCTTAAGTATCCCAATTCATTCCTTTGAAAATGTGATTCTTATATTATCTTTTATTTATTTGATAGCTATTCTTAATCTGCTCCAAAAAGCATATGTAAATATAGCTTATTACCTTTATTAGTATTACAAGCCTTAATCTGTATCAATCCTTTTCCTCAGATTATGCTTATATTCTGCTGCAAGCTTTTAACTGCCTCTATATATCCTTATATACACCACTTGCATATGTCACTTATCTTATTCTTTCAAGCTTATCAACTACTGCTTGGCATCAAAACCCGTTGCACCAGTAATCTCCGCTTCCTCATAAGCTGTTCTTCCATAATTACCTGTCTGTGGCTTTAACACCGCATTCTTAGCCAGATCTAATTCGAACTGAATCATATCCATAGACTCTTTAAGTAACAGCTTATTATTCTCATTAACCGCCGTCAGCTGGTTAAGCGTTCTTTTAAGCTTAAGATATATGTCCTGAAGAGCATCATGCTCTTTCGCTTTTTTCTCAAGTATCTGAACTATATGTTCAACTCTTATCTCTTCATATGGAAGTCTTAGCACATTGCATATATCCCTGACATCTTCCTGTCTTTTATTTTCATATACATCTATCTCTTCTATGAGCTTCTGCTCCCTTATGAATATCTCCTGAAGCTTCTCAACATTTCCGCTGACTATCGCAGATGTCTTATCATTAGATAAGTCAAGGAGCTTCTCATATCCATCATTCTCATTAGTAAGATCTTCGATTAAACAATCTATTAAGCTTGCCATTCTGCTCCCTCCGTCTGCGTGTAATGTTAATATACATCCTATATCTTGTATGTATATCTCTTATCTTCTATATCCTGTTATATTAAAATGTTAATGTTGAAATGCTTTCAAGCATCTTATCCGCTACTGCCTCTGAACTTATATTATATGTTCCGGCTGACATACGTGCCTTGATGTCGTTGACCTTATCAAGTCTTACATCTGAAGCTTCATTAACTGCTGTTCTGGCTGTATTGTATACCTTGGCTGTATCTGATAATTCGTACTTATCCTTCTCAGTCTTCTTTACTGCAATACTTTTATCCTTGGCATAAGCACTTGTCTTATACACCTGACTGACAGCATTATAAGCATCTATACGCATACTAACCGCCTCTCTTTCTATCATAAAGCTATGCTTTTATCATTACTTTATCCTTTGATTTTATTTCTTTATGATTAATGTATCGGTTGCTTACGGATATTCCTTAACCCCTTGTGTGGAAATATGAGGGGAATTAACGTAATAAAAAGCAGAAAAACACACCTTCCTCCAGTGTATTTCTCTGCTTTTATTGTATCTATAATATTTATAACCTAATCCAGCTTTTTAAGCCATTATCTTATATATTATAGTTCTGCGTTATAGCACCATTATAAAAATAGCTATAACTCTTCTCATCAACTCAGATTAATATGCCTTACCCCAGTAAACCATCTTCTTAGCTGGCTTGCCACAGCATACGCACACATCACTCAACTGCTCCTGTGCAAATGGCATACATCTTGATGTACAAGTTGTTTCTTCCTTAATCTTGTCCTCACAAGCCTGCTCACCACACCACATAGCCTTAATAAATCCTGGCTTGTTAGCTGCTGTTTCCTTGAACTCATCATAGTTAGTTGCAACATATGTATGTGCATCTCTGTGAGCTCTTGCTCTCTCAAGCATATCCTTCTGGATAGTATCAAGTATCTCTGGAAGCTTAACTGCAAGCTCATCTATAGCTACTGTAATCTTTTCTCTTGTATCACGGCGTACAACGATAGCCTGGTTAGCTTCAATATCTCTTGGTCCCATCTCAACTCTTACAGGTATACCACGCATTTCCTGCTCTGAGAACTTCCAGCCTGGATTCTTATCAGAATCATCAACCTTAACTCTGAGACCTGCTGCCTTTATAGCATCTCTTACTTCATAAGCCTTATCAAGCACGCCTTCCTTCTTCTGCATGATAGGTATGATGTCAACCTGAACTGGTGCAACCTTAGGTGGAAGTACAAGTCCTGAGTTATCACCGTGTGTCATGATAACAGCGCCGATAAGTCTTGTTGTTGTTCCCCATGAAGTCTGATGAACATACTTAAGCTTGTTATCCTTATCTGTATACTGTATACCGAATGCCTTTGCAAATCCATCACCAAAGTTGTGGCTTGTTCCTGACTGGAGTGCCTTGCCATCATGCATAAGTGCTTCAATAGTGTATGTAGCCTCTGCACCTGCAAACTTCTCCTTATCTGTCTTACGTCCCTTGATAACTGGAATAGCAAGTACCTCTTCACAGAAGTCTGCATAAAGGTTAAGCATCTGCTGTGTACGTGCCTCTGCATCCTCTGCTGTTGCGTGTGCTGTATGTCCTTCCTGCCATAAGAACTCTCTTGAACGAAGGAAAGGTCTCGTTTCCTTCTCCCATCTTACAACTGAACACCACTGGTTATATACCTTTGGTAAATCTCTGTAAGACTGTATCTCATCCTTGTAGAAATCACAGAAAAGTGTCTCAGATGTTGGTCTTACACACATTCTCTCCTGAAGTGGATTGAGTCCGCCGTAAGTTACCCATGCAACTTCTGGTGCAAATCCTTCTACATGGTCCTTTTCTTTCTCAAGAAGACTTTCTGGAATAAACATAGGAAGATATACATTTTCTACTCCTGTTTCCTTAAATCTTCTGTCCATCTCATTTTTTATATTCTCCCAGATTGCATATCCAGCCGGCTTGAATATCATACATCCCTTAACGCTTGAATATGACATAAGCTCTGCCTTCTTGCATACATCTGTGTACCACTGTGCAAAGTCTACATCCATGGAAGTAATCGCTTCTACTAACTTCTTATCCTCTGCCATAAATATACCTCATTCCTGCGCTGTGCGCGCTTCCTGTTAAATGTGCCATAAGCCTGTAATTATGCCATAAAGTCAACTAATTATCAATGACCGTTAATTATACATTACAAACTCACATAATCTGTAATAGTCTAACATTTCCACCGATTATTTTCAAGGCATTTATTATAATCCATAACTAACCAAAACGGAAATTTTAATTATCCGCCAAAAGCCTGTTGGAAACTTTTTCCCACTCCACAATCAAAATTTGCATTCTAGTATTATTACTTGGAAATAAAAGTTTTAGATAATGTCAGTGAAATTCCCCTTCATTTTCGATGCCACATAATATCTCTGAGCCTTCCCACTAAAGCTTTTATTATGACATAACTCACCGGTCCTGTAATAAATCCGGGTATCCCATAGGCAAGCAGTCCGACAAATATAATAACCAGCATTGCAAATGGTGATATTCCTAGTCTGTCACCCATACACTTTGACTCCATAATCTCTCTTACAAAATATGTTATCACGTATGCCACAAGCAATACTCCTGCCGCCCAGTAGTTTCTCATAATCACATTAAACACAGCCCACGGAATAAGTATAGTTCCCGTTCCAAACACAGGGAGCACATCAACTATACCCACAATAATTCCAAGTACTACCGCATAAGGACTTCTTATTATAAAAAAAGCTGCCATACTTATAAGCGAATTTATAAGCATAATTCTTAATTCTACTTTAAAGTAAATGTTGATAAGCCGCTTCACTTCACCCCACAGCATATATATCTCTTCCACAAATACGCTTTTACGCACCTGCAATCTCACTTCATTCATATCCGCCGACAGATATATGACCGATATAAAGCCTACTACAAGTCCGCCTGCAACTATAACTACATTTTTTATAACTGGAACTGATATATGAAATATTTTTTCAGGCATTATACCTGCCACCTTACGCCCGCACATTATGAGCGTGTCCAGACAGCAGCCTCCCTCAAGCCCAAGGAATTCGTCCGTCTGAAGACATATTCTTGCTGTCTGCTGCCTTATTCCTATCGTATTATAATCCCAGTTTTTAAGAAAGCTGCTGACCTCATTCGCACCCGTTATAACTGCGAGTATAAGAAGCACTACTATAATAATTGTAATAACAGACATGATAATTGTTGCTATAATGCTTTTTATTCGGTGCTCGGGATGTTTTTTATTTTTCTTATCGTTACTTTTATGCTCATTATAAGACCTGGCATTATTCTGATACATGCCGTTTTTATATGCATTATTTCTACCACTATTATCACTGCCTTCTATTCCACCTTTATCTTTCCTTGTTTCATCTTTATCTTTCCTTGTTCTATCTTTGTTCTTTCTTACACCTTTATATATCCAGCCTGATATACTATTGACCGGTTTTTCTACAATAAGCGCGACAAGAACACCTAACACAAAAGGCCAGACATATACAAGCAGGTATTTAAAGCTCACGTACACTGCAAGCGTTATTATAATTATCCCAACAAGATACTTAAGCTTCCTGCCATATTCATTATTGGCAGTTTCATTATCACCATAACCATTATTCCCATACCGGCACATAAAATAATCACCTCCGTAGAAGTATTCCACAGAGGTGTTAAGCATATACATTTAAAGTACTTTTTATTTTAAATATCCTAAAATTCCGGTGACACTTCATATGTCCTGCCGTCAACTGTAAGGCTGACAGCGCACAGTGCGATACAGCCTCTCTTAAGGCGTGTGCCCTTTAGCTGCCTTACTGCCTGCAAAGCACGTTCACCACCATACTTTCCATCGCCAATGACTGGCATATTTCTTGATGAAAGCTGCACTCTTATCTGATGATGTCTTCCTGTTATAAGATGAATATCAAGTCTTGCTATGTCCGTTTCCTCGTCATATGATAACAGCTTATAAAAAAGACGTGCCTCCTTTGCACCTGTCTTTCCTTTAGGAACAACTGACGACTCATTATTCTTAGCATCCTTTAAAAGATTATCAACAAGCTCACCCTCGGATGCCTCTGGTTTTCCACAAACAAGCACCTGATAATGTTTACAAAGCGACTCCTTCTGCATAAGTGCAGAAAGCCTAGCCGCCTCTTTCTTATTCTTAGCCATAAGCACAAGCCCTGACACTGGGCGGTCAAGCCTGTTTATGATAGCTGCGTAAGCCTCTTCACCTTTTGATTTGCGGTAAGCAAGCACCTCACTTACAAGGTCAACCTCAAACGACTTTCCACTTTGTGACAACTGTCCTGCCGGCTTATTTAATATAATCTTATTCTTGTCTTCATACACTATATTGAGCATATTACAATCCTTTTGTCGTTTTATTTGTAAAATAAGCTGACGAATTAGCTATCTATCCACTATTTATCGAGCTTTAGTCCCTGCTTTCAAGAAAAAGAAGCTTATTTGCCTGAAGGCTTAACTGCTCATACTGCATCATCATACGGTCTTCACCATATTCTTCTGAAAGTACCTCATAACCCTCAAACTTAATAAGACATTTGAAATATTCTTCTACATCTGCTGTTTCTTTAATAACAACCTCACTATATGCAAGTCCTTCGCCCGACTCCTGATAATCAGGACGGAAAAAAAGCTCTCCGGTAAGTATATTCTCTTTGTCAGCCACAAGCACGGCTCTTGCATAATACTTATTACTGTCTGTTGTTGCAAGACGTATCTTTCTTAATGGTGCCATTGTCTTGTCGTTCATTGCATTGGCTTTCTTAATTTCTTCTGCATCAAAATATTTCTTCTCTATAATCATAATAATCCTCATTTCTGCGCACTTTTTCGCGCATAACGGGTTTGTGTCAAGTGTGCGCAGGCACAAATCTCGCGCGTGAACATGACTATCTGTTAGTTAACGGTTTCCAAAATGATACATCCTGAACTTAAATAAAACTACTCCTACAAAAGCATCTTTAGGAGTTTCGCCAAAATATCTGCTGTCATAAGATGCATCAGTATTATCACCTAATACATAATATCCATCTGTTGACTTGTCAGCATAATATCTTTTAATTATTTCAGGTACATCATGCTCGAATTCAGGTATCTTTGATGTGTCAAGTATAATTACATCTTTGTCTTTAGGTGTAACCCATTTAGATAAAATAATATAATCGCCATCAAGAAATGAAGGCATCATTGAATTACCATGAACACGCCCTAAACAAAGCATTCCTGACCAACCTAATATAATAATAACAAGCGTAACTATCACAATAGCAGTCATCCACTTGTCAGCTTTCATTACTTCCAATAATTTTTTCATATTTTATCAAAATGCTCTATCTTACAACTTAAACCGATACCCAACGCCCCATATCGTTTCAATATACTGAGGCTTGCTTGTATCAAGTTCAATCTTCTCTCTTATCTTCTTGATATGGACTGTAACTGTAGCTATGTCACCGATAGAATCCATATCCCATATTTCCTTGAACAGCTCTTCCTTTGTGTATACATGATTAGGATGCTCTGCTAAGAAAGTAAGAAGGTCAAATTCCTTCGTTGTAAATACTTTCTCCTCGCCATTTACAAATACTCTTCTTGCAGTCTTATCTATCTTGATACCACGTATCTCGATAATATCATTTTCAGGCTGCGCGCTGTTTACAAGTCTTTCATATCTTGAGAGGTGTGCCTTCACTCTTGCAACAAGCTCACTTGGACTGAAAGGCTTAGTCATATAATCATCAGCACCAACTCCAAGGCCTCTTATCTTATCGATATCCTCTTTCTTTGCAGATACCATAATAATAGGTGTGTTCTTAACTTCTCTTATTTTCTTGCATATCTCAAAGCCATCTATGCCAGGAAGCATAACATCAAGAATATATATGTCATAATCCCCGTCAAGTGCCTCTGCAAGACCGCTTGTTCCATCCTTACATGTAGTTACAGTAAAACCGCTTAACTCAAGATAATCCTTTTCAATATCTGCGATTGCTTCTTCATCTTCAACTATTAATACTTTACTCATATACATTTCCCTTTCATGGTTTTATTTTAATATTTACTTAATTCTGATGTTCATTTTCCTTATACTTAAGGAAGTTCAGATGCATCGTGGTTCCTTCGCCCTCGACACTCTCTGCCCATATCTTGCCTTTATGGTCTTCTACTATCTTCTTTACTATGGCAAGTCCTATTCCGCTACCGCCCTGCTTAGAATTGCGGGATTCATCAGTTCTGTAAAATCTTTCAAATATTCTTGAAATATCCTTGCCCGCTATACCCTTTCCGTTATCCGCCATAACAATATGGATGTAATCACCCTCATCATAAAGGTCTATATCTATCTTTCCCTTTCTTCCTTCTGCCATATACTTGACAGAATTACTGATTATGTTATTGATAACTCTCTTTAACTGTTCAGGGTCTGCTACAATTATAGCCGGCTCTGTTATGTGGTTTCTGTAGTTAAGCTCTATGCCTGCTGCATCAAGCTCTGTTCCTATCTCATCACAGCAGTCATCAAAGTAATCAGATATGTTAAGCTTTATAAATGTATACAATATCCTGTTGGCATCAAGTCTTGAATATATCGTAAGCTCATCAATAAGCTTATCCATGTCATTAACCTTGTTAGCTATCGTCTTAACATACTTTGCCTGCTTTTCCGGAGTATCTGCAACTCCGTCCCTTAAGCCCTCCACATAACCCTTAATAGCTGTAAGTGGCGTCTTTAAGTCGTGCGAAATATTTCTTATAAGCTCTTTTTCTTCCTTATCGGACTGTATTTTATCCTCTGAAGACTTCTTAAGGATAAGCCTCATTTCCTCAAAATCTTTACATACATCTCCAATCTCGTTATTAGGAACCTTCGGCATCTCAAAGTCAAAGTTACCTTCTTTAATATTGTCTGTTGCAAGCTTCAGCTTATTAACCGGCTTTATAATAGAACTGTATATCCACAGGTTCAGTATAAGGCTTGTAACTACAAGTATCACTATTATAATAAAAGCAAGCTGCCATAACATCTGCTTTATCTGTGGCACGCTCTGCTTAACCGATGTAATAATCGATACACTGTAAATGTTACCTAAATCATCAGAAAAATCAACCTGCTTTATAAGACTGTGATATGCACCACCTTTATATGTAGCAACATCTGTAACATTATTCTCATCTGTTTCATATTCTGGCAGAATTCTGGCAAGTTCTGTGTTAGAATATTGAGTTGAGTTATATGTCACATTATTATTCTTTCTTACAACAAGCTTTGACAGTCTTTCATCCAGAGTGTTACCTAAAGACTCAAGATATGCCCTGTTGTTAAATGAGGTTGGATTATCCTCTGCCTGCTCTTTTATCTGTTCATACACATCATCAGTAATACTTCCAAACAACGTCATAGGTGAGTAAAAGTACAGCAGTACCGTATCGCCCTCTACGTTATATGCCTTGCATATGCTGTCTGACTGTATCTTAAATATACCTACAACAAGCACACAAAGCATAAGCGCCGGAAGTACAACCATAACGCAGAACGAAACTTTCAGCTTATCTTTTAACTTCATATACTCTCCATTCCTGCATATTCACATATTTTTTATTGAATTTTTCTTATTCTGATACATCTATTCCAAAATATGTCTTGTTCTGTACATATA
>ERZ1035006.1187-NODE-1187-length-18044-cov-10.332259_pt1 | contig 18044 bp, 13 predicted proteins | sample MGYA00520694_ERZ1035006 | MGnify/ENA primary metagenome ERZ1035006 (study PRJEB33766, sample SAMN09781746) | gut metagenome | biome: gut microbiome | host: Homo sapiens | place: Madagascar | study: EMG produced TPA metagenomics assembly of the PRJNA485056 data... | reverse complement strand
GCAAAAAAGAAATCCTTTTCATTTCTTGGCGTTGGGGGTATAATATACAGGAATCATCAGCAAATTAGCAAGTGTATTTCATGAGGAGATTAAGTATGTATCAGATAGACTTTCATAAACCCCTTCATATTCATTTTATCGGCATTGGCGGAATCAGTATGAGCGGACTTGCAGAAATCCTTCTGGAAGAGGATTTCATTATTTCCGGTTCTGATTCCAAGGAGAGTCCTCTTACCGATGCCCTTGCGAAGAAAGGCGCCCGCATTTTCTACGGACAGCGTGCCTCTAACATCACAGATGATGTGGAGCTGGTCATTTACACGGCGGCTATTCATCCAGACAATCCGGAATATGCCTGTGCACTGGAAAAGGGACTTCCAATGCTTACCAGAGCCCAGCTTTTAGGACAGATCATGCGTAACTACGATACTCCTATTGCCGTTTCCGGTACTCACGGAAAAACCACCACCACTTCCATGATTTCCCAGATCCTTCTGGAGGCTCAGGCAGATCCAACCATCAGCGTAGGCGGAATCCTTCCATCCATCGGTGGAAACATCCGTGTTGGCCAGTCTGAAACTTTTATTACCGAGGCCTGTGAATATACAAACAGCTTTCTCAGCTTTTTCCCGAAAATCAGCATTATCCTGAACATTGATGCTGATCATCTTGACTTTTTTAAGGATATTGATGACATACGCCATTCCTTCCGGAAATTTGCACAGCTTCTTCCTGAGGACGGCTGTCTGATCATCAATGCAGATACGCCTCACTACGAGGAAATTATCAGAGGACTTCCCTGCAAGGTTATTACATATGCCCTTGAAAATGATGCTATGTACAAGGCGGCTGACATTACATATGACAAATATGGCCACGCTTCCTTTACTGTTCTGAAAGATGGAAAGAAAGCTGGCAGCTTTTATCTGAAGGTTCCGGGAACTCACAATGTTTCCAATGCCCTGGCAGCCATTGCCCTGGCACAGCTTCTTGAAATTCCGGATGAAGTAACTGTGAAAGGCCTTGGCAGCTTCACAGGTACAGACCGCCGTTTCCAATACAAGGGAGAAGTAGCTGGTGTCACGGTTGTAGATGATTATGCACATCATCCAACTGAAATCCAGGCTACTTTAAATGCAGCACACAATTATCCACACAAGAAGCTGTGGTGCGTTTTCCAGCCGCATACCTATACCCGTACAAAGGCCCTGCTTCCGGAGTTTGCAAAAGCCCTTACTTTAGCTGACCATGTGGTTCTTGCAGATATTTACGCAGCCAGAGAAACAGATACCCTTGGAATTTCTTCCCAGGATCTCCAGACGCAGATTGCCCAGTTTGGAACTCCATGCGAATATTTCCCGACCTTTGACGAGATTGAAAATTTCCTGCTGAACAACTGCGCACCTGGCGATCTTCTTATTACAATGGGTGCCGGAGATGTTGTAAAAATTGGAGAACACCTTTTGGGACAGGCATAAGACACTTTTCGTTGTCCCTTGTGAAGCATTTGATTTCCTGCACCCAACTGTAAGGAATATTCTTGTACATACATGAGCTTCGCTCATTGCCATACAAATAAAACTCAAAAAATTTTATCCACACTAAAAGAAGCTTGTATTTACAGGCTTCTTTTTAGTTATCCACATTATCCACAAGCTTATGCACATTTTAACCCTCTCCAATATGTGGATTTCTTGGTGTATAATGTACTTAACATAATTTGACATCATAATTCGACAAGAACCGCTATTTTCCGCATTTTCTATTGAATATCCAGTTTCCAATAAACATTATGTGCAACTATTTTTCCACATTATCCACACTTTCCACATTTTTATCCACGCACATTGTTAGAAAGTGAGGAAAAAATCCACTATTCTCTTTTAAAAAAGGTTGTGCTATAATGCAAGCAGCAAAGCGGATATCAGTATCCGCTTCATTTGTCTGATGCGGGGGATTTTTACATGATCACACTACATAGTTCAGGAATCAACAGGTACACCATGCTTTCCAACCTGTTTATTGACCAGTTTATGCCGAAAGCAAACGGAGAATTTGTAAAGGTTTATATTTACCTTCTTCGTATGGATAATATGCCAGGAGTGTCACTTGGGCTGGCACAGATGGCTGACTCCCTTCTCTGTACAGAGGGGGATATTCTCCGAGCCTTAAAGTACTGGGAGAGTGAAAATCTGGTTTCACTTTTATATGAAGGAACACAGCTTACCGGAATCACACTTCTTTCTCCAGAGGAGAAAAATGTCCCGGAAATGGCAGCCACTTCCAGCACCTTTGTTGCCAAGCCACTGGCCGCTTCAACGATTCCTAAAATCCCCTCCCAGACTGAGATTGCTGCCAGTCCAGAAGCTTCAGATATAATTTCCGCAGCTTCCCCCGAATCCGCTTCCAGACCACCTTCTGAAACGAAATCCCTTACCTTGGACCGTGTAAAGGAGCTGAAGCAAAATGAAGAAATTGTACAGCTTTTATATATTGCGGAACAATACCTTGGGAAGACTCTGACTCCTACGGAAACACGGAAGATCCTGTTTTTCTATGATGAGCTTCATATGTCTGTAGACCTTATTGATTACCTCATCGAATACTGCGTAGGCCGTGACCACCGCAGCATCCGCTACATCGAGACAGTTGCCATGGCCTGGAAGGAAGAAGGAATCACCACTGTAGAGATGGCCAAGGACTCTACTGCCCGCTATGGCAAAGATTATTTTACTATTTTGAAATTTATGGGAATTACCAACCGCAATCCGGTAGACACGGAGATTGTTCTTATGAATACCTGGATGAAGGATTATGGCTTTACCATGGATCTGATCCAGGAGGCCTGCTCCAGAACCGTTCTTCAGACTGGCCAGCCTAGTTTCCAGTATGCAGACAAAATCCTGCAGTCCTGGAAAAAAAAGGAGATACGCTCTCTTGAGGATGTCCGCCTTCAGGATGCGGCTCACCAGAAGCGCAAGCTGGAAAAAGCAGCTGCCAAGCCAGTCCAGCCCAAATCCAATAACCGTTTTAACAATTTCCATCAACGTGAATACGATTTTTCGGAATATGAGAAAAAACTGCTGAACCAGTAATATTTTTTCGTCCATTACCTGGAAGGAGACTTCTTATGCCCTTACAGAATTACCAATATGACACCATTATGAGAGAATACAGCCGCAGGCAGGCCCAGAACCGTCGTACTCAGGAGGAGCACCAGGCAGAAGCCTATGAGAAGCTTCCCCGACTGCGGGAAATCGATGAGGAGGTTGCCACCCTTTCTGCCCGCAAGGCCCGTGCACTTATCAATAGACAGGAGAGCGGCCTTGAGGATCTGCGAAATGACATCGCACTTCTTTCCCAAGAGAGAACTGCACTTCTTCTTTCTGCCGGATACCCCGCTGATTATCTGGAGATGCCCTGTACTTGTGCTCTCTGCCAGGATACCGGCTATATTGGCAGCCAGAAATGCTCCTGTTTCAAGAAAGCAGAGATAGAACTTTTGTATACACAGTCCAATTTGAAAGAAATTCTTGAAAAAGAGAACTTTGAGCACTTTTCATTTGACTTTTATTCTGATACAATAACAAATGATTCCACCGGACTTTCGGAACGCGAAACAGCTCGCCGTGCCTATCATATGGCAAGGGACTTTGTTGCGAACTTCGATGATTCCTTTGAGAATCTATTCTTCTACGGCGACACTGGCGTTGGGAAAACCTTTCTTTCCCACTGCATTGCCCATGAACTTCTGGAGACAGCACATTGTGTACTTTATTTTTCTGCATTTGACCTTTTTGATCTCCTTGCAGGATCTGCTTTTTCCAGAAATAATGATTCGCCCGATGATGAATTTATTTTTGACTGTGACCTGCTCATTATTGATGATCTGGGAACTGAACTTACTAACAGTTTCGTATCTTCCCAGCTTTTCCTTTGTATTAATGAGCGGATCATGCGAAAAAAATCCACAATTATTTCCACAAACCTGAAACTGGAAGATTTCTCAGCGACTTATTCTGAGAGAACCTTTTCCCGCATTGCCAGCAATTACCGCATGACAAAGCTTATCGGAAAGGACATCCGCATTCAGAAAATTTTTTTAGGAGGAAAGTAAAGAATGGCACAAGAAGAATTGACGACACTTCCCGTTGGAAGACTGGGATTAGTTCCTTTGGAAAGCTGCGGGAGCTTAGGACAGAAGGTTGACGACTGGCTCGTTCAGTGGCGTAAGGAGCGTGAGCATTCAGAAACTGATTCTTTCGCCTTTGAGGGATACAAAAGAGATTCCTATACCATACGTATACAGACACCACGTTTCGGCTCTGGTGAAGGAAAATGTGTAATTTCCGAATCTGTACGAGGTGATGATATTTACGTTCTTGTTGACGTCTGCAACTACAGTATGTCTTATTCCATCGGCAAGTATACCAACCTGATGTCACCTGACGACCATTATCAGGACTTGAAGCGTGTAATTGCTGCTATTGGAGGGAAGGCCCGCCGTGTTAACGTAATCATGCCTTATCTCTATGAAGGACGTCAGAGCAAGCGTATCGGAAGAGAGTCCCTTGACTGTGCTACTTCCCTTCATGAACTGATCAACATGGGTGTTGAGAACATCATTACATTTGATGCTCACGACCCGCAGATTCAGAACGCAACACCTCTTCATGGTTTTGAGACAGTACAGCCTTCCTACCAGTTTATCAAGGCTCTTTTGAACCATGAGCAGGGACTTCATATTGACAATGAGCATTTCATGATCATCAGCCCGGATGAGGGCAGTATGAATCGTGCCATTTATCTTGCCAATATCCTTGGCGTTGATATGGGTATGTACTATAAACGTCTGGATTACTCCAAGAATGAGAACGGCAGACATCCAATTGCAGCTTATGAGTTCCTGGGACCAAACGTTGCCGGCAAAGATATGATTCTTATCGATGACATGATTTCTTCTGGTGACACAATTCTGAAAATTGCTTCCCTCCTGAAGGAAAGAGGAGCTGGCAGAATTTATCTTTGCTCCACCTTCGGACTGTTTACAAACAACCTTCAGAAATTTGACGAAGCCCACGCTGCAGGCGTATTTGATAAGCTGCTTACTACCAACCTGGTATATCAGCCAGAGGAGCTGCTTGCGAAGCCGTACTACATCTCCTGTGATATGAGTAAGTATATCGCACTTATCATCGATACACTGAACCACGATATGTCTGTAAGCCACCTTCTGAATCCGGTAGACAGAATTAAACGCTGTGTAAACAATTATATGGCGCAATATGAAAAATAAAAAATGGCAGGAGTGTCAAAGAGTCTATCACCGCTCATTTACAGCTCCGTAAAGCGGACAATATACCGAATATTCCATAAAAAATCCGGCTGCATATTTTACAGCCGGATTTCTTTATATTCTATCTTTTCTTTTTCAAGAAATTCTTTTTCTTTCTTGTCCGTGGTATTGATAAAAATCTGTCTGGACTGATTTTTCAACCAATGGATGGCTAATTTCAGATGTTCCTCATCATAATTTGAAAAAATATGATTCAGAACTACCGGCAAAGCTTGGTATTCAACGACAGATTCTCCTGCCGCCATACGAAGGGCAAAATAGATTAACTCTGCATCTCCCCGTCCGATTTCTTCTACGCCAAGAACACGATTGGACTTATTCACCACAATATGCTGCTCATTATCCAAAAGAACCTCTTTATATTTTCCATTTGTAAGCTCTCTGAAAATCCTGGAAGTGCGTATCCGGATTTTTCTTCCCTTCTGTCTGTAAATATCATTGGAAAGCTTCTGTATGGTAGCCATTGCCTGGTTCAAAGCCTGGACTTCCAGATCTTCCGATGTTGGAAGAGAAGATTCTCCTTCATACTCCCGCAATTCCTCCTGTGTGTTAATAAAATCCGTAAGCTTTTCGTTATAAATCTCGTCAATATTTTCCTGGTTCCATTTCAGCTTTTCACGCTGAGCCTGCATACGTGTTTTTTTCTTTTTCAGTCTGGCCAGATCACTGCGAAGCTTTCTTCTTACGGTAAGTGTGTAAATAACCGTTACGATTGCTGCAATAATGCAAATATCCATTCCAATTTTCGTCATTTCATCTGTAAACTGAAAACTTCCTATTATTCCTACAATTCCCACAAGAACGGCCAGAAACGCTGCTATCACCATTCCCAGATTCTTTTTCTCAATGCTCCGAATCTGTTCCTCTGTAGAACTGCTCTCTTCTAATCCTGCGGCAGAATGGAGCATGGTCTGCTTTTCTGTTACCTGCTCTTTTTTATCCCGCAGCTCATCCAGCTCAGCTTCCAGATTCTCCAACTTGGAGGAAATTTTTTCCTGCTCTTTTTTTATTTCCCTCTGGCTGCGTTCTTTCTGGCTCAGATAACCTTTTCTCCACATTTTCAGCATCTGTTCTGCCCTGCACAGATTCACGGAATGGTCTCCGGTCCTCCCCAGAACTACAAGATAATTTTGAAGTTCCCGGACAAAGTCCATATCAGAAATACTTTTTAACGCCTCTATCACTACTGCATTGTCATAAACTGTCTCGCTGATGTTTCCCAAAAGCATTTCAAGGCTACCATCATCTGCGGCCAGAGTCGTCTTGTCACTTTCACAATACAATTCATATTTCGGAATATTCTCGCCAAAGCAGCGCACCAATCGATAGCATTTTTCATTACTTTCAAACCAGAGGGTACCGCCCCAGGCTCCTTCCTCTGTCTCTGGTACGTACTGTTTGTTCTTTTCTCTTCCACAAAAATCTGTGAACCCAAACAACATATTCCGGACAAAAATGGCTACTGTATTCTTTATGCTTTCCTCTTTTCCAGAAAGCACATTGATACCAGATGAGAATTCTATAGTCTTCTTATGGATCCCACCGAAATTTTCTATTGTTATACGTTTTAAGATCATATCCTTCAATTCCCTCTTACCTGAGTCTCCAACAGTGCCTGCAGTCCGTAAAACAATGCCTTTTCCTCAACTGTATTCCGGTTCTTCTCCAAAAAGAAGGTAATATAATCTCCAATAAGAGTGCCTGCATACTTCTTTTGCAAAGCTTCCAGGTCATACGCCGGCTTTGTTTCATCCAGAACCTCCGTGATGTTTCCAAAGGACTTCAATTTCTCTGGAATAAGAAGGATTCCCGATCTTCTTTTCCCCTGGAGAATCACTCTGTAAATGTTCAGGCCGCCTCTCTGAAAGATTTCCTCTTTTAATTTCTCTTCCAATGTAAGCTGGGTACTATCCTCATCAACATTCAGAAGCAGCTGCTGATAAGTTCTGAGAGAACATGGAACAAAATTAAGCCGCACCTTTCCGCTCTCACTTCTGCCCTCTATATATCCATGTGGACCAAAATCATTCCTGTCAATAGGCTCTGGAGAGCCACTGTAAACTGCCATATCACGAAGAAGCACCTGCGGAGTATGCAAATGTCCCATGGCAATATAATCGAAACCAGCTGCTGCCAGCCTCTCTACATTTAAAGGGCAATGAAGCGCATCGCCTCCATGGGCCAGGAGAATATGCATTCCTTCCTGACTCTCCGGTCGCAATTCATTATACATAGAAGCTGTGATCTCCGGATGTGTATAGCTCATGCCATATACATACACATCCATTTTTTTATCCTTCACACAGGTAATCTTATCATCTGAAAAAAAGGTAACATTCGATGACCAGACAAAATTTCTGTAGAAGGAATCTGATTTCAGATAATCGTGTTCTCCGGCAATCAGATAAATTCTGGTTTCCGGTATTGTGGAAAACAGATAGTTTACTTCCTTCAATTCATGTAAAAGGGGCTGACGGTGAAACAAATCTCCGGCTATAAATAACAAATCCACCGGATTTTCACGGATGCCCGTGATAATCCGGCGGAATGTTTCCCAGATTTCATTCTCCCGCTTCTCACTCCATGGGTATCCTCTATCCGGAACAGCCCCAAGATGTACATCTGCAAGATGAATAAATCGCATTCTTTTACCTCATTTTATAAATCGCAGTTATTTACAGTACGTGGGAACGGAATTACGTCACGGATATTTCCCATTCCTGTGAGATACATTACGCAGCGCTCAAATCCAAGTCCAAATCCTGAATGACGGGTAGAACCATATTTACGCAGGTCGAGATAGAAGTCATAATCCTCTTCCTTCAGTCCCAGCTCCGCCATACGTGCTTTCAGCTTCTCGTAGTCATCCTCTCTCTGGCTTCCGCCGATAATCTCTCCAATTCCCGGAACAAGACAGTCCATAGCAGCAACAGTCTTATTGTCCTCGTTCATCTTCATATAAAATGCTTTGATTTCCTTCGGATAATCGGTAACAAAAATCGGTTTCTTGAAGATCTGCTCAGTCAGATAGCGCTCATGCTCTGTCTGCAAATCGCATCCCCAGGATACTTTATAATCAAATTTATCATTGTTCTTCTCAAGGAGCTCAATCGCCTCCGTGTAAGTTACACGACCAAACTCAGAATTCGCCACATGATTCAGTCTGTCAAGAAGTCCTTTGTCCACAAAGGAGTTGAAGAAATTCATTTCTTCCGGTGCATTCTCAAGAACATAACGGATTACATATTTCAGCATGGACTCTGCAAGATTCATATTATCCTCAAGATCTGCAAATGCGCACTCCGGCTCGATCATCCAGAACTCTGCAGCATGGCGGGTTGTATTGGAGTTCTCCGCACGGAAAGTCGGTCCAAATGTGTATACATTACGGAATGCCTGTGCGAATGTTTCACAGTTCAGCTGACCACTTACAGTCAGGTTTGTTTCTTTCCCAAAGAAATCCTGAGAGTAATCAATTTTTCCCTGCTCATCAACCGGAACATTGTTCAGGTCCATAGTGGTAACCTGGAACATCTCTCCAGCACCTTCGCAGTCACTTCCTGTGATCAGTGGAGTATGAACATATACAAATCCTCTTTCCTGGAAAAATTTATGGATTGCATACGCACACAGGGAACGTACACGGAATACAGCCTGGAAAGTATTTGTTCTTGCACGGAGATGTGTGATGGTTCTCAGATACTCAAGGCTATGACGCTTCTTCTGAAGAGGATAATCCGGTGCGGAAGTTCCTTCTACTGCAATCTCTGTAGCCTGAATCTCAAATGGCTGCTTGGCCTGTGGAGTGGCAACCAGGGTTCCCTTTACAACAATTGCTGCACCTACGTTCAGCTTGGAAATCTCTGCAAAATTATCCATTGTATCATGGTAAACAACCTGAAGGGTTTCAAAATATGTTCCATCATGAAGAACAACAAATCCGAAGGTCTTGGAATCACGGACACTTCGCACCCATCCGCCTACGGTAATTTCCTGATTCAGGTATTTCTCCCGCTCTCTGTAAATTTCTTTTACTGTTGTAAGTTTCATAATTTTTTCCTCTTTCTCCTCATTTTCCAAACACTTATTTTCTCTATAGTATAGACTATTCCTCTGATTCCTGCAAGAAAAAAATAACAAAAGAAGACCTCTGCTGCAATACTTCTATTTCTGTCTGTTTATGAACAGTTTGTGCAAAGGTCTTCTCTTTCGTAAACGATGTTTAATTTTTATGACAAGGTGAATATTCACAATCCATTTCACTATTTCCCGGAGCGTGCCCCCCCCCAAATGCTTTCTGCAAGATGTGCGTCACAGTTTGTGGGAAATTTTGTCCGGATGAGGGCGTCGTAGTGGGCTACGGCAACCAGATTCGGGCGAAATATACCGCAAAGTGGGGCGTATAGATTGCAGGAATGATTTTAGGAACACGTTCTAATGATTCTGAAGATAGTTCAGACAATATTCAAAAATTCTCTTGTAGGTTTTCGTAGTGTAGTGCAGGCCATCATCGTAGGCTACATCCGTTCCGCTTCCTCCATAATTTGTTCCATATCCATTTTGCATCAGGTAGGAATACGTATCAATATAGCTGTAGTTTCCCGCAACCCCACTGCTGACAGCTGCATTGAATCTTCTGATAACTGCTTCTGTTCTGATTGAATTCTTTCCGAAGTATTCAATTGTCTTACTGTTTACTGGATTTACGGACATGAAAAACAGTTTACAATTCTTCCTCTGCAGGATTTCTGCAATCTCTTTATAATAAGAAATATATTCTGCTACTCTTCCAGGATCATTTACACCCAGATTAAAGATTACCGCTGTGGGACGCCAAACGGAATAATAAGTTTCCGCCAGAGAAAGAATCTGCTGATATCCTTGTGTTTTCAGCCACTCTATCCCCATACCTTCTCTGGATACAAAATCTATATCTCTTAGAATACTGGAGTCAGTGCCAAACTGTTTTCTAAGTGTAAGCTCCATACGCACGGTTCTGGAATCACCGACAAATATCACATGACTGTAACCTCTTCCCGTACCGCCGCTCATTCTCCAGCCACTGGCAGCATCCAGATCAGCAAAAGAAAGTTCTTTCTCTGAATCACGGTTAAATACTACTGCGTACAGCTTTACATTTCCTGTTACCGCAATTGAAGTTCCAGCTTCATACATAGGTGCCGCCTGCTTTCCAGGCTGAACATCCCATCCCATAAAAGTATATCCGGAAGCATTTCTTACAGAAGGAAGTGTGTAAGAAGCACCGGAAACAACGCTGTCTGTTCGGTATATCGTTCCATCATTTTTACAAAGTGTAACCGATACCTTTGCAGCATACACCGCATAAAGCCTTGTATTCTTCTTTATAGTCAGCTTCTGCCCTTCTTTATACTTAGCAGTGGACGATTCCTTGGCAGTAGACCAGCCAAGAGAATCATAACCGTTTTTCTCAGGAAGCGAAGGAAGGGTGACATAAGAACCCCTCGTCACGGTTTTGTTCAGCTTTTTAAAAGTAGTGCTGCTTTTTCCATCACTGTTATAAAAATACACCTTGGAAATCCCTGTCTTTTTCCGAACAGCGTACAGACTTATATTTCTTCTCAGTCGAATTTTCTTTCCTGCAGTATAGGTCGTCTTTGCAGCATTTTTCGTGGTGGACCATCCCAGCCCCAGGTAGCCAGATACCGCTGGAACTTGGGGAAGTGTAATTTTATTACCTTTTTTCACTTTGATTCGCAGTTTTCCATAGGAAGTCTCTCCAGAAGCATCCCAGAATCGTGCAGTAACATATTTGGAAGCTGCTTCAACAGTTCTGACCCCAGCCAATTTCTCGCCGTTCTTTCCCATAGCAGGTGCACACACCATAAGAAATGCCATGAGAACCAGCGCCAAAAGACAATATTTTTTTTTCTTTTTGTTTCTGTTATTCATAAACACTCCTCTGCTTTATTCTTCCATTTCCTTTTCTCTTATGCAAAGACGGCGGAAGTAAAATAATCTGAAAAAATCCTCCTGATACTATTTCTATAAATACCAGATATGAAATTTCTTTTACCCCGCCATCCTGTATTGAACTTAGTATAACTGAAACCTAATCGCCTTTCAACCTTTAACGAATACTTTTGTGCATTTTTGTTACATTTTTATTACTGATTCATTGCAGTGCAGTATTTTTCGGTATTTTTTACAAAGCCTTGATAAAGCGCATGAAGGACTCTCTTCCCTCTTCCGTACATTTATAAACACCAGCATCTTCCAGAACATGAACAAATACATTTCCCACTTCTTTATGAAGAACCTCTTCGATATTGTCTTTATCAAGATGCTCATACTTCGGAAGAAACTCTTTTACCCAGTCTGCATGTTTCTCAATCTTCTCATTAGAAGAAATATCTTTACCTTCAAGAATATATTCAGCCAAAAGCTCCAGCTCTTCCTTTAATCTTGCCGGAAGTACTGCAAGCCCCATAACCTCGATAAGACCAATGTTCTCTTTCTTGATATGGTGATACTGTGCATGAGGATGATAAACGCCCAGCGGGTTCTCCTCTGTAGTAATGTTGTTTCTCAAAGTAAGATCCAGCTCGTACATATCGCCTTTTTTTCTTGCGATAGGTGTAATCGTATTGTGTGGCTCTCCGTCTGTCTCTGCCAAAATAAAGGCAGTTTCATCTGTGTAGCCTCTCCATACTTCCAGAACGTGTGTGGCCAGATCAATCAGTCTTTTCTCATCCTTATGACGGATACGAATTACAGACAGCGGCCATTTTACAATGCCGGCTTCCACATCTTCATACCCAGGAATCGTTACGTACTTTTCAATTTCAGCCTTTGCCATTGCGAAAGTATAGTGACCGCCCTGGAAATGGTCATGACTTAAAATGGAGCCTCCAACAATAGGAAGATCTGCATTGGAACCAAGGAAGTAGTGAGGAAACAGCTTCACAAAATCAAATAGTTTGATAAATGTATTTCTCTCTATTTTCATAGGTGTATGCTGGAAATTGAACACAATACAATGCTCATTGTAGTAAACATAAGGAGAATACTGCATTCCCCACGGACTGTCATTGATGGTGATCGGAATGATTCTGTGATTTTCCCTCGCAGGATGATTGGCTCTTCCTGCATATCCTTCATTTTCCGGGCAAAGCAGGCATTTCGGATAACTGCTGGATCTCATCAGTTTTGCAGCCGCAATTGCCTTGGGATCTTTTTCCGGCTTAGAAAGGTTGATAGTAATATCAATAGTTCCATAGGGAGAATCAATCGTCCACTTCTGATCCTTCTTTACACGGTAGCGACGGATATAATCACTGTCCTGACTTAGTTTATAGAAATAATCGGTTGCATCTTCCGGTGATTTCTCATACTTTTCCCAAAAAGTTTTCTGAACCTGTGCCGGACGAGGCATCAGACAGTTCATCAGCTTTGTATCGAACAGGTCTCGGTAAACCACACTATCCTGTATCAGGCCTCTTGCTATAGCTTCATCAAGGAGATCTTTTAACACTTCCTCCAGATTAATATCTGAGTAATCTTTTTCCGGCTCTGCATATTCATCTTCTTTAAAAATATCCAGCAAAAGATTAGTTGTATAGTTTTTTTCACAGGCCGGTGTCAGACCTGTCTCAATTCCATATTGTACAAGTTTTTTAATGCTTTCATTTAACATTTCTGTTCTCCTCCTTATGATAGCTGTGTTATCATTTCGTTACCGCTATTTCATTTTTTCAATATAACTTATAAATATATTTCCGGCTTTTTCAAACAGATCTGTACTGTCATTCATACCATATGGATATGTTTCTCCCTTTTCCGGATCATATAAATATGTATTATATTCATCATAACCTACAATTACCACGCTGGAATCACTTCCTGTTTTTGCAATTACAGGTCTTTGTGCACTGATTTCATACAGTACACTGTCAAGACTGCAACCAGACAGATCCAATACAGTACCATTATTTCCAAGAGCCTCCTGCAAGGCATTCTGATCTAGTGATGCACTAAGAATTACCTCCGGAATATCTTCTGTATTTAATGTAAGCTTTGTCTTTTTATTTCCACGCTCCCATACATACTGCTGATCCCGATTAAGCACGACGCCTGTCTGTTCATCAGCTCTTTGCACGGCAAGAGCAGGATTGGTATAAACACTGTCCAGCCCTCCTTTTGCGTAGACATAATAAACATTTTCCTCCGGTATCTGCGTGTCCAAAGTAATACGGCTGTCATCCAGACTCTTCATCTTTGCATAGATAACCAACGGCTCCTCAATGCCAGGTTCCTCTTCAAAGGCAAGGCGTACCTGTGTTCCGGTTCTGGAATTGCTTACCAGCTCCACAGAAACTGTGCTTGCGGATGCTTTTGTATTATTCAGAATGTTATCTTTATTTACCACCTTATATCCCTTTGCAGATTTCTTTGACAACTGGAATTCCATCATCGTACTTCCCATTGTTACAGCTGTAATGTACAGGTTATCCTGGTGATATTCCTTTTTCAGAGTTCCGTCAAATCCCTCAATCCGAATGGTATGGATTCCTGTTGTCTCATGACCATTTTCATCTGTCACAATATCTCCATCCACTACGATTCCATAAACCAGGTCCTCATTCATAAAGCCCAACATACTCAGGCTCTGGCCATCTGAAGGTGCCAGCATTCTTGTTTCCAGTGTTTCAAAATCAATTTCTTTTATATCCCCGGCACTCTCGCCATCCTGTATCACCCACGCCGCATGGGCATTCGTATCTGAAACACAGAAGCTTTCACTTTGTATTCCCTCTTCCAGGATCTCGCTGGTTCCCTGTGAAATATCGATTTTGTAGAGCTTCTGTGCAAACAGAAGAAACAGGTAGTTATCTGAGCTTACATAAGACAAGGTTCCAAAATCTCCTTGCAAAAACTCATAGGATTCAGTTGAAGGGATGAATACTTTTTCCTCCACCACATTCTGGTCATTGCTGTAATGATATACACAGACACCGCAATAGCCTTCACGGACTCCTCGATTCATGTATCCATACAACACAAAATCCACATCTCCATTATCGGAAACTCTGATAATCTTAATATCATGCTGATTGCGAGAATCCCTGAAGTCGCCATCGATATCCTTACGGAAGCTGAAGATTCTGGAAAATTTCCCATCATCCGGAGAATAGGACCACAGATCGCCCTCCTGCACAAAAGCCACAACTCCTGCTGTTTCATTTGTCATATACTCTACACTTTTATCCCGAACACCAAGTAGAAGTCCCTTGTCGGAAATGTGAATGGCATCCTCTGTAAATACCTGAGATGCACTGCGCTTGAAATCCAGAAGCATGATTCTTGTTTCTGTATAACGCATTCGATAAAATTCTGTTACATCATAAATCTCCTGATTTCCACTGTCATCAGATGCCGCAATCTGATATTCAATAGAAACGCTTGCAGTTGTCTCATTAATATCCCGTATAATTGGAATCCCGCTTCTGAAAATCTGAGGGCTTAAATTCCCCCAGCTGATTTCTGCAAAAGTAGAATTTATATCAATATCTGTATAATTGGTAGCTTGTCCGGAATTGTCCGGTTCCAGATAACTTGTCAGATCTTCTGCAGCTGACTTGTCCATACATTTTTCATAAAAGCTGGACACAAACTTAATGTACTGATCCGCATTTACATTAGATCTTGAAACAATTCTCGTATAATAGTATCCCTCACCTTTATTAGTCTCCAGAGTAATCTGCAAAGAATATTCCTGGTTCATCAAAAGATCACTGTTTATCTCCACTGTAGTTTTCAGATAACGTTCCTGGGATTCAAAAGTCTTAATCTTCCGATTCTCAAGTACCTTACTTCCATCAGATGTGCGGATTTCATAGGATAGACTGTTTACCTTGGTATCATAGGCATTTACTATGAATGTCAGTTTTTTGCCTGTATCCAAAGGCGTCACGCTTTCCCTGGTGAAATCAGCCTGCATAGGCTGTGCATATCCGTACATACGATTGGCATAATTTCCATTAAACTCAATCATTACTTCCGGCAGGGAAGCTTCATTCATATCTGACCGGTCATCTGTCGTCTCACTGTTCAGAAGGAAGGAACTTCCGGCAACTCCCAAAATAAAAATGAACAGGAGAATCACTACTCTGCGTAATATTTTTATCATCTTTTCTCCTCTAATTTTCCTGGTGTACCTCCCCCTGTGGGTACAGAAGTCTTTCCAATGTCGGCTGCACATGAAGCGCATCCATAAGACCTTTTGTATGATTCAAATCTTTCTTTTTCCCGTTTTTTACAGCTCTTATCAGAAGGTTCTTTGGCGTGTGTTCCATATCAATGAATTCCAGGATCTGGGTTTCGTATCCCATAGCCTCCAGGAAATTCGCCCTGATTCCATCTGTCAGTAAAGCAGACATACGTTCTTTCAAAATCCCATATTTAAGAACGGATTCCAGAACATCATTCTGGATCTGCTTATTTAATTCGTGCTGACAGCAGGGAACTGATAAAATAACTTTTGCTTCCCACTCTACGGCTTTTGCCAGCGCATAATCAGTGGCTGTATCACAGGCATGAAGAGTCACAACCATATCTACGGAAGAAACACCCTCATAATCTGCAATATCTCCCTGATAAAAATGCAGTTTTTCATAGCCATATTTTTCTGCAAGATGATTACATTTTTCAATCACATCTGTTTTCAGATCCAGGCCTATTATATTTACATCATAACCCTTCAGCTCTCTCAAATAATAATAGATTGCAAATGTAAGATACGACTTTCCACAGCCAAAATCAAGAATCGTTACTTCATGTTCCTGTTCCAGTTTTGGAAGGATATCCTGGATAAATTCCAGAAAACGGTTGATCTGTCGGAATTTATCATATTTCTGAGTAATAATTTTCCCCTCTTTTGTCATTACACCAAGGTCAACCAGAAATGGAACCGGAATATTTTCCTGCAAAATATATTTTTTTACACGATTATGGGCTAAGATTTTTTTTCTGTCATCTTGCTCTGTATTTTCGCCTCTCCCAGCTGCTCTGGCAGAGACAGTGCTGCTGGAATGGCGTTTCGTCTTAATGGTGGCTTTTCCTTTTTTACTCACTAATACAGTCCCATCAAGCAGCTGGCCACTCACCTGGAACTGTGAGAAACCATTTTGCAAACTTCGTTTCAGATATGAAATCAATTCCTTAAGGGAATAGTTTTGGTGAAACACCTTTGTCCCGGATGTTTCTGTAGCCTGATAAACTACCTGCCCTTTTATCAGAACAGGCCGTATTTTCACCTTAGAAGGTCCTTCTCCTCTGTTTCCACTTAAAATTCCCTGTTCTAGCTGCTCATTTATCAATTCCTGCAAAAATTCATCTATTGTTTTCATTTTTCTACACAACTTTCTAAAGCATGTTCCAAAAATCATTTTCAATTTGGAAGCAAGCTCTAATACCAGCCTCGACATCTACGCCTTCTGCAGCGTCTTCTGGAAACCTCATGAAAAAGCATAACCTGTACCAGATCCTCCAGAAGGCCGTCGGGCATTGACTCTATATTTACCTGAGGGCTTATGGAATCTATGATTTTCCTTCCCAGATGATATAACATATATCTGTCCGGATATTCATCATAAAGCCTGCTGCCCTCATAATCCAGAAGGTCACATTCTTCTTCCACTTTCTCCTGTATCTTTTTCGCCATTTTGGGATAATAGGATTTCATCAGGGAAAATTCCTCTTCCTGCTCTTTTTCTTCTCTATAAAGCAGCGGATTCCCATAACCGACATAAAAGGGATAAAAATCTTTATATGTCATAACCACATTCAGATTCCTTTTCTGTTTCAATGTCAGTATATGCAAACACCATTCCCTGTGCTAATATTCCAGAATGACAAAGCATTTCTGCAGTTTCTGAAATTACATTTCTTCCAGCATTTTCAGTGTAAGTTTTACACTATGCTCGATTGCACCCTTTTCAAAGGCGCTATAATCCATCTGTGCACTTCCATCTGCCTTATCAGAAATGGCACGGATAACCAAAAACGGGATTTCATTTAAATAGGCTGCCTGTCCAATGGCTGCACCTTCCATTTCTGTAGCATATGCTGAAAATTCGGACACAATATTATCTTTTACTTTCTGGTCACAGACAAACTGATCTCCAGAAGCAATTCTTCCCTCAAATACCTGGATATCCGGATTTACTTCATGGCATACCCTGGCTGCAAGCTTTCTCAAGCTTTCATCTGCATTGAAAAAGAATACGGGCATCTGAGGGATCTGTCCCTTCTTATATCCAAAACCTCTTGCGTCCATATCATGCTGCACAACATCTGTGGATACTACAATATCTCCAATATTAATGTCCTTGTTTAAGCTTCCGGCAATTCCGGTATTGATGATTGCCTCAACAGAAAACATATCTGCAAGGATCTGTGCACAAATTCCGGCATTCACCTTTCCGATTCCAGAACGTACTACGATTACCTTTTTTCCTGCCAGCTGACCTTCATAGAAATCCATGGAGGCTTTTTTTATAATTCGTACATCTTCCATTTTTTCCTTTAAAATGGAAACCTCTTCTTCCATTGCACCGATAATACCAATACTTTTCATTTTTATTCTCCTCTATGTCTAGAGCGTGTTTGGAAAATGCTTTCTGCAAGATGTGCGTCACAGTTTGTGGGA
>ERZ1035006.1185-NODE-1185-length-18071-cov-4.139543_pt1 | contig 18071 bp, 14 predicted proteins | sample MGYA00520694_ERZ1035006 | MGnify/ENA primary metagenome ERZ1035006 (study PRJEB33766, sample SAMN09781746) | gut metagenome | biome: gut microbiome | host: Homo sapiens | place: Madagascar | study: EMG produced TPA metagenomics assembly of the PRJNA485056 data... | reverse complement strand
TTTGGCGGAGTGGACGGGACTCGAACCCGCGACCCTCGGCGTGACAGGCCGATATTCTAACCAACTGAACTACCACTCCACAGAGAAACCGTTTTCACGATTCCGTTTGCCTGAACTGCGTATTATACAGCAATTTTCATTCTTTGCAAATGTTGCCATCGGCTCCGAATTTTTTGTTGTGTTCTGCAACAGCAGGATGCGCATTTTAACGGAAACATTTTGCATTTTGCAAGCCGTTTGGAAGCGTTCTCCTCATTGGATTTAAAGAATCCTTCAAAATCAATCCGTTAGCGGGTCAAACAAAAGAAAAAATCTTTTTCAAGGTCTGCAAAGATCAGAAAAACCCGTATCCGACCATGGAAAACGACGCAACCAATGCTTGTAATATTCGATTCCTTGCTTCGGCACAAGAAAAGCCGACATCCGAAACATCCTGCGAACGGAAACGAAAAATGGCAGATACTCCCGCATTCGGCTTTGAAGCCGGTTTGTTAATCGAAATGACGCACCCCGATATCGTGGCACAAAAGACGACAAACGAAATGGCCGACCTCTTTAAGGGCGTGTCTACCGCCTCCCTCGTTGCGGCAGCCGAACTTGCCACAAAGTCCTTCGCACCCGAAACCTTCAACTTCTGTTCGATTGTCAACGCCAAGTCGGGCAAATGCAGCGAAGACTGTGCCTGGTGCTCTCAGTCCAAACACTTCAAAACCCAAGCCCCCGAATACCCTTTAATCGATGAAGAAACGGCATTACAACACGCTCGTGCCGTTGAAGCCGCCGGCGTCAAACGCTTTTCTTTGGTTACAAGCGGCAGAAAGCTTTCCGCACGCGAAGTGCGCGAGGTCGCGCAAATCGTGAAGCGCTTGCGCCAAGAAACCGATCTTGAAATCTGTTTGTCGGCCGGACTCTTAACCCAAAAGGAATTGGAAACTCTTTTGGCTGCCGGCGTCGTTCGCTACCACTGCAATCTCGAATCAAGCCGCGCTTTCTTTTCGACGCTTTGCACCACACACAGAGTTGCCGACAAGATCAAAACGCTTGAGGCTGCCCGATCTGTCGGTATGGACATTTGCTCGGGCGGCATCATCGGCATGGGAGAATCGGAAAAAGATCGCGTGTCGTTGGCGATGCAACTGGCAAAACTCGAAGTGCCCTCGATTCCCATCAATATCCTCTCCCCCATTCCGGGCACGCCCTTGGAAAACGTTGCCTTCATCAGTGACGATGAAATCGTTCGCACGGTTGCCATCTTTCGGTTACTCAACCGCACGGCCTATTTGCGCTTTGCGGGCGGTCGTGCACGTCTGTCGGAAGAAACGCAAAAGCTGTGTTTAAAGGCAGGCATTAACAGCGCGATTACCGGCGACATGCTTACCACCAAAGGTAACGCCGTCGTGCACGACAGAGAGCTCGCAAACGAAGCCGATTACGTCGACGAACTCAGTGTTTAAGCGCCTTGGCACGACAAAGCCCTCAAGGCCGATTGCTCAAATAAGTTTCACATACGATATGTTAACGGGGTATAGGGAACGCAAAGTCAGACTCATAACGCCTGTCGGGGTGCGTCATTTCGACGGCAGACATTAGTAAGAAAAGGCGAGCTCGCGATTCGAGTTAAAGACGACTGTTTTGAGTGTCGCAAAATTTCCCAAAACCCCTGTAAACAACGATAGTTCGGCTCGGTTACCGGCCGGTAGACGGCCCCCCAACGTCACACCAAATCAAGGAATTGCAAAGTTAAAGTATCGCATACAAGCTAAATTACTGTTTTTGTGGCCTGTTTCAACGTTCTCGAATACTTTGTAAGGCTCTCTTTTCAGCCTCAATCTGCTCCGGCGTTTTGCCTTGCAAAAACAGCACCGAATGTTCGTACTCGCGCAAAAAGAGTGCTTTGTAGGCACTGTCGTCATCGGTTTCGTAGAAGTCGACTATGGCTCTGCGATACTCATCCATACTCTCTTCTCGCAGAAAGACCGGCAACATTTTGTTGGATGCAAGAACAGCAGTTTCTATCAGTCGCGCCAGACGTCGGTTGCCGTCGGAAAAGTAATGCAGTTTGGCTAAGCGCGTTTGCAGATAGATTGCAAGCTCAAACGGATCGTCAATCGTCTCAGCTACCGAACCAAGCTTGTCCAAGGCCGCTTCCAACGCGTCCGAATCCTTGAGCGGTCGGTAACTGCACCCGATAATCTTCGCAGGATACTGTCGCACTTGGCCTACCTGAAAATCCGGTAATAGTCCGTCGACAAGGCCCTTGTGTCGTGCACAGAGATAGATTTTCTTAGAGAGGGTTTTCATCGGCAAAAGATTGCCCGTCACAAACTCGAAAGACTTCTTGAGGTTAACGAGCATCACGGCGTCTTTGTACGTTTGTCCGCCTTCGGTGAAGCCGTACTTCAACAACATCGCTGCCCCGCGCTTGGTATAGCGACATCCTTCAATCTTGGCTGAAACGTAGGCATAGGCAATGGAGCGTTCTTCGTAACTGCGTGCATTCGTCAGAAACGAAACATACGGGCATTGTGCCGCAAGAGAATGCAGTTGCGCTTTTTCGGCAGTAGACAAAATGGGACGATATTCGAGAAAAGAGGTTTTAGCCGGCATACGACTTATCCAGAATGACTTAACGCTACTTATACTCTACCCCAAATTGCAAGTTCGCATCGCCCGGCATTTCGCTCACGAAAAAGCGGCAAGGCGCACTTATCAGCAAGTGCTCACTTACCGCCCTAAAACCCTTTGCAGACAGGCTACATTTGCATTTATGCTTCTAACGTCGGACTTTTGTCATTTGTTCCGCCACCGCCAGACCGCTTGCAAACACATCGCACAAGCGCGTGGAGATCGAGCCGCACGTGGCACCCACAGCGTAAAGCCCCTCAATGGCAGTCAAATCCGAATGACGCAACACCTCAAAGCGAGCATTCACTTCGATGCCGCCCTCGGTCTTAAACATGACGGGCCAATAAGGCTTGGACAAGTAATACGGGGGTTTGAGGCCTTTAAAACGCGCGTCTTTTCGTCCGAATTGAGAGTCCATACCTTTTGCTGCATCGCGGGAAATCGTCTCAATTGTTTCCTTGAGCCCCTTGGCATCGACACCGGAAAGCCTAGCCAACTCTTCCACCGTATCGGCCTTGACGAGACCACCTTCCTGTAAGACTTTGGCAAATTGCCAACGTGCGGCATTTTTGCCGGAGAATGTTTCTTGGTCAAACAACACATAACCGCCGTCCACACCAAGTCGCAACATGACCAAAGCGCATCCCGAATAACGCGCCTGAGGTTCGTTCACAAAACGACGTCCTGATTTGTCCACCACATACGCTTTGTCGGTATCGAGCATCAGCCAAGAAAAGGAAGCAACGCCCTTTTGTGTTGCGGTGTAAAACTTCGGCACCGACTCCATATCTTCCAAAGCCGCACCGATGGCTTTGGCAAGTTCAATGCCGTCACCGGTTCGATCCGTCGGAATGCCGCCCCCTACAAACGCAAAGCCTTTGGGCGCGGTGGACCAATAGCGCTTGTAGTGCCGCATGAGTTTGTCGTTATCCAAGAAACCGCCGGTTGCCAGAATCACAGATTTCGCACCGATGGCAATTTCTCGAGCCTCACGCGTGCGCACCCTGACACCGACAACTGCACCAGAGTCGTCCTGCAAGAGTTCTTGCGCGCTCGTTTGCATTAAAAAAGTGCCGCCCATTTTGACAATGTCCGCACGCAAACGTTTGGCCAACTCTCCCATGGCGCCTTTGGCTGTCGGGAGCAGAAACGGAGCTGCTTTGGGAATCGGCAAAACCTTAACACCGTTTTCAAATAAAAACTCGGCCACGTCAGGCAACTTCTCGGCACAAGCACGCAATACGGCAGGATCGTGCTTGGCGATGCCCGAGTAGCTTGGAGACTCGGGCATGTTGTCTCTGACTTTTGAAACCGGCTCGTCAAAAAGCCCCCGATTGAGTCGCTTCCAGTAGTCTTCGATACTGACGCCCTCGACAATGCCGTCGTGCTGATGAAAACGTGTTTGCGCGCCGAGCACCACGCCGGTCGAGTAGATGGCGTCGCCCCCAACCCAGTTGCGCTTTTCCACGACCGTCACCTTAATGCCCTGCTTAGCCAAAGTTTTGGCAGCTGTTAATCCCGCCATTCCGGCACCGATCACCAAGACGTCGCACGTGCGATCAAACATCGGTGTCTTTTTGTCTTGCGCAAAACCGGTCGTTGCAAACCCGGCCGTGGCAGCCGTTGCCGTCAACAGAAGTTTGCGGCGTTGGATGGTGTTCGTTTGCATAGCCTTATCCTCGCCTCAATCGGGTTTGACGGCTTGAGAACGACCGACGCGAATGGCTTCGGTCGAATACTCAACACCACCCTTGGCCGCAGTCAAAGGGTCCTTGGCGATCAATTCATCCAAGGCAGCGCGACTTTGCGCCTTGGCAATCAACCAGCCGCCGGCACCTTCCGCATAGGGTCCGAACATCAAGAAGTCGCCAGCCTCAAAGTACTTCTGAAGATAAGCCATATGATCGGCCAAATACGGTGCCACCTTTTCCTTGTCGGTAATGCGCACCGTCACCATAAAGCGTTGTTCTTTACCTTCAGAGGAAGCCGTTTGCGGCCAGCGCTTGACGGGTTCGGGATAAAGCCCCGCGCCGTTGACTTCAATGAGCTTTTTCGAAACGGCCAAGTCTTTGGTCTGCGCGATATAGTTTTTGAAGTGTTCCGTCTGCGTGTGCTTCAGATAAGCATCGTGATCGGCATAGATTTCAAAAAACGTCAAATGCGTGGGATCGGTTTTGTCTTCCACCGCATAGATGGAGATGACACCTTCTTCCCTTTCCACCGACAAGCGCATATTGGTATTGACGATTTCTTTAAAAGATTCGACGTAGTCGGGCTTGACATAGATTTCGGCCATACGCACTTCCAAAGCGCTTGCCGTCGAGCTCAAACCCACGGTCATGGCCACCGCAGCCGTTGCCAATTTTTCCATCATTTTACTCTCCGCATGAAAGTCGAAATTCATGCAGAAAGCGTATCAACGTATTGTCCAACAGTCCAATGCTTTATTTTTATCAAAACTGATTCGACGAACGCATGAAAAAGAATCGACCGAACATCTTCCGACATCCGGCCGCATAAGAAAGATCGTCAGGAACCGAAACTTCCGGCCAACAAGCCTGTATCGGCGCCCTTGATTTGTTGCACGAACTCTTGGTAATTGTGCACACGCAAACGGTGGTAAACCGTGTTGCGATAGCCTTGCACGGTGCGTTCGCTCAAAGCCATACGCTCGGCAATTTCGCGATTGGTGGTCACGCCTTGGGTGAGAAGTCTGGCCACTTCTTTTTCGCGCGGCGTTAAAGTGGAAAAAACTTCGTTGACGTCTTCGGGGTTGAGTCTTCCCGACTGCTGCGCCAAGCTGATGCGACACGCAGCTTCGATGGATTCGTTTAGGCGATCGCCGTCTACCGGCTTTTGCAAGAAATCGAACGCCCCCATCCTCAAAGTGTCGACAGCTGTAGTGACATCCGCGTGGCCCGTGATGAAGATAATGGGCAAAGCCGTCTGCCCGCGCTCTTTGAGTGTGCGTTGCAGTTCCACTCCCGACATTCCCGGCATACGAATATCGAGCAAAATGCACCCCGGGTGAGCCGCTCGGTAGTCGGTCAGAAAGCCTTGCGCCGAGTCGTAACACTGCACGCGCCATCCCTTGCAGCTCAACATGAAAGTGAGCGCATCGCGAATGTCCGGATCGTCGTCCACAATGCGAATCAGACATTGGTCTTGCAATACTTTGGTCATTTTTCAGTCCTCTTATTATTTTTCGGGCGCGGCATTCAGAGTGACAATCACCACCATGCCGCCCTCTTTTCTGGGCTCAAAGTTAATGTGTCCGCCACTGGCTTCGGCAATGGAAAGCGATATTGCCACCCCCAAGCCGTGGCCGGTATTTTTTGTTGTTTTTAACGGCGTCGATACGATCGAGTCGACAAAATCTTGCGTCAAAGTCCACCCGGAATTTTCGACCTTGATCTTGACGCGAGAATCGGGCTCTTTCCAAGCAGTACAAAGTACCAAGGCTTCTGTCGTGTGTTCGACGGCTTCTTCGACGGCGTTTTTAAGCAAATTGTTCATCAAAAGTTCGATTTCCAAGGGATTGCCCGAGACGTGCAGCCCTGCTTGAATTTGCACTGACAAATGCACGCGATCGAGTAACTCCGTGTGAAACCCAGTCAACACGCGCGAAACCGCACTTTCCAAATCCACGGCCTGATCGCGATTCACTGCCCCTCGCGAATAGTTTCTGACTTGATCCACGATAGCTTGCGTACGGGTAATGGCTTTATCCATCCCTTTGCGGCACATCTCCAAAATGGGAACAGGCGGCTCACCCTGAGCCAAAACGTCTTTTAAGCCGTCGCAGTAATAACGCACCGCCGCCAACGGTTGCGACAATTCGTGCGCAATCATATTGGAAAGTTGCCCCACGGCGGCCGACTTTTGCATCTTTTCCATGCGCTCGCGCATGGCCGCGGCCCTCTTTTCGGATTCGAGTTCCTTACTCATGGCCTCCTTGAGCTCGGCCGTTCGGCGACGCACCAAATACGCCACGCGCCAAGAGTGCACCGAGAGCACCAAAATCAACAGAGCAATCGCCAGGAAATACCAACGATAGGTCTTAATCCACCCCCAGAAAGTTCTGTCGCGCAGATAGGCATAGTCTTCGATTTGCATGACGTGCTGCAGGGCATCGATCGAGCGCAAATCGGTGGCCAAACCCCAATGCACTTGGTTATTGAGATGCGGCATCGAGAGCACTTCGCGTGCAATGGCGTGTGCTGCTCCGGGCGGCGCCCCTTGCGTCACCGCAATCATTAAGTTGGGATAGGTGCGCGTGGAATGCAAACAATCGATTTCGCCGTCTTGTTGATTGATGACGCGATATTTGTTTCGAATATCTTCGGGTTGGCCTTCGAGCCAACAGGCACGAATCATGGCGACATCGGCCGAGCCGTCATCCAACCTTGACAGAACTTCCGGATTGCCGCTGATGCCGTAATAATGAATATTTTTGAAAAACGTCGCGGTCGGATACCCGCGAAACGCGATTTCGGCGATGCCCACGCGATAGCTCATGAAGGCGGTGGGAAATGTTGCCGAAAGCGTTTTGCCCTTCATGTCCTCAAACGTAAAGATATCGGGATTTTCTTTTCTGACCACGTAGGTGACCGCCACCGCATGATTGGGATCGGGCTGCTCGGGCGTAATCATGGTAGCAAGGCTGATGACGCCATATCGCATGAGTCGCCAATAGAAACCGGCACTGGCAATGAAAACGTCAACCGTTCCGTCTTTGACTGCTTTCTCCAAAGTCGCCGCATGAACTTGCCGCTCAATAATGACCGGGTACGGCAAAAAGACTTTGCGAATGCGTTCGATCGTTTCGTCAATCGCTTGCATCGTACGCGGATTTTCCGACAAGGTGATCACGCCGATGCGCAAGGGTTTTCTTTGGTAAATGGAAAACGAAGCCGAAGTGACGGCTTCTGTCTTGGGATGCGGCGTTGCGGGCGTTGCCGGCGCAGACCAAGCGGGCACCGAAACAAACGTCAATGCCAGAAGTGCGCCGACAAAATTTTTGATCAGGGAAACCATATCGAATTTGCATCCTTGTGCCACCGACAAAAGCATAGAAAACAACGCACCGAATGGCGGAATTTTCGAGTTCCGATTTCAAAAGGATGCCGATTTTTTGACCGATGACGAATTACTTAAGTAATTCTTAACACATGAAATTGACTTTTGACGGGTTACCTAGGCAATCCGTTTGAAAAAATGACTCGCATGAAAAAGGTGCGAACAGTCAAACAACTCGAAACACCGATTCAACCCTTTTACGATCGGCATCTTCGGATGGCCGATAAAAACAAAAACTCTTTGGGAGAGAAAAATGTCCGAATCTCGCGTATCTCGCCGCTCTTTCTTGGCAGGCAGTTCGGTTGCCGCCGGTGCCGCCCTCTTCGGTATGGGTTCTGCCAATGCAGCCAGCAAAGTCCCTGCGAAGTGGGACCTCACTTATGACGTCGTCGTGGTCGGCGCCGGTGCCGCCGGTATTCCCGCCGCTATCCGCGCAACCGAACTCGGTTTGAAGGTTTTGGTGGTCGACGCCAACTACGATATCGGCGGTCACGCCATCATCAGTCAGGGCAACACCGCTTTGGGCGGCGGCAACGCTCACCAAAAGAAGTACGGTATCGAAGACAGCCCCGAAATCCTCTTTAAGGACTTGACCGACTGGTCCGTGACGTTACCCAACGGCTTTGCCGACTATCGCTACAACGACCGCGACCAAGCGCACATGATCGCTTACAACTCCGTTCCCACGTACGACTGGTTGGTGAAGATCGGCGTTCCGTTCATTGATAAGGCACCCGACAATGCAGGCGCCTATGCTACCGGTTGCTCAGCTCCGCGTGAACTTCACTTTGCCTGGACCAAGGGTGCCAACGTTGAAGCTCCCTCGGGCACAAGCGGCACGGTGTTGATGCGTGCTTTGGAAGATGCCGCTCGCAAGGCAGGCGTGAAATTCCTGATGAACTTCTACATGGACGAAGTCGTTCGCGAAGAAAAGAACGGCAAGGCCGGTCGCTGTATCGGTATCCGCGCACACCACGCTCCCAAGGTTTTGCCCGACGGCACGGAACTCAAGCCCTTCCGTACCGACGGCAACATCACCGTCAAGGGTAAGAACATTGCTATTCGCGCCACCAAAGCTTTGATTTTGGCAACGGCCGGTTACACCGACAACGTCCAATTCCGCCGCATGATCGACCCGCGTCTGACCGCCGAATTCGCGTCTGCCGCTTGCGAATACTCGCCGCAGGACGGCTCGGGTACGTTGGCAGCCATTCGCGTCGGTGCCGCTCTTTGGGGTTTGGGCAATGCCAGCACGGAACGTCCCATTTCGTTGACCCGCGGTGCCGTGGTCGGCGTGCGCGACACGTACTTGCGCTGGGCTCCGGAAAGCCCCTTGTTCCCGTTGATCAAGCACTCCGGCGTTGCCTTCCGCGATTGGCAAAATGCCATTGTTGTGAACTGGGTGGGCAAGCGCTTCTTTGAAGAAACGAGTTCTGCCGGTTTGACGGCCGACTCCGCCAAACTGACGAGCTACGGCACGGCCAACTCCACCCGCGGTTTGATGAACGGCACCAACGGTGCGTTCTTTAAAGGCGAACCGTACGTGCATGCTTCTTACAAGAACATTGCGCGCACGAAGTACAACCCGATTAACTTCATCGCTGCCGCATTGCAAATTAACGAAGGCTCTCATGCGCCGGATTGGTCGTCCGGTCCTCAGTGGGCAATTTTCGATGCCGAAGGCTTGAAGCGCGAACGTATTCGTGTGAACGACACGTCGGTTGATCCCTTGTATTTCTTTAAGGCCGATACGATCGAAGAATTGGCTGCCGAAATCAACAAGAACCCGTGGATGAGCCACAAGATGGACGGCAAGGTCCTTGCCGAAACGGTTGCTCGCTACAACAGCTTTGTTGACAAGGGCGTTGACGAAGACTTCGAAAAGCCTACGCCTAAGCACAAGATCGAAAAGGGCCCGTTCTATGCTGCTTGGACATCGGTCACGCTTCACGACTGCTACAGCGGCTTGCGCGTTGACTCCAAGTGCTCGGTCATCGACTGGGAAGGCAACCCCATCCCCGGTTTGTATGCCGCAGGCGAAATCACGGGCGGCTCTTCTCAGCACGGTTTGGCACGCGGTTTGGTGCAAGCCTATGTGTTGGGCGACACCCTTAAGGGTATGAAGAAGTAATTGATCGAAGGAGAACGGCTGTGAACACGCGTTTACTTGCACTGGTGACCGGTGCCATGATGTTCGCAGCCTTCGGTCAGGTCCATGCGGCCGACGACACACAAAAAACTGCCGAGCAGTGTTTGATGTGTCACGGCCCGACCTTCGAAGCGCTGCAGGAGAAAACAAAAGACTGGAAAGACGAATTCGGCGACCCCGTGCAACCGCACGTCTACATGGACGACAAGGCTGCCAAACCACATCAGGGGCGCAAGATTTTGCCGGATTGCGTCGCTTGTCACGGACAGCATCCCATGCCGATGCCGCCCAAGGATTACAAATTTAAAACCCCGAGCTTCTCGACTTGCTTCGGCTGCCACCACATGGAAAATTTCCAGAAGTGCAGCAGCGGCGGTTGCCACGAGAAGTAATCGACAATTCAGAGAAAAACAATCGGTGTTTTCTCACCCTCTTGTCGGACGGCATTCTTCGATGTGTGTCGTCCGACTTTTTTGCCTCATCGACAATCGATTTCGCTCAGGACAACAGACTTCTGTCCGCGCCTTTGACCTGCTCCAACAGTTCCTGGAGATTGTGCACGCGCAATTTGCGATAGATGTTGTTGCGATGCCCTTGCACGGTGCGCTCGGAAATACCATAACGCTCGGCCATGTTTTTATTCAGAACACCCGCGAGGATCAACTTTGTGATTTCCTTTTCCCTGGGGCTCATTTCTTCGAACACCTGGTTGACGGCCTCCGGCGTCAATCGTCCTGCGAGTTGCGCTTCATGAATGCGTGCAGCGTTGACAATGGCGGGCTCCAAGGTTTCATAATCTACCGGTTTTTTCAAAAAGTCCAAGGCGCCCATCTTTAACGTCTGAATGGCCGTATCTACATCGGCGTGCCCCGTGATAAAGATGATCGGCAATCGATTGCGATTTTCTTTCATGTAGCGCTGCAATTCCACCCCCGACATTTCGGGCATACGGATATCGAGTAACAGACACCCGGGCACGGTTGCATCGTCGTTATCCAAAAACTCTTGTGCGGAACCGTAAAGCGCCACATTCCAACGATTGCATTCAAGCATAAAGCCCAAAGATTCTCTGACCTGCAATTCGTCATCTACAATGCGAATGCGGACTTTGTTTTTCAGTTCTTCAGTCATCCGTCTCTCCTTGAGCCGATACCAGAGTTACGATAGCGCGTATGCCGCCTTCGGGGCGACGTTCGAATTTCAAGTGGCCGCCCGATGCTTCTGCCAAAGCCATGGCAATGGGAATGCCCAAACCGGTACCGGTCGACTTGGTTGTCATCAATGGCGTCGTCAAATGCAAGAACGCTTCATCATCCAAGATTTTACCGTTGTTTTCAATCGTTAATATCACTCGATTTTCGATTTGGACAGCACTGATTCGAATGCGAGCGCGCTCGTCACTTTCGTTGGCTGCCTCGATGGCGTTTTTCAAAAGGTTATGGAATAGAATTTCGGCTTCCAAGGGATCGGCCAAAATCGAAGCATCTCGAATGCCGCTCACCGAAATGTGCGTCTTGGATAACAGTTGTGCATTTAAGCCGTGAACAGCCGACTGAATCGCACGATGAAGGTCGATCACACTGTCGCGCTTGGCGTCTCCCTTTTTGTAGGAGCGTACCTTTTCGACAATGTCGGTGACATTGTTCAACGCATCGGCAATCCCGGCACGGCTTTTTTCCAACATCGCCCGATTGAGATCTTTGGTTTCGATTTTTTCAGCCAAAAGCGCTTTTTGTCCGTCGCAATAGTATTTGATCGCTGCCAAGGGTTGAGACAACTCATGGGCGATCATGCTTGAGAGCTGACCGATGATCATGGTTTTTTGCATCTTTTGTTCGCGCTCACGGAAAGCATCGGCCTTCATCTGGGCTTGGCGTTTTTCTTCCATGGTTTGAACGAGTTCGGCCGTACGTTTTTTGCCCAAAATGCCGACGCGCCAACTGTGGTACACCAGCCCCAGAGCGATAATCGCGACAAACACCAACCAGTACCAGTAGGTTTCGATCCAACGCTTGACGCTCCATTCGCGAAGATAGGTATAGTTTTCGATCTTAAGCTCTTTATACAGTCGATCAATGGAGCGCATATCGGTTGCCACACCCCAACGATATCCGCCGGCCATGGGCGGCATCGTCAACAGCGTTCTGGAAATGATGTGTGCGGTATCCGGCGTCGCCCCCTGCGTCACGCCGAACATGATGCCGGGATATGTGCGGGTGGAGTGCTCGCACTTCATGATGTCTTTTTTCTGTGGATTCAACACGCGAAAATTGTTGCGAAAAGCCTCCGATTGTCCTTCCAGCCAACATGCCGTAATGAGAGCCGCATCCACCTCTTTGTTAAGCAACGAAGTCAAAATAGCCTGATTGTCCGGTCGTCCGAAATATTTGATTCTTGAAAAGAACTTTTCCGGATCAAATCCCTTGGAGGCGATTTCGGCCATCCCGATACGATTGCCCATGAATGCCGTATCGAAAGAACTGGCCAACGACCGACCTTGCAAATCCTCGATTTTGGAAATATCCGTTGTTTCTTTGCGAACGAGAAAAACGCCGGCAACGGTATTGTTCGGATCAAGCGCTTCTTCCGAAATCAACGTCCCGACACTGAATGCGCCGTGCTGAGCCATTCTCGTATAGTAGCCGGAGCTACCCACAAACCCGTGGATTTGGCCTGAGGCGACTTCATTTTCAAGCGTGACGGCATCCAAAATTCGTACGCGAACCGGGTGCGGCGCAAAGGCCATTCGAAGCCGCTGAATGGTTTCTTCAAACGCTCGCTTGTATTCGGAGCGATCGGGCAGAATAACGATACCGATTTCGACCGGTTTGTTGACAACCACAGAACGCGATGCACCGCTGACGGTTTGCACCTGTGTCAAACGATTCTGCCCTTGATCTTCGGCCGAGGCTTGATAGGCACTGCCAAAGCTTAGAAGCGTCCCCAGCGCAAACAAGAGCATAAGTCGCTTGATTTTCAATTGCCTCAACACTCGGTTGCTCCTACATGCTTTCAGTTTAAAAAGACTTTTACTTGAACCGTTTCACCGGCCTTGATACCCTTTGCATCCAAATCGACAACACCGAGCGTTTGGCGAAAAAGTCGGCTCTGCCCCGTACCTTTAATCACCGGTTCGGCTGTCGCTTGCTGTCCGTTTTCCAAGACACCGACACACAACTGCCCGACGACGTCGGCAGCAATATCAACACTCATCTTGGCCTCAACAAGTCGAAAATCTTTTTCCGGTATGGCAAAAGCTTTTCTCAACTCCGGCAAAAGAACGCACTGAGAAATCGTGATCACACCCAACGGATTACCGGGCAAGCCCATCAAAGCACACCCCGATTTCAATTTCCCGACAACAAAGGGAGAACAGCGACTTTCAAGTTCCGGCTGTTGGACTTCTTCACCCCCGGCCTCACGCAGTGCACATCGAATGAAATCGGCTCGCCCTTTTCCGGTTCCTCCGACGGTGACGATTACGTCACATGTTTTCGACAGTTCTTTGAGCACATCGGCAATCATTTGACAATCGTCTTCGACGATGCGACAGTCGATATCCCGTATCCCGTTATTTTCCAACAGAATCTTCAGATAAACAATATTGCTCGGAACACGTAAAAATGCTTTGTCGCTATAGCGCGTCGCACCTTCGATTTCAGAACCCGTCGCAACGATGCCCAGACGCGGTAAACGAAGACATCTGACACGATCGATCTTGGCCTCGGCCAACAGAGCCGCTTCCCTTGCACCGATTCTGACGCCTCGGGACAATATCAGATCGCCCTGACTCCAGTCGCTACCCCGTTTATCGATATTGTCGCCGGCAATCGCCTCATTTTGAAACGCAACCTCATCCCACGGATTCATCGAACTGATGACGGCATCGGCTCCTTGCGGAATAGCGCCTCCGGTATTGACCCAAACGGCTTCACCTTTGGCTAACGGCTCCGAAACCAATGGGGCATGTCCATTTTTGACGCTGCGTGCACGAGAAAAACGCCCATGGCATTCGTCGGCGGAATTCACAGCCCACCCGTCTCGAATGGCACAGGTGTAGGGCGGTATGTCGGCTTGACACACGACATCTTCGGATAAAACACATCCGAAAGCTTGTGCAACCGGCACCAAACTGTCGTCGCTGACAATCCAGTCGGCACAAGTGGCATAGGGTTTCAAAACGAAGTATTTCATTGGCGTTTTCGACAGAGGTTTTCCGACAAATAAAGTTTTTGCGTCGATTTTGCCAATGAAAATACTCGAGTATGTCCGGGCATGTCTCTTTGCAAACACACCGAAAAAAAGATGCAAATACTCGAGTAGTTTTGGTAGAAAAATCCCTCTCCAGAGAAAAAAAACCTCGTTTACAAGCGAGTTTCTCGTACATGTTTTGCACATGTACACATCGATTTCTTCGCCCCATCAAACCGAGTTTGAAAACTCGTGTTGACAGAAGAGACGATCAAGAAACTTTTATTTTCAGGAGAGAAGAACCATGGGCTTAACAGAGTTGTTGAAAAGCCTTCAATTACCTGAAGACATTACGCGCCGCGGCTTTTTACAAGCAACGTCGGCTGCCGCCGTCCTCGGGATGATGCATCAGGCCAAAGCCGGCAACACGGCTCGCCCCTACATTATTCTGGAATCCCCGCAAGGGTTGATTTTGGGCGATCCGAATTTGTGCGTGAACTGCCAGCGTTGCGAATTGGTCTGTACCGAATTTAACGAAGGCAAGTCCGATCCCAAGCTTGCACGCATCAAGATCGGTCGCAATATTCCCTTCGGCTCTGCCGGCAGCGCCATGACGCCTCCCTTGCAAGGCATTTGGGGTAACGGCATCGTCACGCAAGATACGTGCCGCCAGTGTCCTCACCCGGTTCCTTGCGCCAATGCTTGCCCACAAGGCGCCATTCGTGTCGATGACAAAACGGGCGCTCGCTTTGTCGACACCGAACGTTGCACCGGTTGCAAACTATGCCAAAACGCCTGCCCCTGGGGCATGATGACCTTTGACGAAGAAGAACAAAAGGCGAGCAAATGCCACCTTTGCCACGGCAAGCCCAAGTGCGTCAAAGAATGTCCCGCGCAAGCACTTCGTTTCGTTCCCTGGAAGGATCGCACCCGAGAAATCCTCAAGGCTGCTCCGCACGGCTACCTGCCCGAAGAAAATCGTAAGCAGTGCGCCGCCTGCCACGGTTAATTGACAAACGCTTTCCAAGGAATTTAGAAAAATGACTAGCAACAAAAGATTCGGTTACACCGGTCAGGGTCTGCGCGTGAATTTAACCACCGGCAAAATTACCGTTGAAAAGACGTTCCCGCGCTTTGCCGACTATATCGGCGGTACAAGCTTGGGCTACAAGGTTTTCTGGGACGAAGTCGCTCCCAACACCCGCGCATTTGACGATGCCAACAAAATCGTGATTGCACCGGGCCCCTTGTCCGGCACCGGTGCCGTGTGCTCTGGGCGTACGGCTATTACCACGATTTTTCCCACCGTACATCCCTACCCTATGATTTGCTCGGCTCACATGGGCGGCGACTTTGCACACAAGATCAAGTACGCCGGCTGGGACTTCGTGATTATCGAAGGCACTAGCGCTCAACCGGTTTATCTTTACATTCACAACGAAAAAGTCGAAATCAGAGACGCTTCGTTTGCCTGGGGGCAGGGTACACGTCGTTCCGCCGAACTTTTCTATCAAAACACAACGACCGAAGCTTCGGTTTCGGTGATTGGGCCTGCCGGTGAAAACAAAGTACCGATGTCGATCTTGCTGAGCGCCAAGAGCCACAGTGCCGGCGGCGTCGGTGCGGTTTTCGGTGCCAAGATGCTCAAAGGCATTGTGGTTCACGGCAATCAGGCCATTCACATTCATGCCAATCCCGACGAATGGGAAGCGTTGTGCGATCGCAACCGCGAACTGTTGGGGGCCGTTACGCAAAGCGTCGTGCCCAAGTTCCCCAATCCCTTGTTCGAATACCACAGCCCCTGGAGCCGTTGGTCGGGCATGCCCGGTCGCGTTTGGGGTATGGCCAATCCGCCCGTGACCATGACAAGCGATATGCGAAGCCTCAATCGCATTGCCTATCGTACGTGTGCGGCAGACCACTATTTGGGCGATCAGAACTGGCACTATGTCGTTCGCAGCAACGGTTGCTACGCCTGCCCGATTCGTTGCTACTCCATCATGCGCGATGAAGAAACCGCCGCCAAGTACAGCGTCAACCCGATTACGGAGCAGACCTGTATGGCATTGTCTTTCTGCCGTCGTTTCTTCCCCAAGATGGCCGAAATGAAAAACAACAAGACAAGCCGTGCCGCCTCCATCGTCGGCATTCAGTTGATGGACGATCTGGGCATTTGGTGCAACTACGGTCAGCTTTATCGCGATTGGAGCAAGTTCTACAAAGAAGGCATCTGGAAAAAGGCTTTGCCCGAAGAAGAATACAAATCGATCAACTGGCAGCAAGTCGAAGACTGTGACCCGATGTTCCTGCATGACCTTTTGCCCCGCATTGCCTATCGCAAGGGTGAACTCGGCTATTGGTTGGGCGAAAGTACCGGCTACTTGTTGCAACACTTCGGGCTAAGCGAGGACGATTGGAAAAAAGACAAATCCACCGCCTACTGGAAATTGTCTCATCCCAAGCATCACTCCAACGAAGACGACGGTCAGGCCGGCTGCATTCTTAACACACTCTACAACCGCGACCCGATGTGTCACGGCGGCGTGAACTTTACGCGTTCGGGTCTGCCCATCGACGTGCAAAAGAAAATTGCTGAAAAGTTCTGGGGTAGCGGCGACAGTGTGGATGCCATCGGCAACTACACGCCCACCAACATTCACAAGATGCGTCGTTTGCGTTGGATTGTGGCTCGCAAGGAATTGCACGACATGTTGGGTCTTTGCTCCTGGTCGGCTCCGTGGTACACGTCTCCCAATAAAAAAGACGGTTATTTCGGCGACGTCGAAATGGAAAGCAAGCTTTATACGGCCGTCACCGGCATCAAGACCACCCAAGAAGAACTCGACATTGCCGGCCTTCGTGCTTTCGTGCTTGAACGTGCCTATACGATGCGCCAGATGAAAACGGTCAACATGCGTCAGGAACACGACAAGTATCCCGACTGGATTTTCTTTGATCCCAAGGGCAAGGAACCCTTTACCAAGGGCACGATTCGTATGGAGCGCGCCGACATGGAAAAGAGTCTCGACTACTTCTACGAAGTCATGGACTTCGATGTCAAAACAGGTGCGCCGACCGAAAAGGCCTATGAAATTTACGGCCTCAAGGACGTGGCTGCCGTAATGAAAAAAGAAGGTTTGATGCCCTAATGTCGGAGAGTTGACCCCATGACCGATATCGAAAAAACCGAAAGCACGGACGCCAGACTCGAGCAGTTCAAAAGCGATGTTTTGCTTTTGATCGATCTGGTGTCTGCCAAAAGCGATAAGGCCGAATTGATCGCCGAAGATGATCTGAAGACCGAATTTATCGCCAAGGCTGCCACAGCTACCGCACCTTTGAAGCAGGACTTGGTGGAACAAATGAATGCCAGTCCCGACGAGTATATGCGTCAGGAAATTCATGCGCACCCGCATACGGTCCCGATTCGTCCGGTCGCCAAAAAGGGTGAAGTGCAGGAAAATCTTCCGCCCACCACACGTGAACAACGCAAAGTATTGACACGCCGCGCGCTTTTGAAAACTTTGATCGGAGCCGAAACCGTTGCGACAACGCAACCGGCTCAGGCGCAAGAGCCAATCGAAGTGCGCGAAATCTCCGAAGAGTACTTTTTTGAAGTACTCGAAGAGTCGCTTAAAGACACTTACGGCGTGGCACGTTTGGTGAGCTGGGACAAGGTGACCTACTACCACTATAAGCCCCTGCTTTCGGCTTCTTACGCCAGGCTTTTGAGCGCGCAGAACAATCCTGCGGAATTGGTGCGCGACACGGTGCGTGAAAACTCGAGAATCTACCCCAGGCCCATTGCCATCGGGTGTTTCGAGGATATGCCCTTTAACTTGAAGCCCGAAGAAATCGAAACGGTCCTGGAGGTTCTCAACAACGACCCCGACAGTCAAGACATTCGCTTTACGCAGACCTCGATCGGCACGGTGTTTTTGTACTCGAACAAATATCTCGAGGACGACTACGCCGACTATTTGGCCGAATACATCGACGTCGGCATGGACGAAAGCCCCTAGGGTGC
>ERZ1035006.1184-NODE-1184-length-18076-cov-4.691859_pt1 | contig 18076 bp, 16 predicted proteins | sample MGYA00520694_ERZ1035006 | MGnify/ENA primary metagenome ERZ1035006 (study PRJEB33766, sample SAMN09781746) | gut metagenome | biome: gut microbiome | host: Homo sapiens | place: Madagascar | study: EMG produced TPA metagenomics assembly of the PRJNA485056 data... | reverse complement strand
CGCACCAGCACATAATCTTTTATCACTGCGAAGAATTCACGAAAGAGATTGGCTGGCTGGGTGATCAGGTCTCCTTTTGCGGGGATGCCATAAGCATGCTCGTAGCCAAGAGCATCTGCCAGGTGAAGGGAGCGGCAGACATGGAATCCATTGGTGATGATACCGACAGTTGCGCCCTCCGGGATGAGTTCCGCGGAGAAGATCAGGTTTTCCCGGGTGTTGGTGGACTGGTCTTCTGTCAGGATCCGGTCGGAGGAAAGGCCGTGGGTTTCCAGATAGGTCTTCATGGCATCTGCTTCGGTGCAAGGTTCATTGGAGCCTTGTCCGCCGGAAACGATGAAGATGGTATCCGGGTTATCAGCAGCATAATCAAGGGCTGCATCCAGCCGGAGAGCCAGAGCCCGGCTTGGACCGGTGGAACGCACGTGGGCGCCAAGGACGATGACATAATCAAGACCAGAAGCAGGATCCAAAGTGGCGGCACGAAGGATCATACCTTCCACGCCGACAAAGACCAGAATGCCTATTGCGACAAAAGCAAGCAGAATTCCCCGGACGCTTGGCGGAAGCTGTGCAAAAAAGTGAATATGGAATAACCAGCCAAGCAGCAGAAAACAGACTGCCATGGCAGGCCATACCAGATAAAAAGCGGAGGTAAATCCGCTGTATATCAGTAAAATGATAAAATACAGGGCGCAGACAATGCCTGCGGTAAAACATATGATATGCAAGAGACTCTCCCTTCTGGTTTGAAATTGATTCTGGCAGTGCAGATGATTATTTTTCTGCAATCGCCTGAATTTCTTCGATGGTTTTGTCCGTAGCATTTGCAATTTGTTCCACGGACAGTCCGTTTTTGAGCATTGTTAAAATCAGAGATATTTCACCTTGAGCAATACCACGTTTGAGACCTTCTTCCCTGCCTTCGCGTTTTAACATAGCTTCTTCTTCCCATCGTTGCATAAACTTCACTCCAATCTCTTCACTGGCTTTTATTTGCATGACATGTTTATGGATTTTGATGAGATTTTCGTTGGTGTCGGGAATGTCTGCGTTCAGAGCGGATTGCTCCATGTATTCCAGAAACTGGACCAGTTCTTCGGATACTTCGCTGCGATTGGTCCCGCGGGTATTGAGAAAGATTCTTGTCGCACCATCTTCCAAAATGAGAGAAGAATCTTCATCACAGTGTGCATGGAATGTATAGCAGTATCTACCTTTGCCAAAAAGATCAAATGGTGTAATCATAATGTTAAATGTATCATTCAGCAGATTAAAGCTTTCATCACCAGGTTTTAAGAGGGATGAATCCATAACACTTTGGTAGAAGCGGCTCCGGCGCAGCAGATCGGTTTTACGGGTTTTCTGGGCTTCTGTGTTGTAGATTTTAAGATTCTCATCAATGGAATATACATCCAGTCGGATCGAGCGAAGCCAGGGAGCTGTACGCAGTTCTTTTTCTGTCTGGGATGCCGAGAGCAGCCGCAGGTTTTCATCACCGAGAATGATCCGGAGAGCAGCTTCATGAGCTTCCGGAATATCCATAACCTCATCAAATAAGAATTTGTCAAGCAAAGTTAATTCATTTAATGTTTTCAATAGATTTCTCCTTTATTGTATCTGCATTAGCTTTGCGTTGCAAGGGGCTTTATAAAAATTTACAACTGGAACGTGCAAAGAATGATGCAAAGATTAAAAAATAAAATGGGTAGTTATTTTAGACGGATTAGAAAGAGTATCACGATACAAGTATTATGCTATGATACCTTCAGCTGTTTGTCAACTGGCAGTTTTATAAAAAACATAAACTGCATCCACCTTTTGAAAATTTCACAAGCAAACAGCATAAAAACTCCATCTCGACAACTCTCATACACAATGGTAAAATGAAACTTAGATTATAAGCGAATTTTGAAAGAATCAGGAGGATTTTTATCCATGAAAGCTTTGATATTAAATTCCGGCATGGGTTCCCGCATGGGAGTTCTGACTTCTGAACATCCCAAATGCATGACGGAGATCTCCTGCAGGGAGACCATTTTAAGTCGTCAGCTCAGCCAGATCGCTGATCAGGGGATCGAAGAAGTGGTCATGACCACCGGACGGCATGATCAGGTACTGACAGAGTACTGTAAGAGCCTGGATCTGCCGCTTACTTACACCTTTGTGAAAAATCCGGTCTATGATAAGACCAATTATATCTATTCCATCTACTGTGCCAGAGAGGCACTGGCAGAGGATGACATTCTGCTGATGCATGGGGATCTGGTGTTTGAAAATATGGTTCTGGACCAGGTGATTGAAAGTAAAGAGAGCTGTATGACGGTCAGCACCACACTTCCGCTTCCTGAGAAGGATTTTAAAGCAGTGGTTCATGATAATCAGATTGAAAAAGTAGGCATTGAATTTTTTGAGGATGCCCTGGCTGCACAGCCCCTTTATCATCTGAAGAAAGAGGACTGGAAGATCTGGCTTGACCGGATCGTGGCATTCTGTGAGGCTGACAAGGTGAAATGCTATGCAGAAAATGCATTGAACGAAGTTTCTGACAAATGCGTGATCCGTCCGCTGGATGTGAAAGATCAGCTCTGTGCAGAGATCGACAATCCCGAGGATTTGAAAGTAGTATCTGAGAAGCTGGCAGAAGTGGAGAACCGCACAGTCTATATGAGTTTTTCCGCAGATATGCTGCACAGCGGTCACATTTCCATTATCCGGAAAGCAGCCCGCCTGGGACGTCTGATCATCGGTGTGCTGTCTGATGAAGCGGTGATCAGCTATAAACGATATCCGCTGTTGCCTTTTGCGGAGCGAAAGGCATTGTTTGAAAATATTCGTGGCGTGAGTCGTGTGGTAGAGCAGAAGACCTTAAGCTATAAGGAAAATCTGGAGAAAATAAGACCAGATTTTGTGGTTCATGGAGATGACTGGGTGACTGGATTCCAGAAGCCGGTGAGAGAAGAAGTGCTGGTAGTACTGGCTGAGTATGGCGGAAAGCTGGTGGAGTTCCCATACTCCAGCGATGAGAAATACAAGAGTCTGGAGCGCCGGGCAAGAGCAGATCTGTCTCTGCCGGATATGCGCCGTGGAAGGCTCCGCAAAGCCATTGAGATGAAAGGCACGATCACAGCCATGGAGGCACATAGCGGTCTGACTGGTCTGATTGTGGAAAATACCGTTGTCTACCAGAATGGAGAGGCAAGACAGTTTGATGCCATGTGGGTCAGCTCTCTGTGTGATTCCACTGCAAAAGGAAAGCCGGATATCGAGCTGGTAGACATGACTTCCCGTTTCCGCACCATCGATGATATTATGGAAGTAACGACCAAACCGATCGTATTTGATGGAGATACTGGCGGAATGACCGAGCATTTTGTATATACGGTCCGTTCTCTGGAGCGTATGGGTGTATCTGCAGTGATCATTGAGGATAAGACCGGACTTAAGAAAAATTCGCTGTTCGGAACAGAGGTTGTGCAGACCCAGGATTCCATTGAGCATTTTTCAGAGAAGATCGCTGCCGGAAAACGTGCACAGAAGACGAAAGAGTTCATGATCATTGCCAGAATTGAGAGCCTGATCCTGGAGCGCGGAATGGACGATGCGCTTGAGAGAGCATTCGCATTTGTCAAGGCAGGTGCAGATGGCATCATGATCCACAGCAGACGGCCGGAGCCGGATGAGATCTTTGAGTTTGTAGAGAAGTTCCGTGCGCAGGATTCTGTGACACCATTAGTGGTGGTTCCGACTTCCTTTAATCAGGTAACAGAGGAAGAATTCAAGGCCAGAGGCGTGAATCTTGTGATTTATGCAAATCAGCTGACCAGAACCGGTTTTCCTGCCATGCAGAATGCGGCCAGAACGATTCTGGAGCATCACCGTGCGAAGGAGTGCGATGCCATGTGTATGCCGTTCAAGGAAATCATCAATCTCATTCCGGAGGAAGAGTGATATGGAGCAGACAATTATTGAAGCAACGACCATGGAGGTACAGCTAAAAGAAGTATTTGAGCAGCACAGCACTCGTCAGGTATTATTTGTGCTGGGAGCTTCTTTCAGAAAACAGAAGCTGTACGGAAGGCTTCTGGAGCTGATGAAGACTGCAGGTGTGGGCTGTACAGAGTTCTCAGATTTTCAGCCCAATCCGAAATATGAGTCTGTGGTGGCTGGTATTGAAGCACTTCGTGCGCATCACTGTGACTTTATCATCGCTGCAGGCGGCGGCAGTGCCATGGATGTGGCAAAGTGCATCAAACTTTTTTCTGAGATGGATCTGTCAAAGAATTGTCTGGAGCAGGAGATCGTGGAAAATGCATTGCCATTGCTGGCGATTCCGACTACGGCCGGAACCGGAAGCGAGGCAACCCGTTTTGCGGTGATCTACTATCAGGGAAATAAGCAGTCCGTGGCACATCCAAGCTGTGTGCCGGGCTGGGTACTGATGGAGCCGGAACTCTTAGAGAGTCTTCCTGTGTACCAGCGGAAAGCCACCATGCTGGATGCGTTCTGTCATGCTGCAGAGTCATTCTGGTCTGTGAATTCTACAAAAGACAGCCGGAAGGATGCTGCAGAAGCTATCCGGCTGATATTAAAATACGCAGACAGCTATCTTGCCAATGAAAAAGAAGGCAATGCACAGATGCTGCTGGCGGCCAATATTGCAGGAAAGGCCATCAATGTGACCCAGACGACGGCAGGTCATGCTATGGCTTACAAGATTACGACTCTCTATGGTTTATCTCATGGACATGCAGTAGCCCTGGTTGTGGACAGTCTGTGGCCCTATATGGCAGTTCATACGGAGAACTGCATTGATCCGCGTGGAGAAGCTTATCTGAAGACTATGTTTGAGGAACTGGCGAAAGTCTGCGGATGTGACAGTGTGGAAGCATCCATTGAGAAATATCAGAACTGGTTTGCAGCTCTTGATCTGGAAAGACCCACTCTTCAGAATGCAGGACAGCTTGATCTTCTGACACATTCGGTCAATCCGGTGAGACTGAAAAATAATCCGGTGCAGCTTACCGAAGAGACGCTGGAAGAACTGTACAGACAGATCCTTTGCGTGCAGGCGTAAAATAATAGATAGAGGAAGATACGATGAAAGTCGAAACATTTGTAAAGGTCTTAGGATCTGATTTTTATACAGGAGTACCAGATTCTCAGTTAAAAGCATTGTGTAATTATCTGATGAATACTTATGGGATCGATCCAAAACATCATGTGATCGGAGCCAACGAAGGTAACTGTGCGGCACTGGCGGCAGGTTACCATCTGGCAACAGGGAAAGTGCCAGTCGTCTATATGCAGAACTCCGGCGAAGGAAATATTATTAATCCGGCGGCATCACTTCTGAACGACAAGGTATACGGAATCCCTGTGATCTTTGTGGTTGGCTGGAGAGGAGAGCCAGGCATTCATGATGAGCCCCAGCATATTTATCAGGGCGAAGTGACAGTGAAGCTTCTGGAAGATATGGATATCCGTACTTTTGTGGTTGGAAAAGAAACTACAGAGGAAGAACTTCAAGAGACCATGGAGCAGTTCAGGGAAGTGCTGGCGGCAGGAAAAGATGTGGCATTCGTAATCCGCAAAGGTGCCCTTTCCTACGACGAAAAAGTAGTCTATAAAAATGACAACACCATGTCCAGAGAAGAGATCATCCGTCATATTGTGGAAGTGTCCGGTGAGGATCCCATCGTGTCCACGACAGGTAAAGCAAGCCGTGAGCTGTTCGAGCTTCGGACTGCAGCGGGAAAGAGTCATAAATATGATTTTCTGACGGTTGGATCCATGGGGCACAGTTCTTCCATTGCACTGGGAATTGCATCCCAGAAGCCGGATATGAAGATCTGGTGTATTGATGGAGACGGTGCAGTGCTGATGCACATGGGTTCTATGGCAGTTATGGGAACCAATCATCCAGAAAATCTGGTGCATGTAGTGATCAACAACGGAGCCCATGAGACGGTAGGCGGAATGCCTACTGTAGCAGCAGATATGAACATTCCGGCTGTTGCGGAGGCATGCGGTTATCCTTATGCCGTGAGTGTTGATAATTTTGACGACCTTGACCGGGAACTGAAAGCTGCTAAAAAGCGAAATGCACTGAGTCTGATCGAAGTAAAATGTGCCATCGGAGCCAGAGAGGATCTGGGGCGTCCAACCACAACAGCTATGGAAAATAAAGTGAATTTTATGGAGTATCTGAAGACACGATGAAAAAAGCAAAGATTCTGGTAGTAGGAAGTTTTATGATGGATCTGATCGCTTCGGCACCCCGGGTACCAAATTTGGGAGAGACTGTGATCGGAACGTCCTTTCAGACCGCACCGGGAGGAAAAGGTGCCAATCAGGCATTGCAGTGTGCGCGTCTGGGCGCAGATGTGACGATGGTTGGTTGTGTAGGAGCCGATGCATTTGGACAGGAGATGTGTCAGGCGCTGAAGGATGCCGGGGTGGATGTATCTCATGTGAGGATCAGTGAGAAGAGTTCCAGTGGTGTTGGGCATATTCAGCTGGAAGTAAAAGAGACTGGTGTTCAAAACCGGATTCTTGTGGTCCCGGGAGCCAACTATGATCTGATGCCGGAAGACCTGGAATGGCTGAAAGAAAAGATCAGGGAGTATGATCTTCTGATGCTTCAGCTGGAACTTCGGATGGATACCATCACGACGGCAGCCAGGATCGCCCATGAGGCAGGCGTACCGGTGATGTTGAATCCTGCTCCGGCCGCAGCGCTCAGTGATGAGCTGTTATCCTGCCTGACGTATGTGTCCCCTAATGAACATGAGGCGGCATTGTTGAGCGGACTTTCACTGAAAGCAGACGAACATGGCGTGGATCAGAAGGATCTGGTTGCGGTAGTTCAGAATCTGTGTTCCAGCGGAATCAAAAAACTTATGATCACATTGGGAAGCAATGGTGCAGTTCTGTGCGACGAGAGGGATTGGATTCAGATTCCCTGTGTGCATATGACGGAGGTAAAAGATCCCACAGCAGCAGGAGATTCCTTTGTGGGTGCATTCTGTACCGGGATTGCAGGTGGTCTTTCGGAGAAAGAGGCACTTCAGATGGCAGCTTATACGGCGGCGATCACCGTATCCGGCATGGGAGCCATGCCGTCTCTGCCAACACTGGATCGGGTATGTGAATTGATGAAAGAACGCGGAGCACAGGAACTGGCAGAGAAAGTAATGAATTAGAAAATACTGGATCTTGATAGATGATACTTTACAAAAGAACGTATGTTTGCTACAATAAGAGCAAACATACGTTCTTTTTTCTTGGAAGCAACAAAATTGGAGGCGAACTATGAACTACCAGATAGAACAGCCCATGGACCTGATGCAGAAGCTTGCAATCTTGGCAGATGCGGCAAAATATGATGTGGCCTGCACATCCAGCGGGGTAGACAGATCCAATGATGGTACCGGGATCGGCAACTGCCTGAAAGCAGGAATCTGCCATACCTTTGCGGGAGATGGCAGATGTATCTCTCTATTGAAAATATTGATGACCAATGAATGCATCTACGATTGCAAATACTGCATCAACCGGAGAAGCAACGATGTGCCGCGGACAACTTTTACACCGGAAGAGATCTGCACGCTGACGATACAGTTTTATCGGAGAAATTATATTGAAGGATTATTTTTGAGCTCCGGTGTGGTCAAGAGCCCGGATATTACCATGGAACTCTTATATCAGACCCTGTATAAGCTGAGAACCGAGTATCATTTTCAGGGATATATTCATGTGAAAGCCATTCCGGGAGCATCACCGGAACTGATCGAGAAGGTGGGATATCTGGCAGATCGTATGAGTGTGAATCTGGAGCTGCCCACAGCGGAGGGGCTGAGAGTACTGGCACCTCAGAAGAAGCGTGCAGGTATGCTGGCACCGATCCGGCAGGTACAGGCCATGCGGACGGTTAATAAGCATGAGATCGCGCTGTACCGTCATGCACCGAAGTTTGTACCAGCAGGACAGTCTACGCAGATGATTATTGGTGCAACCGGGGAAAGTGATTATCAGATCATGAAGGTAGCGCAGCACATGTACGATCGATACGAGATGAAGAGGGTATTCTATTCAGCTTTTATTCGGGTAAATGAAGATAGTCTCCTGCCAGCCCTGCCTGGGGGGCCGCCACTTCTGCGGGAACACAGGCTTTATCAGGCAGACTGGCTGTTGCGTTATTACGGATTCCGTACAGAGGATCTGTTGTCGGAAGACAAGCCGGATTTCAATGTGTTTGTAGATCCCAAGTGTGACTGGGCACTGCGGCATCTGGAGCAGTTTCCGGTGGAGGTCATGAGGGCGGATTATGAGACGCTTCTGAAAGTGCCGGGAATCGGATATAAGTCTGCGTCCCGGATCGTGAAGGCAAGAAGACTTGGAAGTCTTGATTATGCAGCATTAAAGAAGATGGGCGTGGTGCTGAAGCGGGCTATTTACTTTATCACCTGCGGTGGCAGACAGATGTACCCGACAAAGCTTCAGGAAGATTATATTTTACGGAATATTATGGATGGAAAGGAGATGCTGCCTGCGGGGGTGAAGGTTCCCTCTTATGAGCAGCTGTCATTATTTGATGATCCGCGTTTTTCAGTGTGAGGATAGTCTGACAGGGATACTGACGGGTGTATATGATGGATGGGCCAGCCGTCTGGGGCATTCCCATGTGCGGCTGGCGATTCTGGACCAGGGCAACATGGAACTGTTCTGCGAGTATGAAGAAGTGATGGCGGATACAGATAAGGCCGGGAAGGTATTGCGGACGATCCGGGAACGGATGGGAGAAGACGCCGCTGTCATGATTGCACGGGCAGCAGCCTGCCCAGATAAGGACAAGGCAGATCTGATTTATCGGATGATCGTCCTGGGGCTCCATCTGAAAGATGGACACCGGATTACAGGGATGCTGGGAGATTCGGTGATGCAGCGGATGTTTGAACTAGGTAGGAAAGCAGGAAATATTGCCATGCGCTATATCGAGATCATCCGGTTTCAGGAACTGGATTCCGGTGCGCTGCTGGCAGTGATCGATCCGGAGGCAGATGTGCTGGCATTGATTGCACCACATTTTTCCAATCGTCTGCCACTGGAGAACTGGATGATCTATGACCGCAGGAGGCAGAAGGCAGTGATTCATCCGGCAGGAAAAGGATGGTTCCTGGTAGAAGAGGTAGATGAGCGATCTGTACTGGAGGCGGAGATGTCGCATGAGGAGGTCCGATATGGAGAGCTTTGGAAGTGCTTTTTTAAGACCCTTACGATTGAAGCAAGAGTTAATCAAAAGCTGCAAACTTCGTTAATTCCCTTGAAATACCGGGATTTTATGAAAGAATTTCAGAATGAGAGTCTGCGTGAAGATTGTGAAAAATGTCAAAACAAGGAAACGAAACAAGAACATGAAAAACAGATATCACAGGAATAGTCCTTGAATACGCATTCTCATAGAAAAGTATGGTTATTTTGCCTGAAAATCAGCAACAAAATTATACATATTTAACAAAGAAAAAAAGGAAAATCTGAACCGGGGCGAATTTGACAAAGGAAAATCTGTGAGTATAATAATCGTGAAAATAAGAAAATGTATCTGTAAAAGGCAGAAAAAGACCATCTATAAAAGGATGTGTCATTGAGGAGTGAAAGAGATGAAAGAGACAAGGATCAGACTGAATATGGATGATGTGCATGATTTTGTTAAAGCTGCAACAAAATGTGATTTTGATATTGATGTAAGATACAATCGTTTTCTTGTTGATGCAAAATCCATTCTGGGTGTGCTCAGTATGGATCTGGGTCAGATCCTGATTGTTAAATGTCATGGCGAGAACAGCGACTTTGACAGCTTTCTGGAAAAACATAAAGTTGCATAAGAGAAGATCATAAGATCGGAAAGGAGTCATTGCACTACTGAGAGGAATCAGTGGAGCAATGGCTCTTTTTGCGTTATAATGAGCGCAAGAGAGCCAGAGGGAGCTTGCTCACTCTTGGCGAACGGCGAATGTCGATCATGAAGCTATGCTTCATGATATAATGACAGGAGATGCGAAAAAGAAGAATGGGAGTAACAACACGTGAGAACAACACAACGAATCTCCGTCCGGGATCTGGTGGAATTCTTGCTGCGAAGCGGTGATCTGGACCGACGGCAGAGCAGCGGGAGGCGGGATGCACAGGCCATGCAGGCGGGAAGCCGCATTCACAGAAAATTACAGAAGCAGATGGGTTCCGGTTATCAGGCAGAAGTGACATTAAAATATCAGATCCTGCTGGAGGACATTCCGGTGTCCGTGGAAGGACGTGCCGATGGCATCTGGACAGATAAGAGGGGCGAAGAGCCATTGATCGTGATTGATGAGATAAAAGGAACTTATCGGGATCTGTCCCGGATGGAAGCACCGGTGGAGGTTCATCTGGCACAGGCAAAGTGTTATGCCTATATTTACGGACAGCAGCATGGGCAGATGCGTATGGGAGTCCGGATGATCTATGCGGATCTGGAGACGGAGGAACTGCGCTATTTTGAAGAGACTTATACGATGGAAGGGCTTTCCGGATGGTTCCGGGATCTTATGGCAGAATATGGGAAATGGGTGTCCTTTGAATCCTTATGGCAGGAACGACGTGCAGAGAGTCTGAAGAAGCTGATCTTTCCCTTTGATTATCGGGAAGGGCAGAAGGATCTGGCAGTCAGTGTCTACCGGACGATCGCAAGAAAGAAGAGGCTGTTTATCCAGGCTCCGACGGGTGTGGGAAAGACACTTTCGGTTCTGTTTCCGGCACTGAAAGCTATGGGAGAAGGGTTGGCGAGCCGCATCTTTTATCTGACAGCGAGAACGATCACGCGGACAGTGGCGGTGGACGCATTGGATCTGCTGCGGCAGCAGGGCATGGAACTTAAGACAGTGGTTCTGACTGCAAAGGAGAAGTTATGTGTCTGTGAAAAGCCAGAATGCGACCCGGATCACTGTCCAAGAGCAAAGGGACATTTTGACCGGATCAATCAGGCGGTCTATGAATTATGGACTACGGGACCGGATGCCTGTACCAGAGAGGTGATTCTTGAGTCAGCGGAAAGATATCAGGTCTGTCCGTTCGAGCTGAGTCTGGATCTGGCAGTCTGGGTGGACGCACTGATCTGCGATTATAATTATGTCTTTGATCCCAATGTCAGCTTAAAACGCTTTTTTTCAGATGGTGTAAAGGAAGATTATTTGTTCTTGATTGATGAGGCGCATAACCTGGTGGAGCGTGGCAGAGAGATGTACAGTGCTTCGCTGGAGAAGGAAGCATTTCTGCAGATGAAAAGGCTGCTGCGTGGAAAACGGGAAGGACTTACCAAAGCACTGGATGGCTGTAATCGATATCTCTTAACCTTGAAGAGGGAATGCGAGAGTGGATTTCAGATATTGCCTCAGGTTGGTGGCTTTGAACTGCAGCTGCAAAGACTCAGCGCAGAACTGGATAAATATCTGGAGCAGCCGGTGCCGGAAGAGATCCGGGAACAGGTCATGGAGTTCTATTTTTCAGTATGGAACTTTCTGGGAATCTGTGATCGGCTGGATGACAATTATGTGATCTATACAGACTTTTCGGAAGAAGGACACTTTTGGTTACATCTGTTCTGCGTGCGCCCGGCGGAAAATCTGCGCCAGTGTCTGGACTGCGGCACGGCAACTATCTTTTTCTCAGCAACCCTTCTGCCGGTCAATTATTATAAGGATCTGCTCACTGGAAATCTGGAGGATTATGCGATCTATGCTAAGTCTCCTTTTGATCCTGCCAATCGCTTACTGCTGGTAGGAACGGATGTGAGCAGCCGGTATTCCAGGCGAGTAGCATCGGAATATGAGCGGATGGCCCGGTATATTCACGAGACAGTCACGGTGAAAACTGGCAATTATCTGGTGTTTGCCCCTTCCTATCAGGTGATGGAGCAGGTAGCAGATCGCTGCGTGGTTTATGAAGATATGGAATGTATCCGACAGGAATCAGGTATGGCGGAAGAAGAACGGGAAGCATTTCTGAAAAAATTTGAAAAAGAACGAAACCATTCTCTGGTTGGATTTTGTGTTATGGGAGGTATTTTCTCAGAAGGAATCGATCTGACAGAGGACCGGCTGATCGGTGCACTGATCATTGGAACTGGTTTGCCGCAGGTATGCAGAGAACGGGAGATCGTGAAAGAATATTTTGATAAAAAAGGAATGGATGGATTTGCCTATGCTTATCAGTATCCGGGGATGAATAAGGTACTGCAGGCGGCGGGGAGAGTGATCCGGACAGAAGCGGACAGAGGAATGATCCTTTTGATGGATGATCGGTTTGCCACGATCTCCTATCAGCGGCTGTTCCCGAGAGAATGGGAACAGCACGCTTATTGTCAGGTGGATTCGCTGGCAGGACAGCTTCAGGAATTCTGGCTGAAATATTGAATAAACTGTTTGGCTGCGTTGCTGATCGGCATCTTATCACTGTAAGCCAGTGCAAGCTGTCTGGTCGGCAATGTTGCTTTTAAGGGGATCTGGAACAGATCGCCGCCAGCCCTCGCCAGGCAGAAGTCCGGAACAAAGGCAATGCCAAGACCGATATCTGCCAGGTCCAGCAACAGGTCATTGGAACTTAGTTCGATCTCAGGGACAAGATCCAGCTGATGCTGTTGGAACAGGGCATGGAGAAATTCGCTCGTGGTGCTGTTCCGGTCCAGCATCAGGATCGGATAATTTAAAAGTTCCTTGAAAGATAAAGGCTGATGTTCCAGTTCGCCATAGTATTTACGGCTGGCAATAAAGCAGTCCTGAAAATCCTTGATATGTTGTACCTGTTTTCCGTTCCCAAGCCGGGAATTGGGATAATTGGTAAAGATCAGATCCACGCTGCCATTTTCCAGAAGATCCACACATCCAATGGAAGTCTGGTTGGTTACTTTGATATGAATGTTCGGGTATTCCTTGTGGAAACGGCTTAAGTATGGCACCAGAAAATAGCGGCAGATGGTGTCGGATGCACCGATACGGAGCTGTCCGCCCCCCAGAGTATTTGCCTCCAGGATCTGTGCTTCCCCTCTGCGGATCAGGTTCATGGCTGGTTCCACATGACGGAGCAGAGTCTCGCCTTCCGGAGTCAGCTGCACCTTTTTGGTGCTTCGGATGAACAGAGGCTGATTCAGCTTTTTCTCCAGTACCTTGATAGACTGGCTGACTGCAGACTGGGAAATGTATAATTTTTTGGACGCCTCCGAAAAGCTCAGTGAGATCGCCACATAGTAAAATACCTTATAGAGTTCGTAGTTGATATCCATTTTATTAGTCTTCCTTATGAAAATTATGTATTCTTAGTAATGATAATAATAGATACCACTGCTTTTTTCAAGCGATTCAGCGGATAAAATACAAATAAATAGCAACTTCTGCGATTAAGATCATTGGCATTCCGATCACAAAGTACCAGTGACGGGTCTTGTGATGGAAAAAGTACATGCCGATAATGGCTCCGGCGCCGCCTCCAAGCAGTGCGGACAGGAATAAAGTCTTCTCCGGGATCCGCCACAGATGCCGTTTTGCCTTGGATTTGTCAATGCCCATCAGCGCAAATGCGAGAACATTGATCACGATCAGATAATAATAAAATAGATGTTCCATAGATAAAAATTGCCTTTCTTTTTTTCGGGATTGCCTGTTCATTGTAACATGGTTTCATGGTATAGTATACACAGAAAAGAGGAACTATGGAACAGGAGGAAAAAGCATGGGTGAAATCCTGGAAGAATTTATCAGCGGCTTCTGCCGGACCAGCAACGAGACGCGGACCATCTGCTGTGAATATGAGCAGGAAGATGATGGAAGCGTGACGCTGACAGAATTTGACTGCAACCCGGAGAAATGTCCCAACAGTGCAGCGTGCACCATCTGGGAAGAGGCGAAGAGCCGGGAGAGAAAGGGGTAATTATGGCAAAGAGAATGTTGGATTGTGTCACATCAGATTTTGTGACCTTCAAAAAAGAGGACTGGCTGTCCAGTATCAGTGGAAGTGAAGGGCGTGTGATCGCCTGTGAGAGCATCGGAACCGTGCTGCCTATGCTTGGAAATATTACCAATGCGGAGTTTACGGCATCCATGGGAGCAGACATTCTGCTGCTCAACATCTTTGATGTGCAGGATCCGGTGATCCAGGGTCTGCCAAAGGTGAAGCCGGAAGACTGTGTCCGGGAGCTGAAGCGATTGACCGGCCGCATGGTTGGCATTAATCTGGAACCAGTGGAGGATAACGCCGGTGGAGAAGATCCGGATAATATGTGGAAAATGTCACCGGGACGACGGGCGACAGTGGAAAATGCAGTGAAAGCCTGTGAGATGGGTGTGGACATGATTCTTCTTACCGGAAATCCCGGTAACGGCGTCTCCAATGGAGCCATTACTGACACTTTGCGTCGGCTGAAAGCGGCAGTGGGAGATAAGGTGATCCTGGCAGCAGGCAAGATGCATGCATCGGGAATTCCGTCGGAGGCTGGCGAGCATATTATCACAGCGCGGGATGTGGAAGAATTTATCGGCGCAGGGGCAGATATTGTCCTGTTCCCGGCTCCGGGTACAGTTTCGGGCATCACCATGGAATATGTAAGAAGCCTGGTCAAAGAAGCCCACAGCAGAGGCGTGCTGACCATGACTTCTATCGGAACCTCTCAGGAGGGAGCTGATACGGAGACCATCCGCCAGATCGCTCTTATGTGCAAGATGGCAGGAACAGATATCCATCATCTGGGAGATTCCGGCTACACCGGCATGGCACTGCCGGAAAACATTCTGGCTTATTCCAAAGCAATCCGCGGAGCCAGACATGCATACCGCCGGATGGCATATTCAGTAAATCGATAAAAATATTACGAGGAGAACAACACAAAAGTGCGATCCGCTGCCCGTTCTGTACCTCTGAACTGGAAAAATAAGATCGAATATGGTCGAAAAAATTTAAGGAAATGGAAAATTAGGGTTGCTGATACTGTAATATTGTACTATACTAAACTAAAATGTTCCTGGATAGCGGACGATTGTATCTGCTAAACGGACGAAAAACGGGAGGTAGTGTATGACAGAAGCAATTAATGGAGTATTGGTAACATTGATCAATTTCCTGTTTGGTCCTATCATGTTGTGCGTATATTTTGGGGTAGGCATCATGATGACCATTCGCCTGAGGGGTGTTCAGTTCCGCAGATTTGGGATGGCATTCCGTGAATGTGTGGGAAACATTGGTGGCAAGGATGAGAACGGCAAAGAAGTAGGACAGATCAAGTCCTTCAAAGCACTGGCAACCGCTCTTTCTTCCTGCGTAGGAAATGGTAACATCGTAGGTGTTGCAGCAGCGATCGCCATCGGTGGACCGGGCGCGATCTTCTGGATGTGGGTTGCATCTCTTCTTGGTATGGCAACGAAGTTCTCTGAGATCTGTCTTGCCATGCATTACAGAATTCAGGATGAGGCAGGTAACTTCCGAGGCGGTGTTATGTACATTCTTTCCAGAGGAATGAAGAACAAGACCTTAGGTAAGATTCTGGGAGGCGCATTTGCTGTATTTACCGTTATGGTATCTTTCATTTCCTGTGGAGCACTTCAGGCAAATACCATTGCAAACTCTCTGAATGGTGAGACTGGAATCGGTATCCCGCTGTGGGTAGTTGCAATTGTTGTTCTGGTACTGGATGGACTGGTAGTCTGTGGTGGTCTGAAAAAGATCGCAAATGTAACGACTGTCCTGACTCCAGTTATGGCACTGATCTATATTGGATTCAGTCTGATCATTATTATCCTTCATGCAAATATGATCCCGACTGCCATCTATTATGTAGTAAAATCTGCATTTACCGGTGATGCAGCAGTTGGCGGTGTAGCTGGTGCAACCATGGCATTTGCCATCCAGAAAGGTGTATCCCGTGGTGTATTCTCCAACGAGGCAGGTATCGGTTCTTCTGCAATCGTGCATGCAACTGCAATCGTTGATAAGCCAACCAGACAGTCTCTGTACGGTATCATTGAGGTGTTCTTCGATACGATGATGATCTGTACAGTTACCTCTTTACTGATCCTGACTACTGGCGTATGGAACTCCGGTGTGACTGATGGGACTGCACTGGCATCCATGGCATTTCAGATGAACTTTGGAAGCTTCGGTAATGTGATCATGATGATCAGCCTCTTACTGTTCTGCTTCTCTACCATGTTCGGATGGTATACATATGGTGAGTCTGCATTTGCATTCCTCTTCGGAGCAAAAAGCGTGATCGTGTTCCGTGTGATGCATTGTGTGATCTGTTCCCTGGGAGCACTGGTCAGCGTATCTATCATGTGGAATGCAGCAGATGTGGCAAATGGTCTGATGGCATTGCCGAACTTATTGTCTCTGTTCCTGTTCGGCGGTGTTGTAGTAAAAGATGCGAAAGAATTCTTCGACGAATATGATAGAACACATAAGAAGGGAGCAGCATCATAACCATGAGTGCAAATGTTAAAAAGCGGCTGAGACTGGAATATTTAGGCAAGGATAAGCCTAATGAACCGGGCATGGAGGCTGCTGGAGCGGATGCTCTTGACATCATCAGCGAGGGAAGTCATCTGTATGGATCAGTACTGATCCCGGATGGCAGTTATGAAGCTTTAAGACCCTGCGTGATATTGATCCACGGATTTCCGGGGACGGCACGCAATGACGATCTGGCACAGGCATTACGCCGTATTGGATGTGTGGTACTGACACCCCATCATCGGGGAGCCTGGGGCTCAGAAGGAAAATATCTGATCTCTAACTGTGTGGAAGATATGGTGCACATTGCAGAATGGGTCAGAAGTCCTGAAATCTGTGAAAAATGGAAGATCGATCCTGACAGCATTTTCCTGTGCGGACATAGTATGGGCGGCAATACCGCACTTCAGAGCGGCAGACGTCTGCCGTGGGTAAAAGGTATCATCCTGATGACCCCCTATGATCCTTCCTATTATCTGCTTCATGGGCAGGGGGAACGGTTCCGGGGACTGATAGAGGAAGGAAGTGTTCTTCACAGTGACGGATTGGAAGCCATCTACAAGGATGCGGATGCACATAAAGAAGCGTATTGCTTTGCAGATGCCTTTGAAGATGTGAAGGATCGGAATATGTGTATCGTAGTTGGAGGTGGAGATGATATCGCACCTGGCGAACATATGGCAATGCCTTTGTGGAACCGCCTGAAAGAACACGATACAGTGGCTGTGCAGAAGCAGATTACTTTTAACTGCGATCATTGTATGTGTAATGTCCGTATGGCACTGGCAGAATATATCGCGCAATTTATGAAAGAAGTGCTGGGAGAGTAAGTCTCCTGAGAATATGGAACCCTGCCTTGTAGATGAAACATCTGTGTGGCAGGGCTCCTTTTTTATTGTGAGCGGAAGCGATCCCTCTGCACAACTGTCAGCCTCCAGCCCTCTCCCTCTCTTATGTTACATCCGCCGACAACTCTTGCAAGCCTCCGGGGGATGCGATATAATTATATTTAACTGTCATAGAAGAAAGAGAGGATCACGATCCATGAGTTACGCAGACCAGCTTTTTATCAATATGTGTCACGATATTCTGGAACATGGGACCAGTACGGAAGGAGAAAAGGTTCGTCCTAAATGGGAAGACGGAAGCTTTGCATATACAATCAAACGATTCGGAGTAGTGAACCGTTATGACCTGAGAAAGGAATTTCCGGCGATTACACTGAGAAAGACAGCACTGAAGAGCTGTATGGATGAGATCCTGTGGATCTATCAGAAAAAATCAGCCAATATTCATGACCTGAACAGCCATGTGTGGGACGAGTGGGCAGATGAGACCGGTTCCATCGGAAAAGCTTATGGCTATCAGATCGGCGTAAAGAGCAAATACAAAGAAGGCATGTTTGATCAGATGGACCGGGTCCTGTATGATCTGAAAAATAATCCGTTCAGCCGCCGGATCATGACGAACACCTATGTGCATGCGGACTTAAGCGAGATGCATCTGTATCCCTGTGCCTACAGCACCACATGGAATGTGACACAGA
>ERZ1035006.1183-NODE-1183-length-18128-cov-5.077796_pt1 | contig 18128 bp, 11 predicted proteins | sample MGYA00520694_ERZ1035006 | MGnify/ENA primary metagenome ERZ1035006 (study PRJEB33766, sample SAMN09781746) | gut metagenome | biome: gut microbiome | host: Homo sapiens | place: Madagascar | study: EMG produced TPA metagenomics assembly of the PRJNA485056 data... | reverse complement strand
ACGCAGATCTGGTATTCGATGTCCGGTTTCTGCCGAATCCGTACTATGTGGCGGAATTGAAGGCAATGACCGGCAATGAGAAGCCGGTGCAGGAGTATGTCATGAAGGCACCGGAAAGCACGGAATTTCTGGATAAATTACAGGATATGATGCAGTTTTTAATTCCAAACTATATAAAAGAAGGCAAAAACCAGCTGGTAGTGGCGATCGGCTGCACCGGCGGCAAGCATCGCTCTGTAACTCTGACGAACGCAATCTATCGAAGAATGCTGGCCTCGGATTACAGTGTCCGGAAGGAGCATCGTGATATTGAAAAGGATGCGATAACAAAGGGGTGATGCAGATGTCGTTTTCATCAGAGGTAAAGGAAGAATTACTGGCGCATACATCCGGTGGAAGACATTGCCAGATCGCAGAGCTGACGGCGCTTCTGCTTCTTTCGGGAGCCAGGCTGGAGCCTGTGATCCGGGTACAGACGGAGAATTTCCGGGTGGCCAAAAAGATCTCGACACTGATCTACCGGCTGTTTCATGCGGATCCGGAAATCCGGGTGCGCACGTATCATGGAACCAGAGCCGCCAGTGTTTATGAGCTGGCAGCAGGGACACCGGAGCTGGACGAGCAGATTCGGAAGGCATGTAAATTAATGGATCTGTCAAGAGTGAATCAGCTGATCATTCAGAAGGATTGCTGTAAGCGGGCCTTCCTGCGCGGTGCATTTCTGGTCAGCGGGTCTGTGAACAGTCCGGAGAAAGCGTATCATTTTGAGATTTCATGTAATTACCCGGAGCTGGCAGAGGAGATACAGGGACTGTTCCGCTTTTTTGAACTGGAGGCAAAGGTCGTAAAGCGGAAGAAGAGTTATGTGGTCTACCTGAAGGAAGGTACCATGATCGTTGATGCCCTGAATGTGATCGAGGCCCATCGGGCATTGATGAATATGGAGAGTGTCCGGGTGGTAAAGGAGGTTCGGAATCACACGAATCGCAGTGTGAACTGCGAAGTGGCGAATCTGAATAAAACGATCTCGGCAGCCAGAAGACAGCTGGAGGATATACAGTATATATATGAATATAAAGGCTTTTCCTGCCTGAACGATGCACTTAGACAGGTGGCAGAGCTACGGATGGAGGAGCCGGATCTGTCATTAAAGGAGCTGGGAGAACGTCTGGATCCGCCGGTCAGCAAGTCCGGTGTGAATCATCGGCTGCGGAAGCTCAGCGAGGTGGCACAGGAGCTGCGGGATGGCAGACGATAATGGATATTTGTGCCGATTTTGGCACGAAAATGAAAAGAAAATGCAAAAAAACCGAAAGTAGATTTGACATCTGCGAAATAGAATGGCATAATGAGGGCAAACAGGCTTGAAGGATTGACTGACAATTGTATGGGTACATGCTTGTATTTGGGGTATAAAACAACGCGGATAATGAGCCGGAGATCACGCCTGAGTGAGACTATGGTGACAGCCGCAATAACTTGAGAAATGTGCAGAGCATATTTCACATAGTCTAAATGTACACAAGGAGAGAATGTTATGATAACGAAGAAGATGGTAGTAAATATTAAGGAAGATTCCGAAGGAAAGCTACCGGTTGCAATGTTTGTACAGGTCGCAAGCAGATTTGACAGTAAGATTTATCTGGAGCTGGAGGATAAGAAGATTAATGCAAAGAGCATTATGGGAATGATGAGCCTCCCGCTTTATCCGAACGAGGAGCTTCTGGTTTCCTGTGAGGGTGATGATGAGGCAGCAGCTATCGAGGCGATTGAAGAATTCCTGCAGTCATAGTCGGGTTGTCTGTTTGCACAGATCGTTTGATATACAGATCGGAATCCTGTCTGGATTCTGTTTAAGAAATGAACCGGAGTTCCTTTCACTCCGGTTCATTTCTTTTTCTGTTTATAGGGGTTGGAAGTGTTGCAGAGACGAGGACAATGTGCTAAAATTAGATTAGTATTTTGTGAAAATTGACAAAAATTGAAAGAGCGAGAGAAAAAATAGAAAGAGGAAAGAGGGAACGGTATGAAGAAATATATTGTTGCTGGTGCGGTTGGTGTTCTTGGTATTATACTTGGAATTGTGTTACATAATGGTGCGGGCTGGTTACTGGCACTGGTTCTGGTCGCACTTGCAGTGCTGATCGCACTTGGAAAAATCGAGTTTTTCAACCGGTTACTGGATAGCGGTAGTAAGAGCAAGAGCGGTAATCCGGCACAGGATGATGTGGATCAGGCGGTAGAGTTTCTGAATCAGGGAAAAGCGATCGATGCGATCGCAAAGCTGGAGGCGGCAATCGAGCTTGCAGATTATGACGGACAGTATCAGACCTACGGTTGTCAGGCACTGCGGATCCTGGGACAGTTATATGAGACAGGCAGTTACGGAAATTCAACGGTTCAGATCAATAATGATCATGCAATCGAGTATTATAACAAGCTGCTGGAGATGGAGCCGGACGGAGAAATCTACTTCAAGGTAGCGAGAGACCTTCTGGCAAAGAATAATTTCAGTAAGGCATTGACCTATCTGGAGAAGGCAGCTGCACTGAAGGATGCACCGGCATTGTTAAAGCTGGGAAGCATTTATGAAGAAGGTCTGTACCGGTATGATGCGTTTGGTAACCGGGGAGATACCGTGATCGAGATCGACCTGAATAAGGCAAAGCAGTATTACGAGATCCTGGCAGAGATGGATGATGAGCAGGGTAAGGCCGGATATGACCGGGTGGTATATACCCTGAACAATACAGACAGTATTGAGTTCGAGGAAATGGATAAGCTTTATACCAAGATCGCAGAACGCCGTCGGGCGAACCACATTGAATACCGGTTCAAGACGATCGAGGCATCCAAGCTGCAGTATCAGTACACCTATATTCATGATGAAGTGGAAGGCTATGTACATAAGCTCCCGAAGGATTGGGTAAAGGTTGTAAACGAAGAGACCGATGAGGAGTATTATGCACCGGATCAGAATTATAAGGATTTCGCGATCTATGTAACCTATGACAGTATTCCGAAGGAATCCACCCGTGATCTGGAGCTGTTCCTGCGGTATGATAATGATGTGCTGGATTATGACCTGAATATTCAGGAATACATTACAGAATATGCAGACGGTATCTGTGCAACCTATTATCATAAGGAGCTGGAGCGTGGAATCGTAACCTTTGCTTATCAGCAGAGAAACCGTATGGCATGTATCAAGTTCGTATGTGCGACCATGGAGATTATTGAGCAGTACGAGGAGATCATCTTCGAGGTGGCCAATTCCTTCGCATTCGTAGATCCGACCGTTATCAGTGATGAGAGTGCCAACCGGAAAGACCAGCAGTACTACAGTGAGGCTGTGTTCTATTACTTCCTGGGTCAGTATGACAAGGCAATGGAATTCGCACGGAAGGCGTTGAATGTAGGCAGCAAGAAAGCAAGTTATCTTCTGATCGAGTTATATTATGATGAGGAAAGCCCATACATTAATTATGAGAAAGCATTGTCGCTGGCAAAGCAGCTGTTTGATGCAAACTCCGATCCGGATCTGGCATTCCTGATCGGTACCATTTATGAGCAGCAGAACCGGGATTATATCCAGGCACTGAACTGGTATGAGAGAGCAGACGAGTTAGGACATGAAAGAGTTCCGTTCTATCTCGGAAGATTATATTACTACGGATTGTTACGGACGAAGCGGGACGGTGGTCTGGCATTGAAGTATTTCATGCGTGCAGACGAGAATGGCATTCCGGAAGCAAAGGCCTACATCGGTGATATTCAGGCGCTGGACGGAGAAGAGCTTCAGCTGGCAGTCAACCGCTGGGAGCGTGAGATCGAGGAAGGCAATGCAGAGACTGCATTACAGGTAGCAATCAAGAAACAGAATCAGGTATTTTATCTGGCAAGCGAGCGTGAGATCGACCGTGCTTACGAGACGGCCTGCAATCTGGGAAGTCCGGAGGCATTTTACCGCTATGGTAAGCTGATCCGCGAGCGTGAGAAGAACGGAGATTTCCGTGATGGACACATTGGTAAAAAGCTTCTGGAGAAAGCATTGGATCTGGGATATGAAGGCTTTGATAATGAGTCCTTATGCGAAGTGGTAGATGAGAAGGCAAAGCAGGGACTTCCGAAGGAAGAGATGTTAAAGATCTACTATACGGCAGCTCTGAATGGCTATGCACCTGCAATTGAGAAGATCGCAGCTCTGGAGCCTGTGATGACAGAAGAAGTAATCCATCTGTACGAGCATCTGCGTGGAATGGCAGTGAAGGGAAATGCAGCCGCATTAACCTCCATGAACCGTCTGGAGCGGGCATTCCCGGATATCTTATATCGGCAGCTGGAGGAGCGGGAAGGCTATAAGGTAATTGACAATAAGTTCTTCAAGCTGGTCGTTCCGAAGGAGTATACAGCCGTGATCGATGATGAGGGCGGTACAATTAAGATCGCAGATTCCGTGGTTGAGTTTGCGGTTGCGGAAATGCCGGTACAGGTAGAGGCAGAGGAAGAGTTCCTGAAGGTATACAAGCTGATCGTCAGCGAGTATCTGCCGGTTCCGAATGCGGATATTATGGTTGTAAATTCACGGATGGTCGGTTCAACGATGACAAATACAAATGGTGAGACCTGCACCTACAGCATTCTGCTTGTCAGTGCAAAGAACCAGTATCTGTTTAAGTTAAGCTCTCAGAGCAAGATAGAGCTGATGGGCTTCCGGGACAAGGTATACGAGGTAGCAAATTCTCTGGTAGAGACCGGAGAGACTTATATTGCAACTGGCGAACGGGCAAATCAGAAGATTGGTCTTACCAGATTGCTTTCTACAGGAGAAAACGGATTCCTGTCAATTGGTAAATTAGATGAGTAAGTAGAATGAGAATGCAGACCGGCTTATCAGGGATGACCATGAGCCGGTCTCTTTTAATCATGGAGTGAGTAGACGATGTTTCATATTTCCCTTGATCATAAAAACGGCGAACCGATGTATCTGCAGATTTACCGGTTCCTTGCATCGGAGATAAAGGCAGGACATTTGAGCTGTGATGAGAAGCTGCCGTCCGGCAGGGAGCTGGCACAGGATCTGGGTGTCAGCCGGAATACAATTAATATGGCATATGAGCAGCTGGAGTCAGAGGGATATATCGAGGCTGTTCCCAAGCGGGGATATTTTGTGCGAAAGATCGATGAGCTTCTGGATGTGCATGGCACGGAGTCTGCAGAGACCGGAGGTGGACAGTATGTATATACCGGACCGGAGACATCGGATCGAACGGATTGTCTGGTTGATTTTTCACCCTTTGGTATTGATCTCGCCCATGCACCTTATGCCAGATGGCAGCGGGTCATGAAGGAAACCATGCTGGATAATACCGCGGAGCTGTTTCGAAATGGGGATTCTCAGGGGGATTATACCCTCCGGGAGACCATTCGGGATTATCTGCATCGCTCCAGAGGTGTGAATTGTTCGGCGGATCAGATCATTATCGGCGCCGGTACGGATTACCTGTTAATGCTGCTGACCAGATTATTGCCCGGCTATTCGGAGATCGGGATGGAGAATCCGGTATATCAGCAGGCATACCGTGTGTTTCAGAACTTTCATTATACAGTTCATCCGATTCCATTAGATGAGAATGGACTGCAGATCGAGCCATTGCGTGAATCCGGTGCCAGACTGGTCTTCGTAACGCCGTCCCATCAGTTCCCGCTGGGAATCGTGATGCCGGTCAACCGGAGACTGCAGCTGCTGAACTGGGCATATGAGGAAGCAGGCAGATATATTATAGAAGATGATTATGACAGTGAGTTCCGCTATCAGGGAAAGCCGATTCCGGCCCTGCAGGGAATGGATACACAGGGGCGTGTGATCTATATGGGAACGCTTTCAAAGGCGATTGCTCCATCGATCCGGATCGGATATGTGGTGCTGCCGCCGGAGCTTTGCGAGGTGTATCACACACAGGCTTCTTTCCTGTCAACCACGGTCTCGCGGATCGATCAGGAGATCTTGCGGAGATTTATTGCAGAGGGATATTTTGAACGGCATCTGAACCGGATGCGAAGTGTATATCGTGGCAAGCATGACTGTATTCTGGAACTGTTAAGTCCGTGGAAGGACTGTACCTGTGACGGATACAGTGCAGGGGTTCATCTGCTCCTGAAATTCCCGGCGGAGAAGTACCGGGAGGAGGAACTGGTCCGGCGGGCGGCAGAGGCCGGAATCGTGGTGTATCCGTTGTCGGCCTATTATATTACGGGGGAGCCGGAGCAGCCAACGATCCTGCTTGGCTATGCAAGGCTTACAGAGGAAGAGATGAGACAGGGAATACAGATTCTGCAGGAAACATGGCAGATACATGATTAGGGAAAGGAAGGTGTTAAAATGTATCGGAATATGGTAAATACTCTGGCGGCATGGAGTGAAAATCCGGAAAGAAAAATGCTGCTGCTGAAGGGTCCGCTTCGCGTAGGAAAGACATGGTGTGTCATGGATTTTGCGGAAGCCTTCTATAAAAAGACCCTTCATATAGAATTTGACCGGGATGCAGTGCTTCGGGAACTGTTTATGACGGCACATACACCGAAATTTGTAGAAGAACAGCTGGAGCTGCTGGCAGGCGTATCCTTCCGGGATTACAATGCGAATGAGCTGCTGCTGGTGTTTGACGAGGTGCAGGTGGAAGAGGATCTGTTTGCCGGTGTTATGCAGTATGTGAGACAGAGAACCGGTTTCTCTGTGATTATGATCGCGTCCTGGATGGGAAGTCTCCCGGCAGAGAATCTGGTGGCGGAAGAGCTTCAGGTAGAGGTTATGTACCCGATGTCTTTCGAGGAATTTCTGATCGCAAATAAGGCACAGGAGCTGTGCCGGATGATAGAGCAGGAGAAGGTCAACGGACTGGCAGAGGATGTCAGACCTGTGATCCTGGATTATCTGAAATATTTTTATATTACCGGCGGAATGCCAGAGGTCGTGCAGAGCTTTGTAAAAAGCAGGAGTATGAATCAGATTGATATCATTACACACCGGATCCTGCAGGAGCTGCGGGATAATGTTATCCGGCATGCACCGAAGCAGCTGGTGAAGAAGATCCTTCAGGTATGGGACAGTGTACCAGCACAGCTGACAAAGGAGAACAAGAAGTTTATGTATGGGGCTGTGGATGCAAAGGCAAGGGCCAGAGAGTATGTGGCAGCCGTGGACTGGTTAACAGAGGCTGGATACGTCAGAAAGGTGCAGAAGGTTACACAGGGAATCTCACCGCTTACGGAGTATCTGGATCCGAAGTCCTTTGAGCTGTATTATCTGGATCATGGTCTGCTGAGAAGTGTTTCCGGAATCACGGCAAAAGATGCCGAGAATGATGCGGATATTTTTGACGGTCTGCATGGGATTCTTTCGGAGCAGCTGGTACTGGCGGAGCTGACACTGAATTCCAATGTGCAGGAGCTGTATTTCTGGACGTCCGAGGCAACGGCACGGATTGATTTTGTATTTGAGGATGACGGAGAAATCATACCGGTAGATGTTCAGACAACGATCCGGAAAAAGGCACAGAATCTGAAGGTATTTCATCAGAAATATGAGAACCGGATGTGGATCCGGATATCCCTGGAAGAACTGAGCTTCCATAAGGGGAATCTGAATGTTCCGATCTATGGATTATGGAACTTTTAAAATAAAAAGCAGCTCCCTATCGGACTTGAACCGATGACCTACGCATTACGAATGCGTTGCTCTACCAACTGAGCTAAGGAAGCATGTCAACAGCAATATAATACACTATCTAAATGAAAAATTCAATCTTTTTTTGAGATTTTTATTGCTGGTTCTTTATAGACAGAAAATGCGAAAAATGATATGATAGGGATAATTGAAACGGGAATGACGGATGAGGAGAAAGGAGGCTGGTTCCATGATTTTTGTACCCACAGATGAGTTAAAGGTTGGAATGCGGCTGGCAAAACCGATTTATAATAAGAATGGTGTGCTGTTATATGAGAGGAATACGAAGCTGACACTTCAGGGCATTTACAGTGTTAAGAATTTTGAACTGATCGGATTATATATATTAGAGCCGGCGGAACCATTGCCGCCGATGTCAGCAGAGGATGTAGAGTTTGAACGGTTCCAGACCATGGCTGTATTCAGCATCAAGGATGATCTGAAGGCCGTAAAGCAGGGCAAGAAGCCATCGGAGCTGATGGTGCTGGCGAATCAGATTGTGCAGATCTATGGTTCCCTGAAGCATAAGATTAATTTCACACAGAATCTGAGAAGTCCGGAGGATTATGTTTACAAGCATGCATTGAATGTTGCGATTTTGTCAGCATTGATTTCCAATAAGCTGCATGTTGATCGTGCCGAGCAGCTGAATATTGTAACGGCAGCATTGCTTTACGATATCGGACGGCTGTATCTTCCGACAAAGATGCAGAACAAGACAGACGGATTCAGTGCAGAGGAATATCAGCTGTTCCGGAAAGCACAGTTTGACGGCGTAAAGACCATACAGGATCATGTAGATATCAATACCAGTGTAAAGCGGCTGGTAAAGGGCAGTCAGGAAGACTATGACTATGCAGATGAGGCTACGGTCAAGAATATTCCATGGGGAGTACGGATCATACAGGTGGCACATTATTACGATATCCGCACTGCGATGAATCTGTATGAGGAGCCGGAGTCTGAGGTACAGGTGGTACGCAGTCTGCTGAAGAATGAGAAGCATTTCGATGTTACGGTAGTAGCAGCACTGTTAGACAGTATCAAGATTCTGTCGCCGGGAGTCTGCGTAGAGCTGACCAATCATGAGCGTGGACTGGTTATCCGGGAGAATGATAAGAATCCGCTGCAGCCGATCGTACTGAGCTTTGACAAGAATCAGGTATATGATCTGAGTTCCCCACGGACAGCGAAGACATTGCAGATCAAGGATCTGATGAAGACTATGGATAACCGGATCATTGTGGATGAATCGACATTAGAGGAATATCTGAATCGTTAATTATGGAGGATAGATGTGAGATGGGCTTAATACCTGGCTCACATCTTTTTAATTGAGACTATGAAGTGGCTGTTACATTTAAAAAAGATCAATCATCATAAGTGGCTGGTTATGAAGGAGTGCTTTCGCTGCGGGCTTTATAAGCAGGGGCTGCTCCATGACCTCTCTAAATATTCATGGACCGAGTTCTCGGTTGGCGTGAAATACTATCAGGGCGACCGGAGTCCGAACATGGCGGAGCGGGAGGACAAGGGTTATACGTCTGCATGGCTGCACCATAAGGGAAGAAACAAGCACCACCTGGAGTATTGGATCGATTACAGTATGACACCGGGGGTTGGACTGGAAGGTATGGAGATGCCGGTGAAATATGTGGTGGAAATGTTCTGCGACCGGGTGGCTGCCTGTAAGAATTATCATCCGGACAGCTATACGGATGATGCGGCACTGACCTACTATGAGCGTGGAAAAAACAAGTATCCGATGCATCCGAATACACGGGAGCTGCTGGAACGTCTGCTGCATATGCTGGCGGATGAAGGAGAGGATGCGACTTTCGATTATATACGGACAGAGGTACTGAAGAATAAGAAGAAAAGAACAAGGGGTTAGAATATGAATTTTACACATCTGCATGTTCATACAGAGTACAGTCTGTTGGATGGAGCAAGTAAAATAAAAGAGCTGGTTGCCAGAACCAAGGAGCTGGGAATGGACAGTATTGCCATTACCGATCACGGTGTTATGTACGGTGTGATTGATTTCTACCGGGCATGCCGGGAGGTCGGGATCAAGCCGATCATTGGCTGTGAGGTTTATGTGGCACCCGGTTCCCGCTTTGACCGTGAGGTAGGACGTGGGGAGGACCGGTATTATCATCTGGTATTGCTGGCAGAGAATGATCTGGGGTATCATAATCTGATGAAGATCGTATCCCGCGGTTTTACGGAGGGATATTATTACAAGCCGCGTGTGGATATGGAGGTACTGCAGGAGTTTCATGAGGGTGTGATCGCATTAAGTGCCTGTCTGGCCGGTGAGGTGGCGGTTCAGATCCGGCGGGGATTTCTGGCAGAGGCGAGAGAGGCGGCACTCCGATATCTGAATATTTTCGGAGAGGGCAATTATTTTCTGGAGCTGCAGGATCACGGAATCCCGGATCAGACTCTTGTAAATACGGAATTATTAAAGATGCATGAGGAGCTTGGAATCCCATTGGTAGCGACCAATGATATTCATTATGTAAATGCGAAGGACTGGGAGGCACATGATTTCCTGCTCTGCATCCAGACGAATAAGAAATTAAAGGATGAAGACCGGATGCGGTATGAAGGTGGACAGTATTATCTGAAATCTCCGGAAGAGATGGAGGCATTGTTCCCATATGCGAAGGAAGCACTGGAGAACACCTATAAGATCGCACAGCGCTGTAATGTCGAGATCGTGTTTGGGGAACAGAAGGTGCCGAAGTTTGATGTACCGGCGCCATATGATGCTTACGGATACCTGGAGCATCTGTGCCGGGAGGGTATTAAACGCAGATACCAGCCGGTTACAAAAGAGCTGCAGGAACGGCTGGATTATGAGCTTGGTACGATTAAGAATATGGGATATGTGGATTACTTCCTGATCGTATGGGATTTTATTCATTATGCCAGAGAGCATGGAATCCCGGTCGGCCCCGGACGTGGATCAGCCGCCGGCAGTATCGTAGCATATTGTCTGGAGATCACGAATATCGATCCGATCCGCTACAATCTGCTGTTTGAACGATTCCTGAATCCGGAGCGTGTATCCATGCCGGATATTGATATTGACTTCTGTTACGAACGCAGACAGGAGGTTATTGACTATGTAGTACGGAAATACGGCAAGGAGAAGGTTGTGCAGATCGTGACCTTCGGAACGATGAAGGCGAGAGCGGTTCTGCGGGATGTCGGACGGGTACTGGATATGCCGTATGCCATGGTAGATGCAGTGGCGAAGGCGGTTCCGCGGGATCTGAATATTACGCTGGATCTGGCACTGCAGACCAGTCCGGATCTGAAGAAAATGTATGAAGAGGATGACCAGATCCGGTATCTGATCGATATGTCAAGAAAGCTGGAAGGGTTGCCACGGAATACCTCCATGCACGCAGCCGGTGTCGTAATCGGTCAGGAACCGATCGAAGAATATGTACCGCTGTCCAAGGGCGGAGATGATGCGATCACCACGCAGTTTACCATGACGACCATTGAGCAGCTGGGACTGTTAAAGATGGACTTTCTGGGACTGCGGACCCTGACCGTGATTCAGGATGCCTGTGATATGATCTCAAATGGAAGCCAGACACCGTTTTCGATTGATTCCATTGATTATGAGGATGAAGAGGTCTACAACATGATCAGTGCCGGACGGACGGAGGGCGTATTCCAGCTGGAAAGCTCCGGGATGAAGTCCTTCATGACGGAGTTGAAGCCGGGCAATCTCGAAGACGTTATTGCGGGAATTTCGCTGTATCGTCCGGGTCCGATGGATTTCATTCCATCCTATATCAAGGGAAAAAATCATCCGTCAGAGATCACCTATGATGTGCCGCAGCTGGAGAAGATACTGGCGCCGACCTATGGATGTATCGTGTATCAGGAGCAGGTTATGCAGATCGTAATGGAGCTGGCGGGGTATACGCTGGGACGAAGCGATCTGGTGCGTCGTGCCATGTCGAAGAAGAAGGCAGATGTCATGGAGCGGGAGCGGAAGAACTTCGTTTACGGCAATGAAGCGGAAGGGGTTCCGGGCTGTATCAGTCGGGGCATTCCGGAGGCAACGGCCAATAAGATCTTCGATGAAATGACGGATTTTGCAAAATACGCATTTAATAAGTCCCATGCAGCCTGCTATGCTGTGGTTGCATATCAGACCGCTTATCTCAAGTACCATTATCCGGTGGAGTTTATGGCGGCACTTATGACCTCCTACATTGAAAATGCAGGAAAGGTGACAGAGTATATCTATGTCTGCAGACAGATGGGGATAGAGATCCTGCCGCCGGATATCAATACCGGAGTGGCAGAGTTTTCGGTAAAGGACGGCAAGATCGTGTATGGTCTGTCAGCCATTAAGAATATCGGACGAAATGTTATTGATCTGGTGGTAAATGAGAGAGAAGCAAACGGACCGTATAAGAGTATTCAGGATTTTCTGGAGCGGATGCCGGGCAAGGAGGTCAATAAGCGGGCAATCGAGAACCTGATCCTGGCAGGTGCATTTGATACAATGGAAGGCAATCGCCGGCAGAAAATGATGATATATCCGGCAATTATGGATGGAATCCATGCCAGTCATAAGAACAGCATGGAAGGCCAGATGAGTCTGATGGATTTCCTGGGAGAAGAGGAGAAGGAAGACTTTGAGGTCAAGATGCCGGATGTGGAGGATTATAAGAAAGAGGAAAAGCTGGCATTTGAAAAGCAGGTGCTGGGTGTCTATGTCAGCGGACATCCGCTGGAGGATTATGTGGATCTGATCCGGAAGCAGGCAGATGCGACATCCATGGATTTTCAGCTGGATGAGGAGACCGGTCTGCCGAAGGTGACGGATCAGGGGCTCTACACACTGGGCGGCATGGTATCCAACGTAACCTTAAAGGTAACACGAAACAATCAGAATATGGCATTCCTGACGCTGGAGGATATTTACGGAAGTGTGGAGGTTGTTGTATTTGCGAGAGATTTTGAAAAGAACCGCAGCATATTGACACCGGATGCAAAGCTGTTTATTACCGGACGTGCATCGGTATCGGATGACGAGGCGAAGCTGCTGTTCAGTAAGGCAGTTTCATTTGATGACATTCCGCGGGATGTATGGCTTCAGTTTGAGACGAAGGAGGCCTATGACCGGTTGCAGTCGGAGCTCTATCAGATCATTGACCGGCATGCAGGCAGCTCCTTTATAAAGATCTATATCCGGGAAGGAAAGCTCCGCAAGAATCTGCCGCCGCAGTTCGCGATTGCATCGGGTGGAGAAGCATTGGAAGAGTTGAAGGCATTACTCGGAGCGGAAAATGTAGTGGTAAAGGATAGAAAATAATGATTACGAGTACGGCAAATGCACAGATTAAGAATATAGTAAAGCTGCAGAAAAGCAGTCGGGCCAGAAAGGAACAGCAGGTGTTTCTGGTAGAAGGGATCCGGATGTTCCGGGAGATACCGGAGGCGATGCACCGGAAGACCTATGTAACGGAGGTGTGGACAGAGCAGCTCCCGAAGCATTGGCAGGAGGGCACCGAGTACGAGGTAGTCAGCGAGAATGTATTCCGTGAGATTTCGGATACGATGTCGCCGCAGGGTATTTTATCGGTGGTTCAACAGATGCATTATGACAGAGAGGCACTGCTTGGCACAAGCGGGTGTGTCCCATGCATTCTTCTGCTGGAGAATCTTCAGGATCCGGGGAATCTTGGAACAATTCTGAGAACGGCTGAGGGTGCCGGAGTTACGGGAATCATGATGAGCCGGGATACCGTGGATGTTTATAATTCAAAGGTTGTGCGGGCAACCATGGGAGCTGTGTTCCGGATGCCGTTTTATTATGAGGAACGGATTCTGGACGGACTTCACTGGCTGCAGGAGCAGGGAATCTGCTGTTATGCGGCACATCTGAAGGGAAAAGAATTTTACGATTATGATTATCGGACCGGCTGCTGCTTTCTGATCGGAAATGAGGGCAATGGTCTGACGCCGGAGATTTCCGGGACTGCGGACCGGTTGATCCGGATCCCGATGCAGGGCAATGTGGAATCTTTAAATGCGGCAACGGCAGCAACCGTGCTAATGTACGAGGCCATGCGGCAGAGACTCCGGACTGACGGAGATCATGGAAATATTTAACTATAATAGTACATCGGGGGAAAAATGTATGTAGATTTCCGACGGATTGTGTAATAAACTGTTATCGTGTCAAAATCATAGAATCATTGGACATACAATGATGATGAGATGAATGAGGCGAAAGGGATAAGTTATGAGTAAAGTAGCAATTATTACAGACAGTAACAGCGGTATTACACAGGCGCAGGCAAAAGAGCTTGGAATCTATGTGCTTCCGATGCCGTTTACCATGGAAGGTCAGGAGTTTTTTGAGGATATATCGTTAACACAGGCGCAGTTTTATGAGAAGCTGGAGGGAGAGACAGAGATCGCGACCTCACAGCCATCTCCGGAGGCAGTTACCAGTCTGTGGGATAAGGTTTTGAAGGACTATGATGAGATCGTACATATTCCAATGTCAAGTGGTCTGAGTGGCAGTTGTCAGACAGCCATGCTTCTGGCAGAGGATTATGACGGCCGGGTCAGAGTCGTAAATAATCAGAGAATCTCGGTTACCCAGAGGCAGTCTGCACTGGATGCGAAGGCACTGGCAGAGGCAGGTAAGACAGCTGCTGAGATAGAGCAGATCTTAATGGATACCAAGATGGACTCAGATATTTATATTATGGTGGATACACTGAAGTATCTGAAAAAGGGTGGAAGGGTCACTCCGGCGGCAGCAGCGATTGGAGAGATCTTAAGAATCAAGCCGGTACTGCAGATTCACGGTGAGAAGCTGGATGCGTTCGCAAAGGCGAGAAATATTAAGGCAGCTAAGACATTGATGGTGAATGCAGTCAAGAAGAATATTCAGGAGAATCTGGGAGAGATTCCGGCAGCCGATGCGAAGAATGCACCATGGATCGCAATGGCACATACACAGAATGAAGAAGAGGCGAAGCTCTGGCGCGAGGAGCTGCAGGAAGAATTTCCGGGATATGAGATTCATATTGATCCATTGTCCCTGAGTATTGCCTGTCATATCGGACCGGGAGCACTGGCATTGACCTGGACGAAACGTCTGGATATGGAGTAGAATGAGATAGAGCGGCAGCAGTGCGGTTGTAGTATAGAACAGTAGCTGGGTAAAGCAGATGAAAAGCATAAATAAAAGCTGAAACATTCTGACAACTATGCACATGATCCTGCAAATGTTACAAATAATCTGACAATTAATAAGAAAACAGCAAAGATTCAAATTATCAGACAACAATACGAATTTTTCTGCGATCTTTCTCTTTACAAATAAGAGAAAGTGCGATAGAATGGCATTGTTCGACGAGGAACGCACAGGGCGTTCCTCGTCTTTTTTCGTTATAGCGATGAAAATACAAGGTGTTTTATCGCTGTCAGAGTGACGATGGATGATAAAATTAGAATAAGGAAAGGACGTATGTTATGCAGAATCTACATCAGACAGAAGCGGATCAACGCCAGATTGGTATGTATGACTCCCGCTTTGAACATGACAACTGCGGTATCGGTGCCGTAGTAAATATCAAGGGTATCAAATCACATGGAACCGTTGATAATGCATTGAAGATTGTTGAGAATCTGGAGCACAGAGCCGGTAAGGATGCAGAAGGAAAGACCGGTGACGGTGTTGGTATCTTATTACAGATTTCTCACAGATTCTTTGAGAAAGCAGCCAGACAGCTTGGTATACAGCTGGGAAATGAGCGGGATTACGGTATCGGTATGTTCTTTTTCCCACAGGACGAGATGGAACGGAATCAGACAAAGAAAATGTTTGAGATCATTGTTGAAAAGGAAGGCATGGAGTTCTTAGGCTGGAGAGAGGTTCCGACCGATCCGTCCATTCTCGGAAGAAAAGCACTGGATGTTATGCCATGCATTATGCAGGCATTTATTAAACGACCGGAAGGTGTGGCAAAAGGACTGGACTTCGACCGGAAGTTATATATTGTACGCCGGGTATTCGAGCAGTCAAATGACAATTCCTATGTAGTATCCCTTTCCAGCCGGACGATCGTATATAAGGGTATGTTCCTGGTAGGAGAGCTTCGGCTGTTCTTCCATGATCTGCAGGATCCGGATTATGTATCTGCAATTGCACTGGTACATTCCAGATTCTCAACAAATACAACGCCAAGCTGGCTGCGTGCACATCCGTACCGCTTCATGGTACACAACGGTGAGATCAATACGATCCGCGGAAATGCAGACCGGATGCTGGCAAGAGAAGAAACCATGGAATCCGATTACTTCAAGGGTGAGATGCATAAGATCACACCGGTTGTAGATCCGGATGGCTCCGATTCCGCAAGATTGGATAATACACTGGAGTTCCTGGTTATGAGTGGTATGGATCTGCCGCTGGCAGTTATGATGACGATTCCGGAGCCATGGGAGAATAACCGGTATATGTCCCAGGCCAAGAAAGACTTTTATCAGTATTATGCAACCATGATGGAGCCATGGGACGGCCCGGCATCCATCCTGTTTACAGATGGTGATTACATGGGTGCGGTGCTTGACCGGAATGGTCTGCGTCCTTCCCGTTATTATATTACAACGGATGATTATATGATCCTGTCTTCTGAGGTCGGTGTTCTGGATATCCCGTCTGAGAAGATCCTGAAAAAGGATCGTTTACGTCCGGGTAAAATGCTTCTGGTAGATACGGTAAAGGGAAAACTGATCGCAGATGATGAGCTGAAGGAGAAATATGCACATCGTCAGCCATACGGTGAATGGCTGGACAGCAATCTGGTTACCTTACATTCTTTAAATATTCCGAATAAGAAGCCGGAGGAGTACAGTCCGGAGGAACGGGCAAGACTGCAGAAGGCATTCGGATATACCTATGAGGACCTGAAGAATCAGATTCTGCCGATGGCAAAGAATGGTACCGAGTCTATTCAGGCCATGGGTATTGACAGTCCGTTGGCAGTGCTCTCCGAAAAGCATCCGCCGTTATTTAACTATTTCAAGCAGCTGTTTGCACAGGTAACCAATCCGCCAATCGATGCGATCCGTGAGGAGGTCGTTACCTCGACTTCAGTTTATATCGGTAAGGAAGGCAACCTGTTAGAGGAGAAGCCGGAGAACTGTCATGTACTGAAGATTCATAATCCGATCCTTACCAATACCGATCTGATGAAGATTAAGAATATGAATGTGCCGGGCTTAAAGGCTGGTGTTATTCCGATTACCTATTATAAGCATACATCTCTGGAAAAGGCAGTGGAGCGGTTATTTGTAGAAGCAGACCGGTTATACCGGGACGGTGTGAACATCCTGATCCTGTCAGACCGTGGTGTGGATGAGAACCGGGTACCGATTCCGTCATTGCTTGCAGTATCAGCCATGCAGCAGCATCTGGTTAATACCAAGAAGCGTACCTCTGTAGCCATGATTCTGGAGAGCGCAGAGCCGAGAGAGGTACATCATTTCGCAACGCTGCTTGGATTCGGTGCATCTGCGATCAACCCGTATCTGGCACAGGAGAGTATCCGTGAGCTGATCAACAATAACATGCTGGATAAGGATTATTATGCAGCGGTTGAGGACTATAACTCTGCAATCATTCACGGTATTGTAAAGATTGCATCCAAGATGGGTATTTCCACGATTCAGTCTTATCAGGGTTCCAAGATTTTTGAAGCCATCGGACTGAGCCAGGAGGTTATAAATAAATACTTTACCAATACGGTCAGCCGGATCGGTGGTATCAGCATTCAGGATATTGAAAAGACAGTGGACCTCTTACATTCCGCAGCCTTTGATCCATTGGGACTGGCAGTCAACACCTGTCTGGAGAGTGCCGGTGAGCATAAGTTCCGCAGCGGCAAGGAAGAGCATCTGTATAATCCGCAGACGATCCATCTGTTGCAGGAAGCTACCAGAACCGGTAATTATGAGACCTTCAAGCAGTATACGGCACTGGTCAATGATGAGACGAAGCCAAAGAACCTGCGTGGTCTGATGGAATTCAATTATCCGGAGAAGGGTATCGATATCAAGGAAGTAGAATCGGTAGATTCGATCGTAAAACGGTTTAAGACCGGTGCCATGTCTTATGGTTCCATTTCACAGGAGGCACATGAAACACTGGCAATCGCCATGAATATGTTAGGCGGTAAGTCAAACAGTGGTGAGGGCGGTGAAGACATTGCACGACTGACAGTCGGAGCCGATGGCAAGAACCGCTGCTCTGCGATCAAGCAGGTAGCGTCCGGACGATTTGGTGTAACATCCAGATATCTGGTAAGTGCACAGGAGATCCAGATCAAGATGGCACAGGGAG
>ERZ1035006.1181-NODE-1181-length-18138-cov-11.454294_pt1 | contig 18138 bp, 17 predicted proteins | sample MGYA00520694_ERZ1035006 | MGnify/ENA primary metagenome ERZ1035006 (study PRJEB33766, sample SAMN09781746) | gut metagenome | biome: gut microbiome | host: Homo sapiens | place: Madagascar | study: EMG produced TPA metagenomics assembly of the PRJNA485056 data... | reverse complement strand
ATAAATATTTTTTACATCTTATTATAAATTTTGTATATGCAAAAATTTGTTTTTTACCACTTCCGTATTCAGATGGAATTTTATATCTTACTACATTGATTCCATCTATTGATTCTTTAACCGGATTATTTCTATTAATATCCCTATCCCAACATAGTACAGTAACTTTAAATCCTCGGTTTACTAAATAATATGCTTCTTTGTATACACGAGGATCTGGATCAAATCCGTTTGTTAATATCATTACTATCTTTTTCATTAGAGTATTTATCTTTCTCCATATAATTGACTTAAAATTTTATCTACAACTTTAGCACTTGCACCACCTGCATAAGGGGTGTATTTTTGACTGAATTCCTTTGTACGACTTATTGCCTTTTCTAATTTTACATTTTTAATATTAGAAATAAGAGATTCCTCTGTCCTATCAATTTCACAAGGCAACTCTTCTTTTATATTCAAGTACAAACCACGTTTCTTCTCATATTCTTCCAAATCATATGCGAAACAAAACATAGGTCTATTTAAAATTGAATAGTCGAAATAAGTACTTGAATAATCAGATATCATCATGTCTGATATGATATACAAATCATTTAAACATGGATAATCCGATACATCTTTAACAAAACTGCTTTCTGTTATATTAAGCGCATTAGATACAGCATAATGAGCACGAATCAAAAGAACATATTCATCACCTAATTCTCTTTCCCATTTCATTAAATCCATTGGAGGTGCCAGAAATGTATTCCGGTTTTCATCTATCAAGTATTCTCTATATGTAGGTGTATATAGTATTACTTTTTTTCCAATTCCTATATTAAGTTTATTTTTTATTCGTTCTATCTCTTCTAATGAATATCTAAACAATGCATCATTTCTGGGCAAATCACATAATAAAATTGCATCCTTATCTGCATTAAATATACGTGCGAATATGTCTCTGTCAAACTCACTTTGCGCACATCTAATGGTTTTATTGTCCGGCTTCCCCTTTGGTGCAACCATTCCACCGCCTAAAGAATTCTGATTCTCATCTCCACCTATTTTTTTTAAAGGAGTTCCGTGCCATGTTTCAACAATCACATTTTTCTTTCTATGTAACTCAATACCACGGTCCATTCCCGAATTGCTCACCCACACTCTACTATAAAGAAGCGCATGAAAAAATCGGATAGTGTCAATTTTAACTTTTTTGCCTCTATGCAATTCAAACTTTTCTGGCTCTGTAAACACCCATATCAAGTTCCAATCGTCAAATTCTTTTCTAGAACATACTTCTTCATAAATTGCCTTAGGGCTATCATCAAATTTACGACCACCAAATGAGCAAAAAATCATGGTCTTCTTTTGAATCGGAACAAAAAATCCCCAAATATATAAAAAAGTTCTAGCCATATTCCAACATAGCCTAACAAAAATTGGATGATTTTTCAAAAAATTTATTATCCTCTGTCTCACTATTTATTCTCCAATAATTACATCTACTAATTCGCTATACGTATTCCTTCTATCAAATTTTTCTTCTGCGCATTTTCTTGCAGCTATTCCCATGGTATCCCTCATAGTTTTATCACACAAAAGCTCTTTTAATTTATCTGCTAATTCCTCTGCATTTGCATTGCTACAATTATACCCCATCCTATACTCTTCAACTAATTTTCTATACTCATAACTGTCTTGCGTATTAACACAAGGAACGCCTGATGCCGCATAGTCCGCATGCTTGTTAATGATTGTTGCTGCAGATCCACCTTTGATTGGATTAACAACTATATCACATTGATGTAGAACTCCACACATTTCATCATAAGGAATACGCCCTGTAAAAAGAGTAAATACATTTTTTTCTATAGCATAAGTTTTATACTCTTGATATTTAGGTCCATCTCCCATTACAACAAATAAAAGCGGCTCAATTTCCTGCTTATTTATTATAGATAATGCATCAATTACCAAAGGGATATCATAACTACTGCCGAGAGTTCCACAATAGCCTAGCCATTTACCAGACTTTGTTAGCGGTACCCCTCCCACAAGATTTGTAAGTTCAGAATAAGTACGCTGTCTGTTAAACTTTTCCTCTGCACACCTTCTGGCATTATTTCCCATTCTTATCCTCAGCTTTTGATTGTCTGTTAATACTTTAATTTTATCTGATAAATCTATAACATCATCCTTCTTGCAATTGAATCCCATTTGATACTTATCTACCAGATTTCTATACTCTTCACATTCTTGGGTATTAATTACTGGCAACCCCAAAGCAGCATAATCAGCATATTTATTAATTATACTTTGTGCTACATTATGTACTATCGGATTAACAACAATATCACAAGAAGTCAAAACTGCACACATTTGATCATATACAACTCTTCCAAGGAATTCACATTTCACTTCTTTTTCTTCCGCGTACAACTCAAAATCATTTTTCAAGTAGCCATCTCCCATAATAATAAACCTAGGTGGATTTTCAATTATTGATAACGCATCTACAACTATTTTTAAATCATAGCTACTACCAAGTGTTCCGCAATAGGCTAGCCACACTTCACCATCATTTTTAATTAATGGTGAATGCGTACTTGCATTTTCGTCAAAAGTATTAAGATCAGTTCCCAAGAATACTACAGTGCCTTTCTCACACCTATTATTAACACTAAGCGCCCTATCTGCATATGTACTAGAAACAGCACAAATCGCATCTGCACTACTATATACCTTATTTGCAATCCATTTAAATGGCCAAAACAACAGCGACGATATTAATGGAATGTTAAACACCATTTTAAACGCCTCTGGCCATAAGTCCTGAACATCTATAATGAAGCGAATATTATTCTTCTTACAATATTGCGCAGCCTTATAAGGAGCTGAGATAGACGGCACTGCACAGTATATTACATCTGGTTTCTTTCTATTATCTAAATATTTTTTTACGCTCTTCCCCCATATAAAGTGACTATAAAAACGTTTAAAACAAACATTTTTGGAATAGCCAGCCTCATGAAGAAATGTAATCTTAAATGACCATTTACTTTCCGTTTTGCGCCTATATTCTTTCTTTTCATGACAAAAATCACTTGTAACAATTTCTACTTCGTTTTCTTTTGCTAAGATTTTTGCCAAATATAAGAATCTATCATTATCTGTCTTAGAAAAAGTAGATGTGAAATTTGTCAATATAAGAATATCCATCTTTAATCCTTTCTGAGCATAACCTCATTAAATTTCATCATATAAGTGCCAGATTCATAGTTATCACCAATCACACACTTGTTTTTGTCACCACGAAGATTGTTTACAATTAATTCCATGTGATCTGCACCACTTTCATAGGCATGTGGATATCCACCACCAAAGCGAGGATTAACCTCACTGATATAGTACTCTCCATTAACTTCAAAAATATCGATATCTATTTGACCACAATACCCTACTTCAACTACAAATTCTTTAATTAATTCAAAAAGTTTCTCATCTTTAAATGACTCAGCCTTATCAGTTTCGCCTGCACGCATTAAAATCTTTTTCTTAGTAAAAATTGAAATAACTTCTTTGCTAATCATATCTATATATACATCGGCACCAATTTCTTGACCATCGAGAAATTCTTGAATCATTAGATTTCTAGAATTACTAAATATCAACTTAAGAGTTTCCTGATCATATACTTTAGAAATGGCAATACTAGCACTGCCCCTTGATGGTTTAACAATAACTGGATATTTTGCCTTTCCTAAATTAACATCTACCAAAAATTCATCTAAATCCATATAAGACTTTGCACATCTGTATCCATGAGAACTAAGCCACTTATACATATGCATCTTATCTAAAGATAACTCACATAATTCATATGACGATCCAATCACAGTTGTGCCAATTGCCTCAAACTTTTCTCTATTTTTTGCTAGTAGAGATAACTCTGGATCGATAAGGCTTAACACACCTTCAATTTTCTCTTTTTTGCAAATGTCAAGTATAATCTCTATGTATCCAGGAGTTGTCATTTTCGGTACTATATAAAACTTATCTGCTTCGTAAATAGATGGAGCAAGATTACTCATGTCTGTGCATATAACATTTCCTCTGCCCTTTAATGTTTTTTTGAAATATTGTACAATCTTATTTCTTGTTCCCGAACTTAATATCAGTATATTCATTAATTCAATCTCCCAATTCCGACTTCATTACATATTCTTTGGCAGTCCATGGTTCTCTAACTATACGAAGTTGTCCCTCTTCCTCTACATAAACTGCTGGAAAATATTTAATAAACAGTGGTGTTAAGCACATTGTATACGCCCCCACCTTATTATAGATAATACGATCGCCTACACAAAGCTCCGGCTCATCTTTAGCAACAAACAATCGATCGTGTTCCATACATGTATATCCACAGATTACTTGTTTGGCGATAGTGTCATTCCTATTTATACTTTCATAATTAACAAAGTATGCAGATTTAGTCATCAAAGGGTCAATACTCGTTCTTGTTCCATCTGTAACAACAAAACGATTATACGTTGTATCTTTCACATCAATTACTGTGCTTACATAACTAACATATGCACCAATGACTGCCATCCCTGGTTCAACAATCAACTTTGTTTTGTTGGCATCGAAACATTTTGACAGTCTACTAGTTATCTGTTCAATATACTCTTCATATTGGGGTTTGGAAGGAAGCCCCCCAAAAAATCCACCACCAATATCTACATAATCTAAGTTCAGCTCAAAATCTGTCTGAATTTTGCATGCCATCTCAGCAATAGATCGATATATATCTATTCCTCTAGTTTTGGAACTTGTATGTAAATGAATACCGCAAATCCTAATATTTTTATTTTTCAATTCCTTTACTACTTTAGAAAATTCTCCATTTTCATAGCAAAATCCAAATCTTCCACCTTCGTCAGCACACTGAGACTGCCCCGGACACATTTTTTCAATATCAAAATTAACCCTAATTCCTATTGCTTTTCTATCTAAACCTAAACTTAAATCACTCAACCATGAGATTTCACGTTGCGAATCAATATTTACAATACAACCATTTTTTACAGCATCTATAAATGTTTCTTTTGATTTAATTGGTCCATTGTAAATAATTCTTCCATTTTGAACTCCAATCAACTTTGCTAAGTTATACTCATCTTCCGACACAGTTTCTGCGAAACACCCTAATGAGTCGAAATGTTTAATAATCCAAGGAAGAGCATTTGTTTTATATGAATAACCAATGATGTAGTTATTCCAATATTTCTTTAAAGCATTTTCTAACTTTTTAAAATTAACGTCAATTTCTTCCCTATGAATTACATAATATGGGGTTTTGGTTTCCATACTCTTCTCCTTAATTTGTTCCATCAAAATCTTCCATTGTATCAGATGTGGCAGAACTAATCCCTTCACGCTTAATAAACGCTTTTTCGACTGTTTGAATGATAATTTTCAAATCTCCTAAAAATGTAATCTTGTTAACGTACTCGCAATCAAGTTCAAATCTATGAGTCCATGTGATAGAATTTCTTCCATTTACTTGAGCATATCCTGATAACCCAGGTCTTACATCATGTCTATGCATCTGTGCTTCCGAATAAAGAGGTAGATATTGAACTAATAATGGTCTTGGTCCGATTAAACTCATATCTCCCTTTATAATATTAAAGGCCTCCGGAATCTCATCAAGGCTGACCTTTCTCAAGAATCTACCATACCGATTCAAACGAACTTCATCTGGCAATAAATTACCATCTTTATCTTTCCTATTATCCATAGTTCTAAACTTAATAAGCATAAATACTTGACCATTCTTCCCTGGGCGAGCTTGTGTAAAAAATGGATTTCCTCTCATAAAAATCAACCCTAAAATACTTAAAGCAAGATAAAGCCAACTAAAAATTATAACAGCAAAAATCCCACACAATAAATCCAATGGTCGTTTAAAATATTTCTCATATGGTCCATATGGTTTATGCTGCATATGACTACTCCTTTTACATATATTATTGTATCAAGCATTTTTATTTTGGATCAGTATTAATCTCATTATGACTAGTTCTGCTTTCACCATCAACAGCATTTGCATCGTATAAATCCTTCTTAATCTTGCTTGAACTAATCTCTGGTGTTCTTGGCAGATAAACAACTTCAACACCCTCTTCTTCCAAGAAATCAAACTTTCCTTTCCAGTCATCCCCCATTACAAAGATATCTACATGATATTCATGCATATCTGTTCTCTTCTGTTGCCATTTTTCTTCCGGAATAACAAGATCTACATAACGAATTGATTCAAGTAGTGCTTTTCTCTCTTCATATGAAAAATATGTTTTTTTATGTTTCTCGCTCCAATTGAACTCATCTGATGAAACAGCAACAATTAAATAATCACCAAGCGCCTTTGCTCTTCTAAGCAGATTGATATGTCCATAATGTAGCAAGTCAAATGTTCCATATGTAATAACTCTTTTCATATCATCTCTCCTCGTATAAGCTTCCCTCTCCAAACATACCTTTCATTTCAATGCTGGCAAAATTCTCTAATGGTAACTTAATAGGCTGTCCGGTTAATTGACTCTTGTAAATTGCAAGTACAATTTCAAGTGCATTACGGCCAGCGTATGCGTCAACATATGGTCTTCTATCATTTTTTATTGCATCAATTACATCTGCATACAGACTTGTGTGACCATTCCCATATACATTTGATGTAGTTTCATGAAGACCAGATTTATCACCATCTCCTTCTGCCTCTTCTGCAAACTCCCAAACATCGATATTGTTGCAAGAAGTACCACCCAATTTTACTGTTCCAGTTTCGCCAAACATATACAGGGTCTCTTCAAGATTTCTAGGATAAACATTTACCGTTCCTTCAATAGTACCAATGGCGCCATTTTTAAACTTAAGAACAGCCATACCAACATCTTCACATTCCAAATAATCATGAAAACGCTGACGGGTTACACCATAAACCTCTTCAACTTCATCACCCATCATCCAACGAAGAAGATCGATTCCGTGGATACATTGATTCATAAGCGAACCACCATCAGAAGCCCATTTACCTCTCCAAGGAGCCTGCTCGTAATATGCTAAATTTCTATTCCATCTTACATTAATAGAGCCATGAGAAAGCTTGCCAAAGCGTCCACTCTCGACAGCTTTTCTCATTTCCTGAACAGCAACATTGAATCGATTCTGATGACAAACAGAAAGCTTCACTCTCTTCTCTTCACTCTTTTTAATCATTGCCGTCGCATCTTCCATCGACATAGCCATTGGTTTTTCAACAATGATATTCATTCCATGATCCATGCAGTAAAGAGCAATCTCTGCATGTACACCACTATCAGTTGCAATAGCAACAAGATCTATTTCAGGATGTTCCTCTACCATCTTTTTATAATCTGTGTATCTATGAGCATCTGTTAAAAAATCGTTTTTTTCTAGAAGAACATCGATATGATCTAAGTCAAGATCACAAAGAGCTACTAACTCCAGCCCATTATTTCTAAATGCTTTAATATGATTAACCGCGATTCTTCCACATCCAACAAGTGCGTACTTCATTTTTTATCCTCCACCTTATTCTGCCAATGCATTTTTTACCTGTTCGACAATATAATCTCTTTCTTCGTCATACATCTCAGGGAAAACAGGAATCGCAAATGTAGTCTTACTTAAATCTTCCGTTACCGGTAAATCACCTTCTTTATATCCAAGAGAAGCAAATGCTCCTTGAAGATGAAGTGGTACTGGATAATATGTTCCACACGGAACACCGTTTTCTTTAAGCTTTTCCATTATTTCTGTAGCATTATTATGCTTAAGCGCATAAATATAGTAAGAATGATATGCATCTTTAGCTTCCGTAGGGGTAACACATTCAGTTTCAGCAAATGCAAGGTTAAACAAATCCGCGTTTTTTCTTCTTCCACCAATAAACTCATCAAGATGAGTTAACTTCTTACGAAGGATTGCCGCTTGAATAGCATCCAGTCTTGAGTTGTATCCAATCAAGTAGTTGTAATACTTACTCTCTCCGACAGGCAAGTTTGTAGGTAATTCTTCACCTCTCAACGCATATTCTCGCTTTAGTGTCCATAAACCATCTTCACCCGATCCATGGACTTTTAAGGAACGGCATGCTCTTGCAACATCCTCATTATCTGTAAGAACCATCCCCCCATCTCCATCACAACCAAGATTCTTAGTAGGGAAGAAAGAGAAGCAAGATACATCTCCCAAAGTACCTTTACGAGACCCTTTGTATTCTGTTCCAGCTGACTGTGCGCAATCAGCAATCAGATAAAGCTTATGCTTTTTACAGATTTCTCTAATTGCATCCATATCACAGGAATTACCATAAAAATGAACCGGAAGAACTGCCTTTGTCTTCTCAGTAATCTCAGCTTCAATCAATTTTGGATTCATACAGTACGTATCTGGACAAACATCAATAAATACAGGCGTTGCTCCAACTGCGGCAATGCTTTCTGCAGTTGCAAAGAAAGTCCAAGAAACTGTTATAACCTCGTCACCCTTACCAATGCCAAGTGCTCGTAATGCCAATACAATTGCATCCGTTCCGTTTCCGCATGAAATGCCGAATTTAGATCCCTCATATGCTGCAAATTCTTCTTCAAAGGAAGAAACCTCTTCTCCACCAATATATCTACCTGAGCGAAGCACCCTAAGTGCTGCCTCCTCATATTCAAAAGCATAAGTTTCATGCTGTCGCTGTACATTCATAAGCTGAATTTTCATCTAATAAATCCTCCAAAGCAACTATTCTTTTAATCTCTTTTAAAAATATCTCTTGTGTAAACCTTATCTTGAACATCGTCAAGACAAGGGTCATATCTATTTGCAATAATCGCCATCGATTGATTTTTAAACTCATCCAAGCTATTGACAACTTTCGAGCCAAAAAATGTAGTTCCGTCTTCAAGCGTAGGCTCATAAATTATCACTGTTGCCCCTTTAGCCTTGATTCGTTTCATTACCCCTTGAACTGAAGACTGACGGAAATTGTCAGAGTTTGACTTCATAGTAAGTCTGAATACACCAATTACTAAATGCTGTTCTTTCGATGTATCATATTCGAAATCATCATCATAACCATAATATCCTGCTTTTGTTAGAACCTGATTTGCTATAAACTCTTTTCTTGTTCTGTTCGACTCAACAATTGCTTCAATAAGTTTTTCCGGAACATTCTGAAAATTTGCCAAAAGTTGCTTTGTATCCTTGGGTAAACAATATCCACCATATCCGAAACTAGGGTTATTGTAATGCGAACCAATCCTAGGATCCAAACACACACCACTAATTATCTCCCGTGTATTTAAACCTTTCGATTCAGCATATGTATCCAATTCATTGAAATAAGAAACACGAAGCGCCAGGTATGTATTAGCAAACAGCTTAACAGCCTCTGCTTCTGTAAACCCCATAAATAAAGTGTCTACATTTTCTTTTAACGCGCCTTCTTGTAATAACCCTGCAAATTCCTTGGCTTTATCTCTACTTTCTTTATCACACGAAACGATGATACGTGACGGATAAAGGTTATCATACAATGCTTTCGACTCTCTTAAAAACTCAGGACTAAAGATTATGTTATTTGTACTATACTTTTCTCTAACTCTTACCGTAAAACCAACAGGAATCGTTGATTTAATTATCATCATTGCATTAGGATTGACCTTAATAACAAGATCAATAACAGCTTCCACAGCACTACAATCAAAATAATTTTGCTTTGCATCATAATTGGTCGGCGTCGCAATTATAACAAATTCTGCATCTCTGTAAGCAGCCTCTCCATCTGTCGTTGCTAACAAATTTAATTCTTTTTCTATCAAGTATCTTTCAATGTATTCGTCTTTAATTGGACTGATTTTCTTGTTGATTTTATCTACCTTCTCTTGCACAATATCTACAGCCATTACCTCATTATTTTGAGCTAATAATACAGCCAGTGATAACCCAACATATCCAGTTCCCGCAACAGTTATTTTTTTGTTCATCTGATCTACTCCTTTATTACACCATGTCAACATCTGAATGTAAATTATTTATTCATAACAAGCCTTCATAACTGCTACTACTTCCTCTTGTTGCTCTGGTGTCATCTTGTTATCGCTTGGCAGACATAAACCTCTGTGAAATATATCCATACCAACATCAAACGGATTTCCATATGTATCGATAACTCCACCACTGATATAAGCATTGGTCTCAGCCCTACCAGTGCCCTCTCTTCCGATAAAACCATTCATTCTGTAAATTGGCTGCATATGCATAGGTTTCCAAATAGAGCAGCGCTCTGGATTATTATAGAATCATAACTTCAAGTATCTCTGTTGGACAACTCTTACCACGTTCAGGAGTATAAATCACTTCCTGCCCTCCCTTATCTGCTTACGCATTGCTTCAGGACATATAATCATGCAGCCAATTCAAAAATTTGGTTCACTTTTTTCTGAATCGTATGGATTCATTTCTATCGTAAGTCCTTTTAACCCTTCTTTGTATCCTTCATAGATAGCTTTCTTCTGCGTGATATACTTATCTAAATAATCAATCGCACTCCGACAACACCGGCAATTACGCTTGACATTCTATAGTTGGATCCAAGTTCTTCATGTTAGTGTCAATCAGTATTTTCTCTTGTCTAAGCAGAGACCAACTGTGAACTTGTTTGCCACTTTCAAATCATCTATCAGTGACCTTCCACCTACTGATCAGTTAATGATTTTGTTACCATTCAAGCTGATACAGTTATATACTCCAAATGTACCTGTCTGAATTCCTTTGTATATAGTTCCCAAACACTCTCTGTTGCCCCTTCTGCAATTGCGGCTTGCATGCCATCAAGCACACAGACGATAGATGCATTACATTGCTGTTTTCAACAATATGGTATGCTTTGTAAGTAAGTGTTATAGTTGATTTTCTTTATTCTTACTCAGGACAATCTACAACTACCATCACAAGATTTCACGCTTTGATTGTCTGTTTAAGTTCTTTAAATTTTTCTTGTTTTTATCTATCTAACAATCTATAATTTGGCTACACTTTTTACATGACAAAACGACTTTTAGCATTTATTTAAGCCAAACGTCTCCCCTCTATTGTATCATTGCTATGAAATCATTAGGAAACCGGTTGCAACCCTTAAAGAAATATATGGGACTAACCTCACGAAGCCCTTTGTTTTCTAGGCTTTTTGTGGTTTTTCTTATTATATCGTTGCCCTCCAACGATGTAGCCCGAAGTGCCTTTCCGAACTTCGTCAACCGGACTTCATCCGGCAACAATGCTCCATTCTCATCCCTTGCATCCGTCATAGTCCGGAACTGATACATACTGAAAATTTTCTTGTTTTTGCCCGGTCGTTGTTGTTTAAACAGCACTGGAGATCCTAGTTTTACACGAACCAGAATTGCTAGAATTATGTACAACCACCAGAATATTGTCAAAACAGCCAATGAACACACAATGTCTACCAATCGTTTTACATATTTTCATAAAATCCCTGTTTATGTTGCATCGTAAACTCCTACCTATGCAAAACATTCTTTAATTACTTCTATAATTCGATTCTGCTGCTCCGCCGTCATTTTATTATCACTCGGCAGACACAATCCGCGATGAAAAATATCCATTCCCACATCAAGCGGCTTTCCGTCTTTTCCAAGCGATCCCCCACTGATGTACGCATTAGTTTTTGCTCTTCCGTTACCTTCTCTTGTAACAAATGCATTCATGCGATAAATCGGCTGCATGTGCATCGGTTTCCAGATTGGGCGTCCTTCCGCATTGATACTTGCGATCGCATCTAGGATTTCCGTTGGACAACTCTTTCCTGCCTCACCGATATAGAGTGCTTCTAGTCCGCTGCGGACTTGCTTACACATAGCCCTTGGCTCGATGATCATACAGCTTAACCAGAAATTCGGTTCGCTGTTGGTCGCATCATATGGATTCATATGTACCGGAAGTCCCTGTAATCCCTTCTTATATCGCTCATAGATTGCTTTCTTCTGCGCAATATGCTCTTCTAGATAAGGGAACTGACCTCTTACAACCCCCGCGATTACATTGCTCATGCGATAATTGTAACCCAATTCCTCATGCTGATACCACGGTGCATTCTCTCTCGATTGTGTCGACCATTTCCGTACTTTCTTTGCTGCTTCCTCATTATCTGTAAGAAGCATTCCTCCTGCGGAACCGGTTATGATCTTATTTCCATTGAACGAGATGGCATTATACGTTCCAAACTGACCTGTCTGTTTTCCTTTATAAGTTGCTCCCAATGATTCCGCCGCATCTTCGATCAGAATTGCACCATGCGCATCACATACTTTCCGAATTTCATCGACTTTTCCCGGTGTGCCATACAGATGCGCTGTGACAACCACTTTTACCTCCGGATACATCGCAAATGCTTTCTCCAAGGCTACCGGGTCCATGTTCCAAGTATCATATTCCGTATCGATAAATACCGGAACTCCACCTTCATAAACGACCGGATTGACCGTTGCATCAAAAGTCATATCCGAACAAAATACTTTCTTGCCTTCTAATGTACCATGTCCCACGTCCGGCATGCCATACGCATCCAGCCCAGCCAGCTTCACTGCCATATGAAGTGCAGCTGTACCTGCGGATAACGCGACTGCATACTTGCATCCCACCTTGTCACAGGCAAGCCTCTCTACTTCGTTGATATTCTCACCAACGGTTGACATCCAATTGGTCTCGTACGCTTCTTTTACATATGTAAGCTCCGGGCCATGCATCGTTGGTGAACTGAGCCATGCTTTATTTTCAAATGCTTCTCGTTGCTTCGTGAAGTCAAACAATGGATTTCTCCTTTTCTCTGTCGAAAATTGTTCTTCAAGTTCTACTATCTCAAACTAAGTAATTATATCATATATGCACATATATATCCACATTCTTTCCGTTTTTCGACTAGTTTTGTCATTTTTCGCCGATTATGCTTGCTTTATTCACATGGTATTGGTCATTCTTTCTCCCACTCATACGGTTCGCGATCTTCGCGTGTGATCTCTCCAATATACTCAAGGAACCGCATCTCTCTTCGATTCTCCCAGTCGCATACATATCCGTCCATCTCACCGAAGTCGCGACAAACCTCCTTCGATAGCACTACAAACATTGGGGTTGCGTCTCCATACAGCATCACTTCCGCGACCAGACCATTCGGAATCCGTGTGATGCATATCATATGCCTCCACACTCCAAAGCCTTTTGCATTTTCTAATTTATTTAATACATCCGCATGTGAATTTTTCTTCCCCGGCATCATTACCATCTGTTCAATATCTTTTCCGGTAAGGATCGCTTCCCGAACAGGATCAAATTTCTGTTGCATGACATATTCCCTGTCTCTGACTTCCGCGTTTTCCCGGTCCGACAAACATACGCACGATCGTAATCGGTGAATTTCTTGCCAGTTTCAATTTCAATCCCGAAAATAATGTATTCGCTTCATCCGAGACATACCACTTCGGAAGCTTCTTCATTCCACCGATGCATGCCGGAATGATGTGCTCCTGATTCTTGAAATGTGCCTGTGTATCATCTTTGCCGGTGTAGATACATAATTTTTTTCGTTTTCTCCATGTCAATTCCCCCTGTATTGCAAAATCCGCTACAAAATATCTAACATTCTGTAGCGGATTTACAACACTTCATATTAAGACAAATCCTATTGTCCATTTTTTTCATATTTTTTTCTGAAATATTCATTAATGTTCATTGCCGGAAGTAAAACCGGTGCAACATTTGCATTGGCAGTGTATGTGGATACTATCGCACGTAAATATGGGAACATAATTGCAATTGCATTTTTTTCGAATAATTTTATATCATTCTGAATTCCTTTTACTCTGAAATATCCCTTTAAAACAACCTCCATTTCAAATGGATAATTATTTTCTTCTGCGTTCTGAAAAATCGTCGCACCTAATTCAATAACCATTTGGTTATTTTCATACTCCGTTTTCGTTTCAAAATCGAATGGAAGATCAATCTCTTCTGCTTCGCTCATACAATTTTCATTCGTTTTGTAGTAAACTTTATCTACTATATATTTTTCAAATCTTAATACACTTTTATTATCACTCATCAAGCTGCATCTCCATAAAATTCTACATATTCATTTTCTGTTGTGATTGGACTGATCATTCTTTCTTTTACAACAAAACAATCCTCTTCCATTTCTTCCACATAGAGCCATTTTTCAAATTCTTCTCCATTTACGCTTGTATCAGAAGTAATAATTGGTCCTCTTTCCTTGATCTCATTAATAATCTTTTCAGCATACTTAATTGCCATAATTACCACCTCTCTAATAATAAAACTCATCATAAACTGGTCTATAGAAATTATTATCAAGCCGAAGGCTCTGTTCTATATTTTCTACAATCATTTCATGTTCTCGTCTAACATAAAAGCCATTATGTCTATACATATTATTCGGCTTATTCTTAAACGTACTTCTGAATCCCGCGAAAATACTGCTAATGGGATATACTTTACTTATAACATATCCACCATTTTTTGCAAACCTCTCGGCAATTCGAGGAGTAGTCGACCAGCATTCAAGCCCTGAAAACAAATATTCCTTCACTTCACCTTCATGGTGAAATCCTCTATAAAGAGTTATCGACATATCTTCCTGTTTTCTTATCTTTACCAGATACTTTTTTAGAGTAGAATAGGTTACAACTTTTTGTTTCATGTAACATCGCATATTTAAGGTCTGTTGTTCTCTGCTTAAAGCTCCAACTACCTCTAACATATGTTGTTCTTCTGCTGAATCAAATGTAAATACATTATTCGATAACCCTAATGACATAGCTGCCAACTTAAGTTGTACCATCCCATCCTGATTAATAATCTTGTACCATCCATCATCTGCAAAAAACATTTTTTCCAGTTGAACCTTTTCCGAATCGTCCAATATGCTGTTCAATGCAATATTAGCATGCGAAATATTCGTTGTGGTTAATTTTTCCACTTTTTTCTCATCCGATTCATATGTAGGCCATAATTCCAAAAGTTCGTTTTCATCTAAGCCAGGAAATAACTCTTTTATCATACGCTTATTACCATTCTTAGATTATGTATTCTTTTTGTTTTTATTCTATCATATTGCAAATCAATAATAAAGAAGCTTTTTTACTTTTTCAATTCAGCTTTGTAGGGATTTCAACTGGGTTTGTCTATTTTCACAGAACAGATTTCCTTTCACATCAAAATATTTCGCTAATCGTACTTCATTTGCCCCCCCCCGCATCACAGCAATCCGTAGCATACCATTTCTTATTCAAGAAATCTTTTGGGGGATACATAACTTCCATCAAAATGCTCCATGTCCCAATGAGACAAATTCTCTTTATTTCATATGCATCCGAATTTTTTTCTTTTTGCAGAAGTTTTATCATTTTTCAATCATGATCGACGAAATTTACCCTTGCATTGGAATTGATCTTTTCGTCAGTTTTTCTTTTAGTGCAATATTTGGTAATGATAATTGGAAATTATGATTACCGAACTTATTGATAAATAATAAAGTCGGATTAAGCATTTTGCTAATGGAGGTATAAAATGGGAAGTCTCTTAGATAAGGATCTGCAATTTTGTTCGCAAGGTGATACATCAAGTAAACATGTACCGAAAAAAATTTTCCAATATGCCAAAGGTTCTTTTTTGTACGATGCACAAAACATTAAATATCTTGATATGCAAATGTTTAATAGTGCTGCAAATTTTGGTTACCAAAACTCTCAATATGATGATTGTATTTCCAAGCAATTACATACCCTGCCTTCTTTAGCGGCAGAATTTATGAATGAAAGCAGAATCCTACTTTCAGAAAAAATATGCAATTATATGCATTCAAAATATGGAGTTAATGGAAGAGTCCATTTTACAGTTGGAGGCGCACAAGCCGTAGACGATGCTTTGAAACTTGCCTTTAATTATACGCATAAACAAGGCGTTATTTGCTTTGAAGGCGCTTATCATGGACGAACTATGGCAGCTTCAAGTATCAGCTCTAGCTATCGATATACACGACAGTTTGGCAATGTCATTGACACATATACCATACCATTCCCAAATTGTACTTTATGTGCATATGATCGTCATGATTGTCCTTCAAACAATTTATATTGTATCAGTCGAATAAAACGTCTATTTGACAGTGAATTTTTAGGTGTATATGACACCAATACAAAAGAAAGTCGTTATTCAACTTTCATATTTGAACCTGTTCTTGGAAGAGGTGGTTATGTTTTTCCAAACAGAAATTATTATAAACAACTTTTTGATATTTTGCATGCACATAATATTGTCACAATAGCAGATGAAGTTCAAATGGGATTCTATAGGACTGGGAAAATGTGGAGTTTTGAAAATTATGATGTATGTCCAGATATTATTGTATTTGGAAAAGCGATATCAAATGGGCTTTGGCCATTATCCGGAGTATGGGCAAATGATAAGATTATATCGCCTGATATATGGAAAACAGGTTCTACCCATTGTACTTTTGCAGGACATCCTTTAGGTACATCCATCGGCTTAGAAACATTTAATATAATTGAAAATTCTAAGCAAATTGAAAAAGTCAAAAAAAGCAGTCAACTTTTCGCTAATATTATAAAACAACTAGCAGTTGATTACTCATGCATAACACGTACACAAGTTTTAGGGCACGCAGCTGGTATAGATATCTGTGATCCAGAGACTCACGAACCGGCTTCTGAAAAAGTACATCAACTAGTAGAAAACGCTTTAAATAATCCATGTCTTTATAAAGGCGAAAAATGCGGATTGATTTTAACTGCGGGAGGCTTTCATAACGCAAGCCTTATGTTGTCACCTTCTGTATTTATCTCTGCCGAGGAACTAAACATGTTTGACGAATTACTTCATTTCTATATGGATAATATCTTTAAAAAATAATTTTTTAGCAGGTGATGCCATCAAAATGCACCACCTGCTTCCTTTAAATAAATGACTTTATGAAGCTTCGTAAAAATGCGCTGCAAGAATTATTTTGTAATACATTCGATAAAAAAGACTCCGATACATCCATTCCCAACATTTGCTCCAAATTGTAAAATAATCTCCCCCAATGAAGTTGTTCCAAAGTTCTATTTTCCAATCCAAAGTCTGAACTATAAATGATTTCTTCCATATCTTCTGCGGAAAAACGGTATATTGTTTTTCTTAATTCTTCTTTTGTAATTTTGCTATATCTTAAATAGTTTTCTTTAAAGATACGTATAATTCCTTTTTTTATAATGGGATGATCAAAGTTTGTCAAGTTTTCTAATGCACTATATCCTTCTTCAGGATAAATACTAATCATTTGCCCTAATGCATGTACAATACGAAGCATATCATCATATTTCCCAAGCTCGCTCATGTTTTGTGCCAGTTCCCAGTATATTTTCAAATCCTTTTTCCCATTATTCCAATTCGTATATGCAGATTTACTTTCATAAGGAGCGGTGTAAAAATAAAATGCTATGGGATTAAATCCATCTTCAAATACTCTATCAAATTCTTCGGAGAACTTAAGAAGAGATGATTTCCTTTCATTTGCTGGAAATAAAAATAAAACTCGTTCATATTTTTCTACGACTCTTTCGAATAAAGTAATAAACTTTTGACGATTACATGGCATAGCTAAATATAATGACCAAAAAGAACTACTTAGATAAAAATCAAGTTGCTGCACTTGTATCTCATCTTGCATGTTGTCAAAGAAATGAAGTAACATATTATACATTTCGTCAAAATTATTTTTCAGTGCTTTTACAACTATAATGTTAGAAATCATAAATAGCCAACTATTATTAATATCTGTATTAAGACGAAGAAGGGCAGCATATTCTTCCTCTGTTAAACTATTTTTTCCCAAAACCCTTTTGGCATACTCTCTAATTGGCATATTTTGGCATCGAACATACTGTTCTTCAAAATCATCTCCGGCATTAAAGAATATATTATAAGCATATTTAATTAAAGTTGTTATAGATGACTATTTAAGTAAAGGTATATATCAAA
>ERZ1035006.1173-NODE-1173-length-18262-cov-5.048663_pt1 | contig 18262 bp, 17 predicted proteins | sample MGYA00520694_ERZ1035006 | MGnify/ENA primary metagenome ERZ1035006 (study PRJEB33766, sample SAMN09781746) | gut metagenome | biome: gut microbiome | host: Homo sapiens | place: Madagascar | study: EMG produced TPA metagenomics assembly of the PRJNA485056 data... | reverse complement strand
GGTCGGGGTCGCGGGTTCGAGTCCCGTCTCGCGCTCTTTTTATACACAAAAAGGGGTCCTGAAGCAGGATCCCTTTTTGCGTATAAAACGGGCCCATAGGGCCCGAAGGTTCGAGGTCTCGGCATCCGCCTCGGTCGGCGCTAAAAACGGCATAAACATGTCGAATTGTGGAAGTCTTGGTTGTGAAAAAAGGTGGCGTGTGTTAAAATGGAGGTATGTCAAAAGTAGATTGGTTAAGGAGGTTATGACATATGGAGAAGACAGCAAAGGTACAAATGACAGCAGACCAGTTTCACAGGGCCAACCGGTATACAGTGACGGTTTTGGCAGCGATTCAGGCTCTGATGATTTTGTTATCAATATTACATTTAGTTACAAGTGATTCCAAGGGTCGGGACATTGCAGTGATCGTGATCGTTGCAGTGATGCTGATCGTGGATCTGGTAGGATATGCAATTGCCAAAGAGAGCAAGAAGGCGATGCTAGTATTCTGTATTGCATGGATGATCGCATTTGGAGCAGCGGTATTCCTTGCAGCGACAGACCCGATCATCTTATTGTTCCCGACATTGATCGTGCTGATGCTTTATCTGGATCCGACCGCTGTGGCATGTTCCATTGTATATTCCGTTTTGCTTTACATAGGTAAGTGGATCGTAATGGTAGCGAAAGGCGAATTGACCAGAGCAAATCTGGACTCCACGATTTTGGAGATTATCGGACTGGTTGCGGTATGCATCAGTGCATTTGCGGTAACGAAGTTATTGCTTCGGTATATCGCAGAGAGCCAGCAACAGGTAACAGAGCAGGCAGAGCAGCAGATGGCAGTCGCATCGAATGTTGAGATGACCGCAGGTGTGATCAGTGAGCGGTTTGAGGATATTACGAACCAGCTGGTAGAGATCGTGCAGCAGGTAGAGAGTAATAATCAGGCAATTTCCAATATCGCCGAAAGCACTGAGGCAACCGCGGAAGCGATTCAGGGACAGGTAGGTATGACCAATGATATTAAGCAGTGCATTGATGTGACCGCACAGAATGCAAATGATATCATTGATATTACAGATAAGGTATATGATGTCGTCAGTGAAGGTATTGAAGCTGTAGAGGGCCTGCAGGAGCAGACCGGTATGGTGAATGAGCAGACAGAGGAAACCACAGAGGCAATCCAGAAGCTGGCAGAGAATGTGGATGAAGTGAACAGCATTACCAAGGCAATTCTGGATATTTCCAGCCAGACGAACCTGCTGGCACTGAACGCTTCCATTGAGGCGGCCAGAGCCGGAGAGGCAGGCAAGGGCTTTGCGGTTGTTGCAGATGAGATCCGGAATCTTGCAGAGCAGACAAAGGCATCGACCGAGCAGATTACAACAATCATTAATGATCTGACAGCAGTAACGAGAGAGTCCATGGATAAATTGAAGGTTACGGTTGAAAGTGTACAGGTTCAGTCAGAGATGGTTGAAAAGGTAAATGAAAGCTTCATGGAGACCTGCAAGAGCATTGATGAACTGAAGGATTATACCGGAAGCATTTCCGATAATGTGGATACAGTAATCAGTGCCAATAATCACATTGTCGACAGTATCAGTCAGCTGTCAGCCAGTGCAGAAGAGGTATCAAGCTCTTCAGAAGAGGGTATGGCAATGAGTAATGTAATTCTGGAGAAGGTTCAGGCATTCGCAACTGCAGTGGAAGAAATGTCCGGTATGGTAGGCGGACTGTCAACGTCGGTTGGAACAGGATCAGAAGAAGAGCCGGAACAGATGGAGATGGAAGAACCGAAAGAAGAGGCATAAGAGTATCTGAGTACGGACGGATATAGAATCGAAAGGGACAGAAACGTATACACATGGGTAACCGGTGTATACGTTTCTGCGTATATTGTATATATTGCGAATGGAATGAGCCTCAAAGCATCAACAGTTAAATTCAGGAAAAGATTGAAATAGCAGAGAAAACATAGTATAACAGACATAATCACATAATCAGGGAAGAAAGAAGGATAAAACGAGAATGTACAGAGAGGTATCAAAGCTGATTTTATATCGGGACTTAGGAGAAGACAGTATATTATTCCGCCTGGCAGGTATTTTTGAGGATTTCGACAAAGGGATTTCAGACAACGATAAAGCAGACCTTACAACCAGAATTTATGTGGAGATGAAGCGGTTGCTGGATTTGTCAACCAGTTACGGATTTGATTCCAATCTGTGGCATAATTATCTCGCATTTCTGCTGATTACGAATGAAAACTCATTCAGTATTACCTGTGAAAAGGTCGGCGCGAATGATGGTACGGTAAATACATTTGCAAAAAGCGATTTCCGGATTTTCAAGAAGCTGTTTGATTTTGATTTCGGACCAATCGAGCGGGCACTGGAGATCGATTGCTTCTCAACGATTTCCAATTACAAGGCAATCGTGAAGAAGGAACGGATGTACAACAAGAATGTCAGTGAAAAGGTACAGGAAGTAAGCCGTCAGATTGAGCAGGCAAAGGATGAAGAGGATATTTTCCGGATTGTAACAGAGTTCTACAAGGCCTATGGTGTAGGAATGTTTGGATTAAATAAGGCATTCCGGATCCGGCATAAGGAGGATGGCGTGGAATTCTGCCCGATCAATAATACAGATGATGTGATGCTGGATGATCTGATCGGTTATGAGATACAGAAAAAGAAGCTGGTTGATAATACGGAGGCCTTTGTGCAGGGAAGAAAGGCCAATAATGTATTGCTCTTTGGTGACAGCGGCACCGGTAAATCCACCAGTATCAAGGCGATTATTAATGAATATTACGATCAGGGACTTCGTATGATCGAGATATATAAGCATCAGTTCCAGGATCTGTCGACCATCATTGCACAGATCAAGAACCGGAATTATCGGTTTATCATCTATATGGACGACCTGTCATTTGAGGAGTTTGAGATTGAGTATAAGTTTCTGAAAGCAGTGATAGAAGGCGGTGTGGAGACAAAGCCGGACAATGTGCTGATCTATGCGACCTCAAACCGCCGTCATCTGATCAAGGAGACCTGGAATGACCGGGATGATATGGAGCATGAGAATGGCGGCGAGCTGCATCGTTCCGATACTATGCAGGAGAAGCTGTCTCTGGTGAACCGGTTCGGTGTTACGATCAGTTTCTCCAGACCGAGCCAGAAGGAGTATTTTGAGATCGTTAAGCAGCTGGCAAAGCGGTATGATACCATTCACTTATCGGATGAAGAATTATGTAAGGAAGCGAATAAATGGGAACTGAGCCACGGTGGTATTTCCGGCAGAACTGCACAGCAGTTTATTAATTATCTGGCAGGACAAAAAGAGGAATAAAGGACAATGACTAAGAAGGAACGTGTGACACAGATCGTTCAGATCCTGAATGAGACCTATTCAACAGAATATAAATGCTATCTGAATCATGAGAATGCATGGCAGCTGCTGATCGCAACGATGCTGAGTGCCCAATGTACGGATGCCAGAGTCAATATTGTGACAAAGGATCTGTTTGTAAAATATCCGACGCTGGAGGCATTTGCCGATTGTGATGTGAAGGAGCTGGAAAAGGATATTTATTCGACCGGATTCTATAAGAATAAGGCGAAGAATATAAAGGCCTGTGCCAGAAAGCTGATCGATGAATACGGAGGCGAGGTGCCATCCGATCTGGATGCACTGGTAAAGCTGGATGGAGTAGGGCGAAAGACCGCCAATGTGATCCGGGGGAATATTTATCATGAACCGAGTATTGTGGTAGATACGCATGTGAAACGGATATCAAAGAAACTGGGTCTGTCAAAGAGTGATGATCCGGTAGTGGTAGAACAGGAGCTGATGAAGGTTCTCCCGAAGGAGCAGTGGATCCTGTACAATATCCAGATCATTACGCATGGAAGAACGATCTGCACGGCGCGGAGCCCGAAATGTGAGGAATGTCCGCTGAAATCCGTCTGCCGTGATTACGAAATAAGGCACAAGAAATCCCTTGCTAAGACTCCCGGGATTTGTTAAGATATTCTTTAATAGAGTCTGCCTGCAGACCGGTAATGGCTTCCGCAGATTTGCGCAGGGCATCCAGAGCGGCATCATCGCCCAGGGCACGGTAGTAATCTGCCAGCATATAGTAGCAGCCGGAGATATCGGAGCCGATTTCGATACTGTATTCGGCGACCTGAATGGCTTCTTTGGTATAGCCATCTTCTAAGAGGATGCAGGCCCATTGATACAGGGTCCGGATCAGAAGCAGGAATCGTTCATCGCATTCCGAGAGAAATGCGAGATTCGCAACACCGTATTGAAGCTTCAGATCGGTATTGGTATACGCATTCAGATTCAGGATTTTCTTGGAATCCAGATCATGTAAGATATCTTCACAGTGTCTGGATGAATCAGAGCGATCTGTTCCGAAAGGAAGCAGTTCCAGCGGGATATAAATATAATCCAGCTGCGAGATATCCTGACGTCTGGTTTCATTTGCAGCAGCCTCATTTGCCCAGAACTGTGCGGAACGCTTTTCTGCGATCCTGCGACTGCGGCGGAGATTGTGCATAAGTACAAGACATAAGATTGCAAATATTAAAATAAAAGGAATTGGCATAATTCTGGTCCTTTCCGGAAAGAGGTAAATAGCTATGTTTAACTTCAACAATAAAAAAACAAAAAGGGTCGTTTCTTCCATTATTGTAGCAATTATTGTAATTGCCATGGTATTAGGCATCCTGGTTTCAAATCTAAGTTTATAATGCAATATAGGAAGCAGGATTTTTAAAATATACTATCACATTTTCGGAGAAAACCAAAGCAATTCTTTCCTTGAAAAGCATTTGGAATGTGCTAAAATGGGATTTATAAGTATGGAGGATAGAGTCATGAAAATAAAGAAGAAGGTTTCGGTATATGGTCTGTTCTGTTTAATGGCAGCCCTTTTGATCTGCCTGGCTCCGCAGAAGGTTGCGGCAGAGGAGACAGAAGGAGATACCATTTATGACGGAATTTATCTGGATGATATTTCGGTCGGTGGTATGACATCGAGTGAAGCGAAGGCTCAGTATGAATCCTATCTGGAGACCCTGCGGAATGTAACCGTAGAGTTTGATCTGGAGGATGAGAGCTACAGTGTTCCGATGGCAGAGCTTGGACTGGTGGCAGATGTAGATGCGGCAGTCGAGGAAGCTTATGAGTACGGAAGACGGGGAAATATCTTAAAGCGGTATCGTGAGATCACAGATGTAGCTAAGAATAAAGTAGAGATTCCGGTTTCTCTGAGCCTGAATGAAGAGCATTTGGTGGAACTGCTGGATGAGAATCTGTCCGATTACATTACACCGGCGAAGAACGCAGGACTGGTATTTTCAGATGGCAGTCTGCAGGTGGTCCCGGGTGAGAACGGTAAGGAGCTGAACACAGCCGAGACGGTTGAAAAGCTGAAGGAGGCTGTATCTGCATGGTCTGTCAATGAGACTGAGACCATGATCCGGATTGCAGTCGTTACCAACGAGCTTGTGCCGGAGCACAGCTCAGAGGAGCTTGCATCCGTAACGGATGTGCTGGGATCCTTTGATACCCATTATTCGGCAGGAGATCCATCCAGAAATAATAATATTATGAATGCGGCAAATAAGATCAGTAATGTGGTCGTTTACCCGGGTGAAGAGTTTGATACCATGTCACACCTGCTTCCGTTTACAACGGCAAACGGCTGGAGCTATGCAGGCGCTTATCTGAATGGTGAGGTTATTTCCGATATCGGTGGCGGTATCTGTCAGGTGTCTACCACCTTATACAATGCGGTTCTGAATGCAGAGCTGGAGGTGACAGAGCGGTATCCTCATTCCATGGCAGTCGGTTATGTACAGTTGTCAGCGGATGCGGCACTGAATGAGGGCACCAAAAATTTCCGGTTCGTAAATAATACGGATAACCCGATCTTTGTATATGCCTATGCATCGGGCGGTACCATGCATGTATCGATCTATGGAAAAGAGTATCGGTCCGCAGGTCGGAGAGTAGAGTATAAGAATGAGATTCTGGAAGTGATTCCGGCAGGAGATCCGATTCAGACGGTAGACGAATCACAGCCGGCAGATTACCGGGAGGTAAAGCAGACAGCACATACCGGTTATCGGGCAAGACTTTGGAAATACATATATGAGAATGGACAGTTGGTGGATAAGATTCTGGTGAATACCAGCTCCTACAGCTCATCACCGGAACGGGTAGTGATCGGTAATCCGGAGGCAACGACGGAAGCACCGCCGGCAGAACCGGATACTTCGACAGACACACCGGGCGAACCGGCATCAACCGAGGAACCAACCACGGAAGCCCCAACGACAGAGGCACCACAATAACAGGAGGCAGAAGCTATGAAGGCGGGAAAGATCACGGAAGTACAGTGTAAGCGTTCCGTTCTGAAGCAGATACCTTCGAATGCAGAAAGACTGATACAGGGTCCCGGGATCGGCAATGATTATGCAGCCTGGACGAGCGGAACAGGAGACCGGCTGGTAACGGCAATGGCAACGATTTCATTTGATACGGCGGAAGCGGAAAAATACGCATTCTGGAAAGCTGTAAATAAGCTGGAAACCAGTGGAGCGGTCACAAGGGCGGTTATGGTAAATCTCATGCTTCCGGCAAGGGGCGGAGAGGAACGGATCCGCAGGATTGTAGAGCATATCGTAGAGCTGTGCGCGACTTATGATGAAGAATGCCCGATTTCTTATGCGGGCGGACATACAGAGCTGCTGGAGGAGCTTCGGGCTCCGATGATCACAGTGATCGCATATGGAGAGCTGAAGGGTAACGAGGAGGCATGGAGCATTCGCAGGGTGCAGCCGGGAGATCAGATCGTGATGATCGGTACGACCGCACTTGAGACAACTGCCATGTTAACGGCAGACCACCTGGAGGAGCTCAAGCAGCGGTATGCGACAGGGTATCTGGATCTGGCGAGAGCAATATCCGAAGACTTATCCATACATAAGGCATTCAAGGCATGTAGGGCATTCCCGGTAAAGTATATACATGATATTTCGACCGGCGGCGTATTTGCGGCCCTGTGGGAACTGGGCGAAGGTGCGGGCTGCGGACTTAAGGTCCGGTTGAAGGATATTCCGATCCGGCAGGAAACTGTAGAGGTCTGTGAATTCTTTGATCTGAATCCGTATATGGCACTTGGCGGCGGAAGCGCGCTGATCGTGACAGAAAACGGCGAAGAGCTGGTAGACGCACTGGAGCAGGCTGGGATTTCGGCAACTCTAATTGGACAGACTGCGGATAATAATGATAGAATCATAATAAATGAGGAAGATGCAAGATATTTAACACCACCGAAAGGTGATGATATATATAAAATCTATAGGAATTGAGGTAAGCAAGATGAGAACAAAAATCCTGAATCTGATTGAAGAAGATTGCAAGTTAACTGCAAAAGATATTGCGGCGATGATCGGTGAAGACGAGGCGGCGGTCGCGGCGGAGCTTGCAGCGATGGAAAAGGAACATGTCATCTGTGGCTATACTTCTATTATTGACTGGGATAAGACGGATAATGAGTTTGTAACCGCTCTGATCGAGTTGCGGGTAACGCCACAGCGGGGTGAAGGCTTCGATAAGATTGCAGAGCGTATTTCAAACTATCCGGAGGTAGATACAGTATATCTGATGTCCGGTGCATACGATTTTGCTGTGATCATAAAGGGTAAGACCATGAAAGAGGTATCCCTGTTTGTGTCAAGTAAGCTTGCGCCAATGGAAGCGGTTGTCGGTACTGCGACCCATTTTGTATTGAAGAAATACAAGGAACACGGAGTAAAATTAACGAATAATTCGAAAGTAGAAAGGTTAGCTGTAATGCCATGAGAGATCCATTATCAAAAAAAGTCATAAATATTAAACCGTCCGGAATCCGTAAGTTTTTCGATATTGTAAGTGAGATGCCGGATGCAATTTCGCTGGGTGTAGGAGAGCCGGATTTTGACACACCGTGGCATGTCCGGGACGAGGGCATCTATGCGTTAGAAAAAGGAAAAACATTCTATACCTCCAATGCAGGTCTGATGGAGTTGCGGGAGGAGATCTGTAAATATTATACACGTAAGTTTCAGGCTACCTATGATCCAGTTCACGAATGTGTGATGACGGTAGGTGGCAGTGAGGGAATTGATATTGCACTGCGTGCAATGCTGGACCCGGGAGATGAGGTCATTATTCCGGAGCCTTGTTATGTATCCTATGTTCCATGCGTGGAGCTGGCAGACGGTGTACCGGTGATCATTCAGCTGAAGGCAGAGAATGAGTTCCGGCTGACTGCAGAGGAGCTGGAGGCAGCGATTACGGATAAGACCAAGATTGTCATCCTGCCATTCCCGAATAATCCGACCGGAGCTATTATGACACGGCCGGATTTGGAAAAGATAGCAGAGGTTATCCGTAAGCATGATCTGTATGTAATGTCGGATGAAATCTATGCAGAACTGACCTACGGACAGAAGCATGTTTCGATTGCATCCCTGCCGGATATGCATGACAGAACGATTGTGATCAATGGCTTCTCAAAGGCATATGCCATGACCGGATGGAGACTTGGATATGCACTGGCGCCGCGGGTAATATGCGAGCAGATGACGAAGATTCATCAGTTTGCAATTATGTGTGCACCGACCAATAGCCAGTACGCAGCAATTGATGCCGTACGTTATGGGGATAAGGATATTGAGAAGATGGTGCGGGCATATGATCAGAGAAGACATTTTCTGATGCAGACATTCCAGGAAATGGGAATCGAGTGCTTTGAGCCGTTTGGAGCATTCTATGTATTCCCATGTATTAAAAAGTATGGAATGAAGAGTGAAGAATTTGCAGAAAAGTTATTATACCAGGAGAAGGTAGCAGTTGTGCCGGGAACGGCATTTGGAGATTGTGGGGAAGGCTATCTTCGTATTTCGTATGCATATTCGATTGAAGAGTTAAAGGAAGCACTTGGGCGGATTAAACATTTTATATCACAGTTTGAATAAGATACAAGGAGAAAGAAATGGCAAGAATTAATGCAGAACACATAAATACATTTTTGATGGCTGCATCAAAGGTCATTAGCGAAACCTGTAATCTGACACCTAAGGTTGGCAAGCCTTATATTCGAAATAATACATTTACAAGTGATTCCATAGTTATTATGATCGGTGTGACAGGAGAAATGCAGGGACAGGTAATGCTGGCGTTTAAGAAACCGGTTGCACTGACGATCGCATCCAAGATGATGTTTATGGAAGTAAAGGAATTAGATGAAATATCAACCAGTGCGATCTGTGAGCTTGGAAATATGATCATGGGAAATGCGTCCACTGCATTCTCTGTGAAGAATATCGGTATTGATATCACTCCACCGACCATGTGCGAGGGGAACTTCACGGTATCTGGAGCGGTTGCGAGCATGTGTATACCAATCTATATCAATGATACGGATTTTGTAGAACTGGATCTGTGCGTAAAGCAGGATTAAGAGATAAGAGGCATAGAAATGATTAATATTGTATTACTGGAGCCGGAGCAGGGCGGCAATGTCGGAAATATCGGAAGAACCTGTCTGGCGATCGGGGCGAAGCTACATCTGATCGAGCCGTTGGGCTTCCGTCTGACAGACCGGGAGATCAAGCGGGCCGGGATGGATTACTGGCATAAGGTTGATGTAACCCGATATGATAATTATGAGGATTTTCTGGAGAAGAATCCGGGGGCTGTCGTCTATATGGCAACCACCAAGTCAAAGACCGTTTATACAGAGGTCAGATATGAAGAAAATGCATATCTGATGTTTGGAAAAGAGAGTGCCGGGATTCCGGAAGAGATTCTGATGGAGAACCGCGAGCGGTGTGTCCGGATTCCGATGCTGCCGGATATTCGTTCATTGAATCTTGCCAATTCTGTCGCAATTGTGGCATATGAAGCCATGCGGCAGCAGGAATTTAAGCAATTCCAGCTGCAGGGTCAGCTTCATCATCATGAATGGTAGGTATTTGGAGCTTTCTTTAAGGAAAATGTAAATTCACTTCCAACACCGGGGGTACTGGTCAGGGTAATGTTTTCATCATGTGCGTGAATGATCTCACGGATGATGGACAGTCCGAGACCGGACCCCTGTTTGTGTTTTCCGCGGGAAGTATCTGCTTTATAGAAACGGTTCCAGACTTTATTCTGTTTATCTTTATCAATTCCCTGTCCGGTATCCTTTACGGATACAAAGATCTTCTCATTGGCATCGGTAACAATGATCGTGATCGTAGCTCCATGCGGGCTGAACTTCATGGCATTGTCCACCAGATTATAAAGCACCTGCTGGATTCGGGTCTTATCTGCCCGGACCATGGTGTCACTGGTCTGACAGTTTTTCTTTATAACAATGTAACGCTTTTGGCATTCACGCTCAAAGAACTCGATCGTAGCATCAATGACCTCCAGAATGTCGAAATTGATCAGGTTCAGACGCAGACCATAGGAATCGGACTTACTGAGCTCCAGCATACTTGCGGTCAGCTTGGTCAGCCGGTGTGTCTCTGAAAGCACGATGTTCAGATATTTTTCCTGATTTTCCGGCGGAATCGTGCCATCCAGCATAGCCTCAATATAACCCTTAATGGAGGTCAGCGGTGAACGGAAGTCGTGGGAAATATTTGCAATGAAATCACTGCGGTATTCGTCCAGCTTACTTAACTCCGAAGCCATATATTCCATGTTGGCAGCCAGTTCGCCGATCTCATCCTGGGAGGTGATGCCGGTCTGCACTTCAAAATTACCGGAGGCATATTCCTTGGCAACCATATTCAGCTGATTCAACGGACCAATGATTTTTCTGGACAGATAAATCAGAAGCACCATGGATAAAATGATCAACAGACAAAGGGGAACGGTGAAATTAAGCATCATAGACTGCATGATATCGGACAACGGACTAAACGGTGCATGCAAGGTAACAGAACCGGCGTTGTGAAAATTCTTGCCGGATATCGGGACACCGACCGAGAGCATCTGCTCTGAAAAAGTGTCATAGAAATTCCCCAGCTTAAAGAAGCTGCTGGTCAGAGCCTTGGAGGGATCCAGAGCATACAGATTCTCAGGCAGGGAGTCATAATCCTCCGGATGGGAGACGATCAGAAGGTCGCCGTTGGTATCACAGTACCAGATTCGGATATTGAAGTTCGTCTGAAATTTATCAAACTCCGCCTGCAGCTCATCGGCAGTAAACGCATTCTCCTGATAGGGGAGAATGAACTGATCTACAATATAATGGGCCTCGTTGGTAAGGGTGGTCTGCCGCTCTGTGATCAGATTCTGTCTGGTCGCATTTGAGGCGTAGAGGATAATGACAATAAAAACCACTACAATGATGACCAGATAGCTCAATGCAATTTTGTCAAAAAAGCGTTTATTCATAATTACAGTACCTCAAACTTGTAGCCGACACCCCATACGGTGGTCAGGGACCAGGACTTGGTTTCCGGGAGCTTTTCACGGATACGTTTGATATGAACGTCAACCGTTCTGGTATCGCCGATATATTCATAGCCCCAGAGCCGGTCCAGCAGCTGCTCACGGGTAAAGACCTGATTCGGCTGGCTGGCGAGGAAATAAAGGAGCTCCAGTTCCTTTGGCGGCATCTCTAGTGTCTTGCCATCGATAATGGCGGTATAATTGGAGATATTTACGATCAGACCGTCATACTCGACATAATCGCCGGTATGGGAAGCCGAAGCAATGTTTGAATTGACCGGACTGGTGATGGCCTGTGCCTGTGGCTGATAGCGGCGCAGAACCGCACGCACACGGGCCACCATTTCATTGGAATCAAAAGGCTTCATGATATAGTCATCGGCACCGATCTTTAAGCCCAGTACCTTGTCAAAAACCTCGCCCTTGGCAGACAGCATAATAATAGGGGTCTGGCTGGTCTTGCGGATTTCTGTGCAGACCTCATAGCCATCGATTCCCGGCAGCATGATATCTAACAGTACCAGATGCGGTTGATATTCCTGAAATGCCTGCAGGGCATCATTTCCGTTTCCCTCGATCCGGGTATCAAAGCATTCCTTCACCAGATAGAGAGAAATCAGCTCTGCAATATTCTCGTCGTCATCGACAATCAGTATTCGTTGTTTTTCCATATAGATCTCCTTCTGTAATGTGCAGCGTGATATGGAAGCATATAAGGATCAATGCAGTTCCACAATTGTAACACCCATGTCTCCCTCACCGAATTCTCCGCTTCGGAAGGATGCGACATGTGCTTGTTTCTTCAAATAATCCTGAACCGCCTTGCGAAGTGCACCGGTTCCTTTTCCATGGATGACCCGTACCTGGGACAGGTTGGATAATAAAGCGTCATCCAGATATTTATCCAGCCGGGAGATCGCCTCATCAACCGTTAACCCGATCAGATTGATCTCCGGCCGGATATTGGCAGCACGATCCAGATTCATCCGGTGATGGCCGGAGGACTTGGACTTGGTCTGTGACTGCTTCGGTGTCTCGGTAATCTCGCAGTCTGTAATCGGTAATGTCATATGCAGGATGCCGACCTGAACGGACAGTTCTTTCTTTGCATTCGGAAGTGCCAGAACCGTTCCGGTAGTATCCATGCTGATAATATAAACGGTATCGCCGACGCGGAAATCCTCTGCATTCTGACCGGAGCGACGCTGTTTTTTGGAACGGGACAGATCCTTATCCAGATTTTTCATTCGGTCACGGATCTTGGAGCGCTGTGCTTCCATGGCTTTGTTATCGGCCTTGGCAGGATTTCGTTCCCATTTCTGGTATTTCCGGATGGACTGGTCTGCGATCTCCTTAGCCTCCTCTAAGATTTCCCGTGCTTCTTCCTTAGCATCCTTTAACAGCTTGGAACGCTGCTGCTCCATGGACTCCTGCTTCGCCTTCAGCTGGTTCCGCAGCGTCTCGACCTCTTCCTGATAGGTAGCAACGAGCTGTTCTTCCTCCTCCAGCTTCTTGCGGCTGTTCTCCAGATCGCTGATCAGACTTTCAAAATCGAGTGCCGGAGCATCGATCTGGGTACGTGCCTCCTCAATGATATAATCCGGCAGGCCGAGCTTTTTCGATATGGCAAAGGCATTGGATTTACCCGGAATGCCGATGCGCAGACGGTAGGTCGGACGCAGAGAGGCAACATCAAATTCACAGCTGGCATTCTCAATCCCTTCCGTAGAGAGGGCAAAGGTCTTCAATTCACTGTAATGTGTGGTAGCAATACAGAGAATACCCTGTGCATGAAGATGCCGTAAGATAGCAATCGCCAGTGCGGCACCCTCGATCGGATCGGTACCGCCGTTTAATTCATCAAAGAGCACCAGAGTATCCGGAGCTGCATGCTGAATGATATACACGATGTTAGACATATGAGAGGAGAAGGTACTCAGGTTCTGTTCAATACTCTGCTCATCTCCGATATCTGCAAAAACATCCCGGAATACACAGAGCTCCGAGCCCTCAAATGCCGGAATATGCAGACCGGACTGGCCCATCAGGGTAAAGAGTCCGACTGTCTTTAAGGATACGGTCTTACCGCCGGTATTCGGACCGGTTACGATCAGCATCTGATAAGTGTCACCCAGAGTCAGATCGATCGGAACGACTGTCTTCGGATCCAGGAGCGGATGCCGTCCCTGTTTGATATTGATATAGCCATGATCGTTAAAGATCGGGCGGGTACCCAGATAGGATTTGGCGAATTTCGCTCTGGCAAAAATGAAATCCAGCTCGGTCAGCAGCTTGATGTTGCACTGAATCGCGGTCAATTCAAAGGTTGCCTGCTCGCTGATGGATGCCAGGATCCGTTCAATCTCCAGCTGCTCTTTATTCTCCAGCTCCTTTAACTCATTGTTCAGATTGACTACCGACATCGGCTCGATAAATAAGGTGGAACCGCTGGAGGACTGATCATGGATCATGCCGGGGAAGCTGCTCCGGTATTCCTGCTTGACCGGAATACAGTAACGGCCGTTTCGCATGGTGATCAGACTATCCTGTAACAGAGTCCGGTTGTTCTGTGAGTTGACAATATTTAAAAGCTGTGTATGAATCTTCTCGTTAATCTGTTTCTTGGAACGGCGAAGTGCCTTTAAATCCGAGGAGGCATCATCTGCGATCTCGTCTGCAGATAGGATACAGCGGCGGATCTCACGGCTGATGTGCTCCAGCGGCATCAGATCCAGAAACCGGGAGTCCAGACAGTCCGGTTCGTGTGCGTCATCATCGGAAACACCGTACTGGCGGACACTTAAGGTATTATCCAGCAGGCGGGCCAGATCCAGCAGCTCACTGGTGCTTAAGGTGGCACCGACCTCCAGTCTCTTTAAGGACAGTCCGATATCCGTCACACCGGAAAAGGTGACGCCACCCTTCTGATAAATACGGGTCAGTGCATCACCGGTCTCCTCCTGGAGCCGGACGATCTCCTCCTGATCGGAGGACGGAAACAGGTGCTTGCAGAGGCGTTTTCCCATCGGGGAATCTGCATAAGGCACCAGCATATCTATGATCTTATTATATTCCAAAATTCGTAAAGAACGTCTATTCATGTAAGTCTCCTTCATTAGTTACAAATGAAATGCATAATTACTATAATTATAGCATCTATAATTTCATTTGACAATTCATAGTCGCCGATATATAATGGCTTACGAATCAGGAGTGCTTAAGGAATTAGGCTGAGAAATGACATAGTCCTGTCATTAATCCTTTGGGGATTACCCCATGACCTGATCCAGGTAATGCTGGCGGAGGGAGATATTATAACAGACGCTTATTTGGAATGTTGATAATCCTTCCTGAGACGGAAGGATTTTTTAGTTTCAGAGAAGCGGAGAGCTGTTGTCTCATCGTTGTTTCAGGGTGATGGTTCATTCTATCATAAGAATAAGGAGGAAAAAGATGAACGCAAATGTAGCAATTCAGGTATTACCGGGTGTAAGTACCGATGAAGAAGTAGTAAGAATCGTAGATGAAGTGATCGCGTATATCCGTAGCACCGGCGTGACTTATTATGTGGGTCCGTGCGAGACTGCAATGGAAGGCGATTATGAAGAGCTCATGGAGATCGTAAAGCAGTGCCAGTATATTGCAATCAAGGCAGGCTGCCCGAGTGTTATGAGCTATGTGAAGATTACCTACAAGCCTGAGGGCGAGGTGCTGACCATTGATCAAAAAACGTCAAAGCATCACTGATTACTGGATTCCGATTACCGTAATCCTGGTATTTCTGATCATCTGGCAGGTGGTCAGCATGACGGGACTGATTCCCGGCTATATGCTGCCGTCACCGGTCAAGGTGATAAAGGCATTTATCGGCGATTTTCCATTGCTGATGCGGCATGCAAGAGTGACATTGCTGGAGGCCTGTCTGGGACTTGTAAGCGGTGTGATTCTGGGATTTCTTTCTGCCGCATTTATGGATGCGTTTGAACCGGTAAAGAAGGCCCTGTATCCGCTTCTGGTTATCAGTCAGACCGTACCGCCGGTAGCGGTAGCACCGCTGCTGATCCTGTGGTTTTCCTACGGAATCGCACCGAAGATCGTGCTGGTAATTCTGGCATCCTTCTTCCCGATCGCGGTGGGACTGCTCGATGGATTTCAGGCGGTTGATCAGGATCTGATCCGACTGATGCGGTCTATGAAGGCGAACCGCTGGCAGATATTCTGGCATGTGAAGTTTCCACAGGCACTGGGAGAATTCTTCTCCGGACTGAAGATCGCAGTGGCGTATTCGGTAGTAGGTGCTGTGGTATCCGAATGGCTGGGCGGATTTTACGGACTGGGTGTTTATATGACAAAGGTACGGAAGTCCTTCAGTTATGATAAGATGTTCGCGGTTATTTTTCTGGTTTCGGCAATCAGCCTTGTGCTGATGGCATTGGTGAAGATCCTGCAGTATCAGGCGATGCCGTGGGCGCATGCCAATGTGCAGGAGAAAACAGAAGGAAAAAAGAGTAGTATATAACAGACATTAATATGAAAAGACATAGGAGAAAGACAATGAAAATATGGAAGAAACTTACAGCGCTTGCACTGGCAGGTGTATTGACAGCAGGTTTATGTGCATGCGGTAATTCCGGACAGGCAAACGGAGCCGCAGACGGTGAGAAAAAGGACATTACATTTGTACTGGACTGGACACCGAATACCAACCATACCGGTCTGTATGTTGCAGAGAAGATGGGATATTTTGATGAAGCAGGACTGAATGTTACGATCGTACAGCCGCCGGAAGACGGAGCAACTACCATGGTAGCATCCGGACAGGCACAGTTTGGTATTGATTTCCAGGACTATCTGGCACCGGTGTATACCTCGGATGAAGAAGTACCGGTAACTGCTGTTGCAGCGATCATCCAGCATAATACCTCCGGTATCATTTCCTTAAAGGAGGATGGTATCGAGTCACCGAAGGGACTGGAAGGCAAGAACTATGCGACCTGGGGACTGCAGCTGGAGCAGGCGATCATTAAGAATGTAGTAACTGCAGATGGCGGTGATTTCGACAAGGTAAATCTGATCCCTGAATATGTAACCGATGTTCCGACTGCACTGCAGCAGGATATCGATGCTGTCTGGGTATATTATGCATGGGATGGTATTTCCACAAAGGTAGCCGGACTGGATACCAATATGTTCTATTTCAAGGATATTACACCGGAGTTCGATTATTACAGCCCGGTAATCATTGCAAATACAGATTTTCTGGCAGATGATCCGGACACTGCAAAGGCATTCTTAAATGCAGTTCGGAAGGGCTATGAATATGCGATCGAGAATCCGGATGACGCAGCAGACATTCTGTGCGAGGCTGTACCGGAGCTGGATCCGGAAATGGTAAAGGAGAGTCAGGAATGGCTGGCAGATCAGTATAAGGCAGAGGTAGATCAGTGGGGATACATTGATCCTGAAAGATGGAATGCATTCTACAACTGGTTAAATGAGAACGGATTGTCTGAGAAGGAGATTCCGGAAAACTGCGGATTTACCAATGAGTATTTAAGCAAATAAGCAGGAGTCATAGAACAGGAAGCATTATGATATTACAGGCAGAACATATTACAAAAGCATATGGAGACAATCAGGTCCTGCAGGATATTTCCATTCATTTGGAGGAAGGCGAGCTGGTCTGCGTTCTGGGTGTCAGCGGTGTCGGTAAGACCACGCTGTTTAACATCCTGTCAGGTCTGGTTCTGCCGGATCAGGGACAGATCCTGTTGGAGAATGAGGATGTCACGGGAAAGACAGGAAATCTAAGTTATATGCTGCAGAAGGATCTGCTCCTGCAGCATAAGACGGTACAGGATAATGTGGCACTTCCACTGGTGTTAAAAGGTGTTAAGAAGAAAGCAGCCAGAGAACAGGCAGCAGCCTATTTCAAACAGTTTGGGCTGGAAGGCACGGAGCTGAAATATCCGTCACAGCTGTCCGGCGGTATGCGGCAGCGGGCGGCATTGCTTCGCACCTATATGTGCGGAGATCGGGTGGCACTGTTGGATGAGCCGTTCAGTGCATTGGATACTCTGACACGGACGGCGGTGCAGGAATGGTACCTGGGTGTCATGGAAGAAATTAAACTTTCGACGCTGTTTATTACCCATGATATTGACGAAGCAATATTATTATCAGATCGCATCTATATTATGAGCGGAAAACCTGCTATAATATCAGCAGAGCTGGTGATAGAGGAACCGAAGCCGCGGGATGGCGAGTTCCTGTTGAGTGATACATTTCTCGCATATAAACGAAAAATCAAAAGTCTGCTCTAGCCGGTTCTAATATGGTATAGAGGAGCAAGGTAATATGGCAACTACATTAAAGGCAAAGAGACTGGATCATTTCCGGGAAGGGATCTTTGCGGAATTGAACGAAAAGAAGGAACAACTTCTGGCAGAAGGAAAGAAGGTGTACAACTTATCCGTTGGAACACCGGACTTCCTTCCGCCGGCACATGTGATGGAGGCAGTCTGCAAGGCAGCTGCGATTCCGGAGAATTATAAGTATTCACTCCGGGATATTCCGGAACTGTTGGAGGCTGTTTCTTTTTATTATAAGAAACGGTTCGGCGTAGAGATCGCACCGGACTGCATTACCGGAGTGCATGGCACCCAGGAGGGCATGGGACATGTGGGAATGGCATTGCTGGATCCGGGTGATACCATCTTGCTGCCGAATCCGGGATACCCGATCTTTGAGGCAGGTGCTTATTTAA
>ERZ1035006.1170-NODE-1170-length-18282-cov-4.889011_pt1 | contig 18282 bp, 17 predicted proteins | sample MGYA00520694_ERZ1035006 | MGnify/ENA primary metagenome ERZ1035006 (study PRJEB33766, sample SAMN09781746) | gut metagenome | biome: gut microbiome | host: Homo sapiens | place: Madagascar | study: EMG produced TPA metagenomics assembly of the PRJNA485056 data... | reverse complement strand
ATGCCTGATAATGCAGAGCAGTTTGATTTTACCCAGTATGATTATGTGGTGGATGCCATTGATACAGTGACTGGAAAGATCGAGCTTGTGGAGCAGGCGAAGCGGGCAGGAACGCCCATCATCAGTTCCATGGGAGCAGGCAATAAGATGGATCCGTCTGCTTTTGAAGTGGCAGATATCTACAAGACCAGTGTGTGTCCGCTGGCGAAGGTTATGCGCCGGGAGCTGAAGAAGCGCGGTATCAAAAAGTTAAAAGTTGTATATTCCAAAGAGCAGCCGCTGGATCCCATTGATGATATGGCTATCAGCTGCCGCGAGCACTGCATCTGCCCGCCGGGAGCAGTCCGTAAATGCACGGAGCGCCGGGCAATTCCGGGCAGCAATGCATTCGTGCCGTCCGTGGTGGGACTGATCATTGCCGGAGAAGTGGTGAAGGATCTGACCGACGCAGACACCCGGGCAAAGGTGAAAACGGGAGGAAAAGCATGAAGATCATTACCATAGAAGAACTGGAACAACTGACTCCCGGGTCTGTGACCATCGTAGATGTGCGCCCGGCAGATACGTATCAGAGAGGAACCTTCGAGGGAGCCATCAATGTTCCCATGAAGGAATTTGTTGACCGCTACGAAGAGATCCCGAAGGATAAGCCTGTGTGGGTTCTGTGTCACACAGGTGAGCGGAGCCTTGATTATGTGGAACTGCTCTGTTCCCATGGATATGATGCGGGAAATGTTACCGGAGGTTACCGCGCATATCTGCGTCTGCAGCTGGAGCGCTTCATGAAAGAAGAGGACGCAAAAAAAGAAAAGACCAAGGAAATCGAGCGAAGTCTGATCAAAAAATTCCGGAAATCCATCTGGAGAAGTTTTACGCGTGCGATCCAGAAATATGATCTGATCCAGGAGGGTGACAAGATCGCAGTCTGCATCTCCGGCGGAAAGGATTCCATGCTCATGGCGAAGCTCATGCAGGAGCTGCAGCGACATGGAAAATTCCCGTTTGAGCTTGTATTTCTGGTGATGAATCCAGGTTACAATGAGGACAACTGGAAGATTATCCAGGATAATGCAAAACTTTTGGATATTCCGCTGACCGTCTTCGAGAGCGATATTTTCAATATTGTGGCAGAAGTTGACCGCAATCCCTGTTATCTGTGTGCCCGCATGAGAAGAGGCTATCTCTATTCCCATGCCAAGGAGCTGGGATGCAACAAGATCGCGCTGGGACATCATTTTGATGATGTGATCGAGACGATCCTCATGGGGATGCTCTATAGCGGAAAAGTAGAGACCATGATGCCGAAGCTTCACAGCAAGAATTTTGAAGGGATGGAACTGATCCGCCCGCTTTATATGGTAAAAGAAGCAGATATCGAGGCATGGAGAGACTATCATCAGCTGCATTTTATCCAGTGTGCATGCCGCTTTACAGAGAACTGTGCTACCTGCGGCGGTGAAAAAGGTTCCAAGCGTGATGAGATGACGGAGCTGATCAATCATTTCCGTCAGGTCAGCGATGTGATTGAATATAATATTTTCAACAGTGTGCACAACATCAATCTTCGGACGGTGATCGGATATCATAAGGATGATCAGGAGTACAATTTCCTGGATGATTATGATGAGTGGGGACGTAAGGACGCAGATGGAGAAGATCGTAAAGGATTTTTTGGAAAATCCGAATCTTAAAAAGGATGAGTTTGTGGAACTGATCCGGGCGTATAAGGATCCGGAAGCAGTGGAAGCCTTAAAGACCCGGGCCGTGGAGCTTCGGAAGAAATACTACGGGGATCAGGTATTTACCAGAGGGCTCATTGAATTTACCAATTACTGTAAAAATGACTGCTATTACTGTGGGATCCGTAAGAGTAACCGAAATGCGGACCGCTACCGGCTGACGGAAGAAGAGATCCTGACCTGCTGTGAAAATGGCTATGAACTGGGATTTCGTACTTTTGTGCTGCAGGGCGGCGAGGATCCGTACTATACGGATGAACGGATGGAATCTATCATCCGCAAGATCAAAAAGGGCTGGCCGGATTGTGCATTGACCCTGTCTATCGGGGAGAAATCCTATGACAGTTATAAGCGGTTCAAAGAGGCAGGGGCGGACAGGTATCTGCTGCGCCATGAGACGGCAGATGCAGTTCATTATGGCCAGCTTCATCCAGAGACTCAGAAGCTGTCCGAACGGATGGATTGTCTGTGGAATCTCAAAAAGCTTGGCTACCAGGTGGGAGCTGGCTTTATGGTAGGCAGTCCGGGGCAGACGGACGACTGCCTGGCAGAGGATCTGGTATTTTTACAAAAGCTTAAGCCTCAGATGGTGGGGATCGGACCTTTTATCCCACATCATGACACCCGGTTTGCGCAGGAACCGGCAGGCAGTGTGGAGCTGACGCTGTATCTGTTGTCAGTGATCCGTATTATGCTGCCGAAGGTATTACTTCCGGCGACCACGGCGCTTGGCACCATGGATCCGCGAGGAAGAGAAAAAGGACTGGAGCGGGGAGCCAATGTGGTGATGCCCAATCTGTCACCGGTGAAGAACCGGAAAGCTTATGAACTTTATGACAATAAGATCTGCACCGGCGAGGAAGCAGCGGAATGCAGAGGATGCCTGTCACGCAGAGTGGAGAGTGTGGGGTATCATCTGGTCAGCGACCGCGGCGATGCAGTGGAATGAGTGCTGCAGGTCAGCGCATGGCGGAGGACCGGGCACTGCAGGAGCAGTGAACTGCACATGGAAAAGGAGAAGAAATATGAAATTCACATATCCGGCAATTATCAGAAAGCAGGACAACGGAACATGGAAAGCATGGCTTCCGGATCTGGCCTGCTGTGAGGCAGTGGGGGATACTCTGGATGATGCCATTGAAAAAGTCAATGCGGCAGTCTATGACTGGATCAGTCTGGAGTTGTCTGAGGACGAGGCGGACCTTCCGCCTGTATCCGACATGGATGACCTGGACACTATCGAGGGCGATGTGACCAGAAATATTTGTGTCAATATCCGGTTGTTTGATGGATGGGATGAGTAGAAGTTGTTATATTTTTAATTAAAAATGAAGGGAATCGGTACTTATATTGGGTCTGCAGTGATCGCACAGCTTATTCTGAAAGCACAGGGTATCATCTAAGTAGATGGATTTTGATGTTTGTGTAAAAGGAGAAGTAAAAAAGGGTAAATAACAGATTGGATTTGAGAATAGAATCAGTCTGTGGAACATGATATATTGATTATATCAAAGGACAACCAAAAACGAAAACGCAGAGGAGAATAAGGCATGATTAAAGTAACAAGACAGACCCGGAACTTGCGGCATTGGTTGATGAGGAGTTAAATCGTCAGGAACATAATATTGAGATGATTGCATCTGAGAGTACCGCACCGCTGGCAGTTATGGAACTGAGCGGCAGCGTATTTACCAATAAAACACTGGAAGGATATCCGGGAAAGAGATTCCAGGCAGGATCTGAGGTGGCAGCTAAGACCTGGTCCTTCAAATATGCAGCATCTCAGGAGTTCCATGATATCATGGCCCAGGTTATTGTAAATGCGAAATGCCTGGCAGAAGAGCTTCAGAAATACGGTTTCCGTATTGGTCTGACTGCTGTATCACAGAGAGGACTGAAAGAGCCAGAGATCCGTGAGATCGCAGCAATCATCAACCAGGTAGCAGAGGCTCCGGAAGATGAAGCTAATTTAAAGGCATGCAAGGCAAAAGCGGAAGCATTGATTGCAAAATTCCCGCTGTACCCGGCTGGATCTTTTGATGACTGATCAAAAGTAGAATAATGATATAGAAAGAGGGGCTGTACGCGGCTGAATGATTTCAGGGTGTGATAGCTCCTCTTTCATAAAAAGGAGAGACTTAATATGCGGGTGCAGGAGACAGATTGGGGATATATTGAATGGATGGAACCGGAATATCCGGGAATGGGATCAGAGGAAGCGTCTCTTCGGACAGGAACCGTCTATGTGGAACCGGGAAAGACCATGCTCCGGCATGTGCATTATGAGGAGCAGTTTGTCTATGTGCTGGAAGGCAGAGGCATTGGTTATATCAATGGAGAGCCACAGATCTTTGAGCCGGGAGCCAGATTCCATATGCCTGCAGGCTGCACGCACGAATTTGTCAACACAGGCGATGTGCCGCTGGTTCATCTGCTGGTGGCAAGTCCGGTATCCATCGATCCGGACAGTCTGATCGATAAGACCAGACCGCTGCCGGGCAGCAGTGCCAATGATCAGCTCTATGCGGCTGTGGAGGCAGTCCGCACACAGTTTCTGGAGAGTCTGCACATGGCATTTGTGATTCGGAATACATCTGGTCGTGTCGTATTGAAAAGTGACTATTTTCCAGAACCCTGCATCAAAAAATGCGGGATTGAAAAAGGAAATCATCCATATTGTCTGAAGCTTGACCAGAATTGTGGGGAAGCATCGGAAAATACATTTGTATGTCCCTGCGGACTGACTATTTTTCAGGTGCCGGTTCTGTGGGATGACAGACTTCTTGGCTGGGTGCAGGGTGGATATATTGTGCAGTCTAACAGCAAGCAATCATCAGAAGAAGTGTATATGTATGATATGCCGGAGAGCGGTAGTTTTGGTATTCTGCAGTTGCTTCGGAAGGTGGCGAAGGCCATACGTAATTTCTGCGAATTTGACCAGTACCGTCGGGAACTGTTTGAGACAGAAAAGAATCTGAGCAGCTCGCTGGATATTCAGAAGGATCTGCAGATGCAGCTGAAAGATTCCGAGCTTCAGGTGACGGATTTGAAGATTAATAACCATTTTCTGTTCAATACGCTGAACAGTATGGCGGCCCAGGCACTGGAAGGGGGCATGAAACCTCTCTATCAGTCGATCATTGACTTGTCGAAGATGCTTCGCTATTCGGTGCGGATCCGTGGCCGGCAGATTCCGCTGGCGGTGGAGCTTGATTATCTGGAAGCATATCTGAAGCTGCAGAAACTGCGGTATCCGGTGGGATTTTCTTATAAAATATCCATGGATCCGGAACTGGAGCAGGCCATCGTACCGTTTAATTTCCTGCAGCCTGTGGCGGAAAATGCATTTACCCATGGATTTTCCAATGAAAAAGAGAAAAAACTGATAGTGACCATAAAGGCGGGACGGAAGCAGATTCATTTTCAGATCTGGAACAACGGCCCGGCATTGGAGGAGGAACGATACCGGCAGATCGAGCTGCAGATCCAGAGCGGCAGCAGTCATGGACTCTCTATGATCTATGAGAAGCTGACCAGCGCTTATGGAGATAACTGTGTTCTGAAATTGCAGGCAGGTAAGACTGGGGGAACGGTGGTGACGATTGAGATCCCTTACAAGAACTGGATAGACGGAGAGGAAGAGAACGATGATTAAAGCTGTGATTTGTGATGATGAGCTGGCTACCAGAAATATTATCTGTCATTTTCTGGAGGAAGAGCAGCTCCCCATTGAGATCGTGGGAAATGCAGAAGATGGGGAGGAAGCGATTCAACTGATTAAAGAGACATCTCCCCGGCTGATTTTTCTGGATATTCATATGCCTCAGAAAAATGGATTTCAGGTGATCGAGGAAATGTCCAGGGAAGTGGGGGCGCAGATCATTGTGCTGACTGCATTTGCTTCTTTTGAAAATGCACAGCAGGCCCTGCGCCTGGGTGTCAGTGATATCCTGTCCAAACCGGTGGATTTTGAGCAGCTTAAAGCAGCTATCTTTCGTGCAATCGGTTGGAAATTCACGTCCAACGAGACGGTCAATGTAATGTTGGAATATATCCATAATCATTATAAAGAAAACATGGAACTGGAGGATCTCTCCAAAGTGACATACAGCACCGAGAGCCATCTGGCCCGGCTGTTCAAGAAGCATATGGATATTACGATTCTCTCCTATATTCATCAGCTTCGGATCGAGGAGGCCTGTCGCCTGCTCTCCGGCCATGAATGCGATATTCAGGAGGCTTCGTTCCGGGTGGGATATGCAAGCCTCAATAATTTCTATAAATACTTCAAACGCTATGTGGGCATGACTCCGGCACAGTTTTTGGAGAAGTAAAAGTGGAAGTATTCGCCATTAAGAAGCAGCTGCTTCGCAGAGAAAAAATATCTGTGGAGTGGCTGTTTTTAGTATGATAAAATTGGTTTGGCAATGTTTCACAAAATCTGTGTAGGAAACGTTCCAGCTTACGAATCTGATACTGTGACCTTGTATGATATCTCAAAAAATGATATAATTGGTTCAGTAAAAAGAAACAAGGATTTCTATGATCTGATCAATGTAGTAATCATTCGATTAAATGATGAGGCAGCGCCCGAAGACAACACTATGAAGATGCTGCAGACATTGTTCAGTAATCAATTGTCCAAGCAGGAAAAATTACATGCTTTGGAAAAATTGGGAATGCGGATGAATGATTCTCTGGAGAAAGGAGTTGGAGGAAGTATGAATTTAAGCGATTATGTGGAATTGAAAGGAATCAAAAAAGGAATTGAACAAGGACGTCGTGATGGCATTCGCAATATGATAGAGCTTTGTCAGGATCTGGGAACAACGGAAGATAATGCAAAGTCACAGATTATCATGCGCTTCCAGATTCCGGAGGAAGAGGCGGTAAAATATATTAAAACATTCTGGAAGTCGGAGAAGTAACAGAAGGTAAAAAAGGGATGCAAAAAACTCGATTGAGTTTTTTACATCCCTTTTTACTTATAATTTACCTGAATTTCAGGGAGGCAGGATAGCACCGCCTGATGGCTTCACGTAAAATAGGCATGTGCTAAGAAAAAGAAAGAAAATAAGTAGAAAAGAGGAAAAAGATTGACGTATCAGGAGATAAAGAAGAACGAAGAAGTACGCGCATATTTGAAAAAAGGAAATGATAATCTTGGAGTATTAGGATATACAGATCATTCAGAAGCTCATTGTACTGTGGTAGCTGAGAGGGCAGGGCTGATCCTGAAGAAACTTGAGTACCCGGAGGAAACCATCGAGCTTGCTAAGATTGCAGGTTTTATGCATGATATTGGAAATGCAGTGAACCGTAGCCGCCATGCAGAATATGGTGCCATCCTGGCAAATGAACTTTTGAAAGGCACAGATCTGTCGCTGGAGGATCGTATTACGATCATGTCTGCCATCGGTAATCATGATGAATCCACAGGCGGAGCGACAGATCCGGTCAGTGCGGCTTTGATCATTGCAGATAAGACGGATGTACGAAGAAATCGTGTGAGGGATAAGGACCGGGCTGTTTTTGATATCCATGACAGAGTAAATTATGCAGTCACAGAGGCAAAGCTGAAGATTAACAAAGAGAAGAAACTGATCTCTTTGAACCTGCAGATTGATGAAAGTATCTGTACCATGTATGAGTATTTTGATATTTTTCTTGGAAGAATGATGATGTGCCGTGGGGCAGCCGAAATCCTCAATATGAAATTCCGGCTGACTGCAAATGGAAGTAAGGTGTTGTAGTGAAAGAGCAAGTTATGCATCTCGCTTTCCCGCAACTCACGCAATCCTGAAGTACAAAGCCATGCATCTCGCTTTTCCGCACCTTGCGGTGCTTACCGCTGCTTACGCAGCTAAAAAGCTCGATATGCCGCTGCGCGTCATATACCAAAATAATCTGAGGTATGCTTAGGGAAGCAAGCTCCCCCGCATACTTCAGATTATTTTTATGCATGACTTTGCAAAAACCATAAAAACCTACTTGACAAATAGGAAAAGAGGGAATATAATACGATCAACAAGAAAACCATAGTAAACGGATAGGAATTATGGAGGATAAGAAAATGGCAAATATTTACAAAGGAACACTTGGACTGATTGGAAACACTCCGCTGGTGGAGGTAACAAACATTGAGAAAGAGCTTGGTCTGGAAGCAAAACTTCTTGTAAAGCTTGAGTACTTCAATCCGGCAGGAAGCGTAAAGGATCGTGTGGCAAAAGCTATGATCGAGGACGCTGAGGAGAAAGGAATCCTCAAAGAAGGTTCAGTGATCATCGAGCCGACTTCTGGAAACACTGGTATCGGTCTTGCATCTATCGCAGCAGCCAAAGGCTACCGCATCATCCTGACAATGCCGGAGACCATGAGTGTTGAGAGAAGAAATATGCTGAAAGCATACGGTGCAGAGCTGGTTCTGACCGAGGGTGCCAAAGGTATGAAGGGAGCAATCGCAAAAGCAGAAGAGCTTGCAAAAGAGATCCCGAACAGCTTTATCCCGGGCCAGTTCGTGAATCCGGCAAACCCGGCAGCACACAGAGCAACGACCGGACCGGAGATCTGGAATGATACCGATGGACAGGTAGACATCTTTGTAGCTGGTGTGGGTACTGGCGGAACCCTGACAGGTGTAGGCGAGTATCTGAAATCCAAGAATCCGAATGTGAAGATCGTAGCTATGGAGCCGGCTTCATCCCCAGTACTTTCCGAGGGCAGAAGCGGAGCACACAAGATTCAGGGAATCGGAGCTGGATTCGTTCCGGATGTACTGAACACCAAAGTATATGATGAGATCATTACCATTGAAAATGACGACGCATTTGCAGGTGGAAAACTTCTTGCAAAACATGAAGGTGTACTGGTAGGTATTTCCTCAGGCGCAGCACTCAAAGCAGCGATCCAGCTGGCTCAGAGACCGGAAAATAAAGGAAAGACCATCGTGGCACTTCTTCCGGACAGTGGAGACAGATATTATTCCACACCTCTGTTCGCAGAGTAAATAAAGACAGATCAGTGACCGTCAAGGTGGTGATCTGCAGATAATCGCAAACACACATACAACGATAAAGTGAGGTACAGACCCATGGCAGAAAAATTGAAAAGAGCAGACAGAAAATTCAAATTTGAGACCCTTCAGCTTCATGTAGGACAGGAAAGCCCGGATCCGGTAACGGATGCCCGCGCAGTGCCAATCTACCAGACATCTTCTTATGTATTCCGTAACTGCGATCACGCAGCAGCAAGATTTGGTCTTGCAGATGCAGGAAACATTTACGGACGTCTGACCAACCCGACGGAAGATGTATTTGAACAGAGAATTGCAGCTCTGGAAGGCGGCGTTGCAGCTCTGGCAGTTGCTTCCGGTGCAGCAGCAGTTACCTACACCATTGAGAACCTGGCACAGAGCGGTGACCATATCGTATCTGCAAAAAATATTTACGGCGGAACCTTCAACCTGCTGGAGCATACTCTTCCGGCATACGGCGTAGAGACCACCTTTGTAAATATTTTTGATCTGGATGAAGTAGAGGCTGCCATCAAGGAAAATACCAAAGCAGTTTACATTGAGACTCTTGGAAATCCGAACTCTGATGTAGTAGATATCGAGGCTATTGCCAAGATCGCTCATGCACATAAGATCCCGCTGGTTGTTGACAGCACTTTCGCAACTCCGTATCTGGTTCGTCCAATCGAGTACGGTGCAGATATTGTTGTTCATTCTGCAACCAAATTCATCGGCGGACATGGAACTACGATTGGTGGTGTGATCGTAGACAGTGGTAAATTCGACTGGGAAGCATCTGGAAAATTCCCGTCACTGACTGAGCCGAACCCGAGCTATCATGGCATCAGCTTTACCAAAGCTGTAGGACCGGCTGCATTTGTGACCAAGATCCGTGCAATCCTTCTGCGTGATACCGGAGCAACTATTTCTCCGATCCACTCCTGGATCTTCCTGCAGGGACTGGAGACCCTGTCCCTTCGTGTAGAGCGTCATGTACAGAACGCACTGAAGGTAGTTGAGTATCTGAATAATCATCCGCAGGTTGAGGCTGTTCATCATCCGTCCGTATCCAAGGATCCGCAGCAGCAGGCTCTTTATAAGAAATATTTCCCGAATGGCGGAGGATCTATCTTCACCTTCGAGATTAAAGGCGATGCACAGAAAGCAAAAGATTTCATCGACAATCTGGAGCTGTTCTCCCTGCTTGCAAACGTAGCAGATGTGAAGTCACTGGTGATCCACCCGGCAACCACAACTCACAGCCAGTGTACAGAAGAGGAACTTCTGGATCAGGGTATCAAACCGAATACCATCCGTCTTTCTATTGGTACGGAAAATATCGACGATATCATCCAGGATCTGGACGAAGCATTTAAGGCAGTACAGTAAGAATGAAATTTTCCAAAAAATGCAGATACGGAGTAACCGCTCTGATCGACCTCGCCATGCATTCCCGTGATACGCATGTGTCACTGGGAAGCATTGCGGAGCGCAACCAGATATCCCCGCAGTACCTGGAACAGGTATTTGCAAGCCTTCGCAGGGCCAGGATCGTCAGAAGCGTCAAAGGCTCTCAGGGTGGGTATCTGCTGAATTATCCTGCAGACAAGATTACGGTTTCCCAGATCGTGGAAGCTCTGGAAGGTTCTTACCATCTGGAGTCGGAGACCGGCAATGGGGAAGGAACTGCTTCCATTGTGACAGAGACGATCCAGAAAGATATTGTGGACCGCGTCAATGATCGCCTGGACCAGATACTTCAGAATCTGACATTGGCTGATCTTGAGCAGGACTGTATGCAGCGGGAACAGGACGAAGAAAATATGTATTACATCTAGGATGCACATCAGAAGCTGTTTCCGCATCCAATCAATTACAAAATGAAATGCAAAGAAGGCGAAACCCATGTGTTTCGTCTTTTTTCTGATGCATTGAAAATGCAGATGACCTGATCGCAGATCTGAGGCAGGCGCTTGAGGCCTGAGAGCAATATTCAGGTGGATCGAGAAGCAGTGCAGCTGGATTCGGACAGGATGCCCATGCACTGACAGGCAGAAAAAGAGATAGAATGATGAAATATGATTTTGACCAGATTATTGACCGGCGTGGAACCAGTTGCCTGAAATATGATTTTGCTGTGGAACGTGGAAAACGTGAAGATGTGCTGCCGCTCTGGGTAGCTGACATGGATTTTCGTGTAGCAGAACCGATTCTGAAGCGGCTGCATGCCTGCGTGGATGACGGAATCTTCGGATACAGTGAAGCAAAGGATGATTATTTTCAGGCAGTGGCTGGCTGGATCTCAGAGAGCTTGGGCTGACAGAAGCAGAACGAGAAGATCTGATTGTCAACAAAGCAAAGCTCTGGCTGGACAGTGGAGCCATCTTCGGCAAGGATGGCGAAGGCTTCGAGCGAATCAATATCGCCTGCCCGCGGGCATTTTTTATGTGGATGGCGTGACTTATGATGGAAATACGATTGAGAGTATGCTATACTTGAGTGATAAAATAACCATATATTTTATCACTTTTAAATAAAAGTCATATGATAATATTCTACATTGGTTCATGCATATAAGTGTGATTTATTATTGGGGAATATATGCTTGACTTCAAATTATGAAAAATGGAGAACATACAATGAAAGATTATACAATCGCAGTTGCAGGTACCGGCTATGTGGGCTTATCCATTGCAACTCTCTTGTCCCAGCATCATAAGGTTCTGGCAGTGGATATCGTGCCGGAGAAAGTGGAACTCATTAACAACCGGAGATCTCCAATCCAGGATGAATATATTGAAAAATATCTGGCGGAGAAGAATCTGGATCTGACAGCAACCATGGATGCGAAGGCGGCTTACAGCGCAGCAGATTTCGTGGTGATCGCAGCACCGACCAACTATGACAGCCGCACCCAGCATTTTGACACTTCCGCAGTGGAAGCGGTCATTAAGCTGGTAATGGAATACAATCCAGATGCTATCATGGTGATCAAGTCTACGATCCCGGTTGGATATACCGAGAGTGTCCGTAAGAAGTTTAACAGCAGCAATATTATCTTCAGCCCGGAATTTCTACGGGAGAGCAAGGCACTTTATGACAACCTGTATCCGTCCCGTATTATTGTTGGAACAGATCAGGATGATGAACGTCTGGTGGAGGCAGCCCATGAGTTTGCAGCACTGCTTCAGGAAGGTGCGATCAAAGAGAACATTGATACATTGTTCATGGGATTTACCGAGGCAGAGGCAGTAAAACTGTTTGCAAATACCTATCTGGCTCTGCGTGTGGCTTACTTCAACGAGCTTGATACATACGCAGAGAGCAAAGGTCTTAACACCCAGCAGATCATTGACGGTGTGTGTCTGGATCCGCGTATTGGAAGCCATTACAACAATCCAAGCTTCGGCTATGGTGGCTATTGTCTGCCGAAGGATACCAAGCAGCTTCTGGCAAATTATGCAGATGTGCCGGAAAATCTGATTGAGGCCATTGTGGAGAGCAACCGTACCAGAAAAGATTTCATCGCAGACCGGGTATTGAAGCTGGCTGGCTACTATGGATATGATGAGGAAAATGAGTTTGATGAGCACAAGGAGAAATCTGTGACCATCGGTGTCTATCGTCTGACCATGAAGAGCAACAGTGATAACTTCCGCCAGAGCTCCATTCAGGGAGTTATGAAGCGGATCAAGGCCAAAGGCGCAACGGTGATCATCTATGAGCCGACACTGAAAGATGGCGAGACCTTCTTCGGCAGTGTGGTGGTCAATGACCTGGAAAAATTCAAAGCAATGAGTCATGCAATTATTGCAAACAGATATGATAAGTGCCTTGATGATGTACAGGAAAAGGTGTACACCAGAGATATTTTCAGAAGAGATTAATCTACAAACACAATTAAGCACGGGGATGGAAAGATGAAAAAGATTTTAGGAATGAAATTACTGTCATTGATCCTGGCAGGAGTTGTTGCAGCCGGAAGTATCGGTGCAGGAGGTTATGTGATCTATGGGTATGAAAGCCTTCCGAAAGAAGTAGCAGAAGCCCAGGTGATCGAGGATCCGGGTCCTGAGCCTGAAGAGGAAGCAGCAGAAGAGGAGCCGGTGGAAGAAGAGGAGATCGAAGAAGAGGAAGAGCCGGTTGAGGAAGATCAGAAAGAGCTTTCTCTTGCATGTACTTCTATCGAGAAGGATCTGAAGATCAAGATTGAGGATCAGAAATCCAAGCTGGTGACCGGTGAGCAGTTTTCTGTCAGTGTAAAATCTGATAAGAAAAATGCAAAAGCCTCCGCTTATGAAGATAAGGACAAGGATGGCATCATCTATATTGATAAGATCGAAGCAGGAAAATACACGGTTACTTTGGAAAATGCAGGATCCTATGCAGTGAAAAAGGGTACCATGCAGGTAACTGTCAAAGACAAGATCGAGTACAAAAAAGTAGATGTCAAAGATGAGATCAAGACGGAAGCTCAGATCAATACTGCGGTAGAGGATACTGCGAAAAAAGATGTACCGCAGGAAAGTACTCTGAAGGATACCGTTCCACTGTTGGAGAGCAAAGTATCTACAAGTAAAGTATCCCGTGCAGATGTGGATGTATCCAACTTCAGCAAAGCATCCGCAAGCAGCAAGATGGTAAGCGTTACACTGACTAAGAGTGCAGGAACGACTACTACGGAGCCGACGACGCCAACCACTCCGACGGAACCTGACAAAGATGATAATAAAGGCAACGGCGATCATTCCGGTGGAACAATAGAGCCGGGTAAAAATGATAACAAAGGTGACGGGGATAATTCCGGTGGAACAACAGAGTCGGGTAAAGAAGACAAAGGTGACGGGGATAATTCCGGCGGACCAACCACACCGGGGACTCCTTCTGAAGGTGGTTCCACCGGTACTGGTACAGAAAATAATGCAGCTCCGGCCAGCGAAGGTGAGGGTACATCTGAGCAGAGCCTGACCACAGCGCTGAGACAGATCTTCTCCATGAGAACGGTTTATGCAGCAGCAGAACAGACAGACGCAAATGCCAAGGCAGCAGTTGCTGCGACAACAGCTACGGTCACTCTTCCAGAGACAGTAACTCTCTATAACGGAGGCAGTTCCGCATCTGATTCTCTGGCAGTTGCACTTAACATCACTGGAGAAAGTGCACTGATCAAACAGGTAAAATGGAGCAGTTCCAATGCAGGAGTTGTTGCACTGTCAGGTGACAGCGGAAATTCTGTAACATTGACTGCAAAAAGTAAAGGTTCTGCAGAAGTGACAGCCACTATTACATATGTCACAGATGCAAAGGAAACCACAAAAGAGGCTTCTGTGAAGACGAAAGTAACGGTTGCAGACTTCTTTGACAGCTCCGTTGTGCTGAAAGATAAATCAGGAAATGTACTGTATACAGATGCAAATGCAACAAAGCAGGCGACCCTTAAGGATTATGCATCTACGGATGCCTTCTATACATCCCCGCAGTACACCGGCTGGAGAACAGATGGTGGAAAAGTATATTATTATGATGCAAATCACAATAAAATAACCGGCAATCAGGTCATTGGCGGCGTGATGTATACCTTCGGAGGTGATGGAGCTTTATCACAGAGCTCTGGTAATCGTGGAATTGATGTATCCAAGTATCAGGGAAATATCGACTGGGGTGCTGTGGCAGCTTCCGGTATCAATTTTGCGATCATCCGTGTAGGATACAGAGGATCTTCCAGCGGAGCACTGGTTCAGGATCCGTACTTTAAGAAAAATATTTCCGGTGCCACAAAGGCAGGCATTAAAGTTGGACTGTACTTCTTTACGCAGGCAGTCAACGAAGCAGAAGCCGTAGAAGAGGCAAGTATGGCCATGTCTCTGGCATCCGGTTATAAAGTGACATATCCGATCTTTATTGATACAGAGAGTGCATCCAACGGACGTGCCAATGGACTGAGCAAGAGCACCCGTACCGCAGTTGTAAAGGCATTTTGCCAGACAGTCAGAAACGGAGGCTACAAAGCAGGAGTTTACGCCAGCAAGTCCTGGTATGCAAACCAGCTGAATGCATCCGCACTGAACGGATACTGTATCTGGGTGGCACAGTACAATTCCAGCTGCACATATTCCGGAAAATATGATATGTGGCAGTATTCTTCCAAAGGAAGTGTTTCCGGTATCAAAGGAAATGTAGATATGAACATCAGCTATACCGGCTATTAAAAGGAAAGATGAACAGGTGTCATGTGCTGCGTGGCACCTGTTTTTGCGTTCCTTTTTGCGATATTTGGAAGAAAAAGGAAAATCTTACCGGAAATACCGGTAAAACTCAATATGCTGTCGACTTTTACGTTATGTTAATAACGAGGTGTAAAAGTTGTGTACAGGCGTATCAGAGATTTAAGAGAAGATAAAGATTTGAAACAAAAAGATCTGGCAAAGCATCTTGGCTGCAGCCAGACAACGTACAGCGATTATGAGACAGGAAAGATCCATGTGCCCCTGGAGACATTGATCGAACTATCCCGGTTTTACCAGACGAGCGTGGACTATCTGCTGGATCTGACGGATGAGAGAAAGCCGTATCCGAGACATGAGAAGAGGCAGGTGAAAATATGCCCCTGACATTGAGCGCAAAATTTAAAGTCCTTCAGAACCAGAATTATTATGGATATCACATCACAGGTGGGAAACTATTCTGTACATCCGTGTTAAACAGCAATTTCTCTCTTACACGGATCGTTATCGGAGCAAAGTTCCTGGCTAACGGATATATCAAGTGCAATTTTATGTGCAGTGATTATGAGCTGCTGGATATGGAAAGTGATATGTTCAATTACTGCATTCTCAGCAATATCCATCTGGAACGTTCCAGTCTGGAATGGGTCCGCATGGAAGATTGCGTTGCCATTGGCATGTCATGGAAAGAGAATTATATTACCGGAGCAAAATTTATCCGGTGCAATTTCTCGCACAGTAAGTTTAAAGAAACAGAATTTCACAAGTGTGTATTTATAGATTGCATTATCCAGGATGTGACGCTTACAAGAGTAACCTTTACAAAATGCAAATTCAAAAACTGCATTTTCACAGAATTTCCAGAAGATAAAAAAGGAACCTGCAAATTTATCAATTGCAGAGAAGAAAAAGAAGAATGTTTTTAATCGTACAAAAGAGTCCGGAACACGTTTCCGGGCTCTTTTTGAGGAAATTTAAAAAATTTTTTCAAGAAGTGTCAAAACAAAGCTGCAAACTCGTTATATATATAGAAGCGATTATAGGAAAGGATTTTCGAAAAAGCGAAAATACATTTCAAAAAATCGAAAGAGGAAGGAGCACGCTTATGAGATACGATCCAGAGAAGGTATGTGAGAGAATTTTGAAACAGATCAGAAGGTACAGTGAAAGAGAAGGACTGACCATGTCATCCCTTGCCAGAGAAGCCGGACTGTCCGCATCTACGATCAGCGAGATGATGTGCGGAAAGACCCGACCACAGGTATACACCCTGATGAAAATATGTAATGTATTGGATGTGTCCATGGATGTTTTGATGGGAGAATTCATGGAAGATGGTGAAGCGCCAGAAAAGCCGGCCCGCCGATTGCCGGTTCAGAGAGTCTACAATGCTCTGCCGGAGTGGAAGCAGAAGAGAGTACGGGAATTCATTGAGATGATCGCGGATTATGAGCCGTAAAAAGTAACATAAATACAGTTGCCAGAATCTTTGCTATGCGGTTATACTATTAGTAAAGTATATGAGCGAAATCAGGCCAGAGGGGAGGAGCGTAAGTCATGGGTGAACAGACAAAATTACCAGTTGGCATCGAAAATTTTGAAGAGATTCGATCAAACGGTTATTACTATATTGATAAAACAAAGCTGATTGAGCAGCTGCTTGATAACAGGGGAAAAGTGAACCTATTCACCCGTCCTCGGCGTTTTGGAAAAACACTCAATATGAGTATGCTGAAATGCTTTTTTGAGATTGGCACAGATCCTGCACTGTTTGATGGATTAGCGATTTCCAGTAATGAGCAGTTATGTAAAGAATATATGGGGAAATATCCTGTTATCTTTATTTCGCTGAAAAATGTGGAAGGACTGGATTATGAAGCGGCAAAATATCAGATGATTGAATTGATTGCCAAAGAGGCAGAACGCTTTGAATTCCTGGAAGATAGTTTCCGTCTGACTAACAGTGAAAAAGACAAATATACATCGATGATAACTCTTCTGGAAGGAACATATCAGATGAGCGATGAACTGTTACTCTCTTCTTTGCAGACACTTTCGGAACTGTTATACAAGCATTATGGTAAAAAAACGATCATTCTGATAGACGAGTATGATGTGCCACTGGATAAGGCATTCCAGCATGGGTATTATCAGGAAATGGTCACTTTGATACGCGCAATGTTTGGAAAAGCATTAAAAACGAACAATGGCCTGGAATTTGCTGTGCTGACCGGTTGTCTCCGGGTATCCAAGGAAAGCATATTTACAGGACTTAATAATTTTAAAATCTTGTCTATTACAGATACAAGATTTGATGAGCAGTTTGGTTTTAACGATGAAGAAGTAAAAGAACTTCTTGCATATTATCATGTGGAGAATCGGTTTGATGAGACAAAGGAATGGTATGATGGATATCACTTTGGAAATGCAGATGTCTATTGTCCGTGGGATGTGGTGAACCATGTGGACAGAATCAAGAGTGATCCAAATGCCAGACCTGAAGCTTACTGGATCAATACCAGCGGAAATGATCTGGTAAAGAGATTTATTGACAAAGCCACCAAGACAACCAGAAGTGAGATTGAAAGTCTGATCGCCGGTGAATCGATTGAAAAACAGATCCGGCTGGATCTGACCTATGATGAAATCGACAACAGTATTGATAACCTCTGGAGTGTCCTGTTTACCACGGGTTATCTGACACAGACTGGTCTGACGGATGCTGGCGCCTACAAATTGGTGATTCCCAACAAAGAAGTCAGGGAAGTATTCAAACTTCAGATACAGGAATGGTTTAAGAAATCGATTTTTTCCAACACAGAGCAGCTGCAGAATTTCTGGAAAGCATTTGCAGAAGGAAATACAGAAGAAATCGAAAAATATCTGAATAAGATCCTGAGCAATTCGGTCAGCGTCTTTGACACCAGAGCCAGAAAGGAAGAGAAAGAAAGCTCGTATCATAATCTGCTGGTAGGAATACTCACGGGAAATGCAGACTGGCTGGTAAAATCCAATGCAGAAGCCGGAGAAGGATTCGCGGATATTATCGTGGAGACGGATGATCCAGATGCAGGTATTGTTGTGGAGCTGAAATACACAAAGGAATACATGGATATGGAGCAGGCGTGCCAAAACGCGCTGGATCAGATCAAAGACAGAAGATATCATGAATATCTGCTGAATGATGGAAGAAATGATATTATGCTCTATGGGATGGCATTCTGTAAGAAAAGATGCAGAGTTGTGGTTGAGAAAATATAAGTTTACAAGACAGGTAAGTACCTGCGGTCAGATCTGACTGCAGGTA
>ERZ1035006.1168-NODE-1168-length-18294-cov-4.893580_pt1 | contig 18294 bp, 14 predicted proteins | sample MGYA00520694_ERZ1035006 | MGnify/ENA primary metagenome ERZ1035006 (study PRJEB33766, sample SAMN09781746) | gut metagenome | biome: gut microbiome | host: Homo sapiens | place: Madagascar | study: EMG produced TPA metagenomics assembly of the PRJNA485056 data... | reverse complement strand
GGAATACCATAGTAATCGCTAAACTCACGTCTGTTCATTCCCATTTTTTCTCTTAGTTCTTTTACTTCTTTTCCTCTACTCATGGTCAATCTCTCCCGTTGACATAACGCATTGCGTTATTTAATGGTACCCGATATAAGTTATTTTGTCAATCCGCTATATTTTCACCTCCCATCAAATTTCACCCATATATTTTTATAAAACAAAAAAGACAGATCCACGTTCCCCCTACTCCTCCTCATACGTCTGCTGGAATATTTCCTTCTGTATCACATAGATATCCCGGATGTCCTCTTTCCGGATAGCCAGATAATCCCCCGGTCGTCCGAGGAAGTATTCCTGATCCCGGTCCACCGGGTATACCCGTGTCCGCCTGGTCAGCTCCTTCGCATAGATTCCGGCTCCCGGTTTCGGATAGCAAAGATGTGCGACCTCATCCAGACTGATATATGCTCCCTCCGGCACCGTTTCCACCGCCGGCAGGAAGTCAAGCATCCGTTCAAATACGTCTAACGGCTCCTCTGTCGGTTCATAAGTCTTCTCAAACTTCTCTTTGGTAATATCATATACTTCGCCGCGGCAGCCGATCATGATATAAATATTCTCATCGGCCTTCACCGTTAGTCCCGCTTCGTTTTCCAGTGTCTTCATGCAGATCTTATGTCCCGGCTCCGCCACATCCGTTGACCGCACATATGCCCATGAAATCTTCCGTTTGCAATACGACTGCATGGCATAGATTTCCTCTGCATGGGTTTCCGCATAATCCTCTACCCGGATGCGGTCACAATCCTGATAATAAGAAGCTGCCATCTTTAGGAAATATTCCATGGTATCTGTCATATCTTCTCCTGACATCTGCACCTTCAGGATCGCAGATGATATTCTGCCACTACCGCAATTCGCAGTACCCTTCACCAGACCAAAATCTCCGATCAGATAATCCAGAAAATCCAATGCCCGCACGCTCTTCGTATCACTTAAGAACAGGAGCTGTTCCTCCTCCTGCGTACTCCACGCCAGCAATAACATATGACAGGAGAATGCTTCCAGCTGCTCTTTTCTGGCCTCATATACCTGCTCCCACTGGTCTGACACCATCTGCTTTGCCAGTTCTTCTCCCTGTGTATCATCCAGCTCAATCATGACCAGAGGTGCCTCTGCATAGCAGTATTTCCGCTTCATGCCGTCCCTGTTCAATTCATCCTGTGTAAATCCATACTTATCTACTGCCATCTGCTTCTCCTCACTATCTATCCTCTGTCCTTTCATCCGCGACACGTTTTCCTGTCAATTTATTCAAATCCATGTCACCTTGCACTTCCTGTTATTTCTCCCGCTCCTCCGTCACAAATTGCCCGGAGAATGTCTGGAAACTATGACTCACATGGGTAAAATGCAGTACCACCCGGTCAAACTGACGCTTTACCACCTTGGCGTACACACCGGTAAATACCGCATGCCCGTCTTTGGTCGCTGCGAAAATCTCCACATCCGAGAACACCTTTAAGTCTGCCTGGAAATCATCCAGCTCCACTACCGCACGTTTGCAGGAGAACTGTACCAGTCTGGCCGGAAGCGGTTCCTCCTGAATCAGCTTTCCTTCAATCGGATACAGATTAAATAAGATCCAGTCATCCACCGGAGTTAATACGTCAAACTCAACATTGGCGATCAACAGCTGATACTCGCCGCCGATACCGATCACCTCATTTACAATGACCGGTTTCTGGATGCCCTTTGCCGTAATCTCCATACGGTTATGCACCTCTACCGGACAGCTGACCTTCTCCAGACTCTCCGTGGAGATCAGCACCTGTCCACCGACACTATAGCTCTCGATGCGGGAGCACTCATTTACCACCCGCCCGATGACGTTATAACGCATCATCTTCTCAGAGCCTACATTTCCGATAAATGCCTCCCCGCGATGGATACCGATTCCCATTTCCAGTGCCGGATATCCCTTTCTGGCACAGTAAGCATTCACCTCGCCCATAAGATTCTGCATCGTGATGGCTGCCGCTATCGCTTCTGCGGTCTGTTCCTTCGATGGCAGCGGCGCACCAAATACAGCTAAGATCCCATCTCCCAGAAACTCAATGACTGTCCCATGATACTGCGTGATCGCCTCTACCATTTTCCCGAAAAACAGATTCAAAAGACCAGTTACCTCCTCCGGCTCCAGCTCCTCAGACAGAGAAGTGAAGCCCCGCAGATCTGACATCATAACCGTCAGCTCCCGCTTCTCTCCACCCAGAGCGGCTCCTTCCGAGTTCTCCATGATCACATCAATCACTTTATCCGAGAAATAACGTCCCAGAATCAGATGCAGCAGCTCATTTCTGGACTGCAGCTGCTCATTTAACCGTACGATCTCTCTGGCTGCCAGCAGATCACCGGCCTGCTTTTGCAGCATTTTCTCATAATTCTTCGTCACCTCATGCTGCCATGCTGTCTGCTCGATCCGCACAATATCCGAATGCACAAACGGCTTCGTCAGAACAACCATTGCACCATGCTCATAGCATGACTCGTCTATCTGCCTGCTCCGCTCCTCCACTATGAAGAAAACAGGCACTCCTGCCAGTGCCTGCTGATTTTTAAGCAATGACAGCAGGCGGAATTCTCCTGCCTCTGCCATCTGATAATCCATAATAATAAGCGACGGGGTACTGATCCGGGATCGTTCTCCCCGGCTCTGTGCCTCGACTGCCTTCTCAACTGCCTCAACCGACAGCATACAGAAAGCCCGCATACTTCCGGTCGAGTTTATCTGTCTCTGTGTATCTATCATTTCCTTCCGGTCGCTTCCTACAACCCAGATCAACTTCTCCAATACGCACTTCCTCGCTTTCTCATATGCTTGATTTCCGTCCGTCTTAATGCTTCGAATGCCATGCATCCTTTCCCTTCTTCGCAGTTCCGAGTGCTACACTCTTGCACGCATCACACAGGGTACCGGTTCGGATCGGTGCTCCGCAACGTTCACACGGAACCCGTATCGTGGAGCTTTTCGGAATCTCCAGATATTCCTGCTTAAAGAAATAATTGATCACCCGGCGCGGAACTCCGGTCTCCTTCTCGATCACCAGTGCCGGTGCCATTCCGACCTTATCCAGATAATTCCGGACGGTCTGATAATCATCATAATTCTCTGTACCGCAATCATCACAGCGATAAATGCCCATGGATACGTTGCTCAGGTTCTTGCTTCCGCAGTTTCTGCACGTAAGCGGGATCCGATTGATCCGAAGCGCATTTGTATTCCGCGGCTGTCTGGCAAAGCTCATATGCGACTGTCCGGTCACTGCTTCTGCTGTCGGTTGTTTCTGCACATGCCCGGCTGCCTCTGTATCATCCACCTCTGTACCATCCGAAGTCTCCATCGGCTGTGCCAGATATTTTAACTCTTCCTCCAGCTCTCTCATTGCCATTTCCGGATTCTGTGCATAATAGATCATCTGCACGTTATTTAAATAAAATCGAAATGTCTCATTTAACGGTGCATCATCTATCTGAAACGGAATAATGTTCTTCCGCTCGGAAATCGCACTGTCTGTCTCCTTCTCCACCCAGATGGAATCCTGCGACCGCTCTGATAAGAACAGTAAGAACACCTCACATTCCCGAATTGCCTTCGGAATCTCCTTTGCATAACTGGAACCTGCCGGAATATGCTCCGGTGCCTGCCAGCAGTAGATTCCCATTTCTTCTAATTTATGTACAATCCTATCCACGAAAGCTCGATCTTTGGAACTATAACTGATAAAAACAGATTTTCTGTCTGCCATATTTCTGCCTCCTATACCTGTAATTTTCCCTATCTCCCTAAGATACGACCCGGTTTCGCCCAGTCTCTTTTGCCTCATATAACTTCACATCTACATATTCAATATTCTCATCTGCCGGAATATCCGCATCCAGTTCGCGGACACCAAACGACATCGTTACCCGGATTTCCTCTGTTTCATATGGACACCCCTGTGCCTCTACCGTTGTCCGGATCTCCTCTGCCAATTGAACCGCCTGCTCCAGATCTCGTCCCGGAAGCAGCAGGATAAACTCCTCACCACCCCAGCGGATGACCTCTCCATTCCCCCGGATACTCCTCTGTAGAATATCTGCAATATACATCAGTACTGCATCTCCGGCCGTATGTCCATAGGTATCATTTACCTTTTTAAAGAAATCAATGTCACACATGATCACGGATACCGGCTGATTCCGCAACGCCGGTCTGACACTGTCACTGTAATACTCATAGAACCCTCGCCGGTTCTTAAGTCCGGTCAGCTGGTCTACCTGTGCCTCATGATATAACAGATGGGACTCTAATGTCTTGCCGCAATAAACGGCAGCCAGCCGGAGCCGGTTCACATCCCGCTCGTCAAACCCATCCGTGCCGTTCTCACTCATCTTATTAATCGCCTGAAAAGCACCGATCACCTTACCCTGTGTATTCGTAACCGGTATACATAAAATCGAACGGGTCTTGTAGCCGGTCTTGCGATCCACCTCCGGATTAAACCGGCTATCTCCATATGGATCATTGATCAATATAATCTCATTATTTCGAATCGATGCTCCGACAATCCCGGAACCCTCCGGAACAATGATTTGATCACTGTCCAGTGCCGCCAGTGTCCAATACTGCTTTCTCTTTACGTCCCAGTACCAGAAGGATGCCCGGTCCGAATTCACCAGACACCGCCCCATATTTGTCAGAAGCATCAGGGTAGAAGAAAAGCCTCTCTCATCCACCAGCTGATTCATATACCAGAATATTTTCTCCAGAAGTTCTTCGGAATGAAGCACCCTGCCCGGAATCTTCGGCTGTATCTCACCCTTGCCAAAAGCCTCCAGATATTGAAGGGACTTCGCCTGATTCTCCGGCTGCGTAGTCTCGATCAGTACACTGCACTCCGCAAATCGAGTCCGGTAATACTCCATAAACCGGTGCCAGTCAATCTGTCCCTCTCCCAGTGCAAGGTGCTGATCCTGTTTCAGATTATTATCATTGATGTGCAAATGCTTTATATACGGCGTCAGCTCTTCGATCCAATGTGCAATATCACTGCCATATATCGTTGCATGTGCATAATCCAGGCACACACCGTAATTCTTATACGCCTTCAGCTCCTTCGATATCCGTGTCAGGATCCGTGGATCGGAATCAAACATATTCTCCAGATAAATCTCAATCTCCGGATACTGCTCCAGCAATGCCTTCATATAAGAAACGGTCCGTTCCACAATCTGATTCTCATAAATCTCACCACAGACCATCGGATTCCAGTTCGTGTGGAATACTACACCCTTCACATGCAGCTTTCTCGCAATCTCCATGCTCTGATGCATCCGCAGGTTCGATATCTCACGGATTTTTGCATCGTTGCTGAACACCGTCACATCAAAAAATGCCCCATGCATCGTACTACCTTCCGGAAGCCCGGCCTTCAGATACCGATTGATCACCGCCTGCTGCCGTTTCTCATCATCCAACAGCTGCGGATCAAAGAAATCATTGATTTCGAATCCCACATTATATTTTTCTGCAAGCTCCAGATGTTCCGCCAAACGTTCCACTCTGGATACAATTAAAAACCGCCCCATATCTTCTCCTGTAATCTGCCTTCCATTGCTGTAAATACTGCCATTATTTTACCATGAATCCCACACAAATAAAAGAGTGGTGTACGGTTTTCTCCCTTTAAACCCGCTCTCCATAAAGCAGGGTCGCTTTCCGGTCCTTCTCCTCAAAATGACTGTCCATATATGCCAGAATCTCTTCTCCTGCCTCTACGGTTGCTTCCGGATTTCCCAGATATGCCTGTAACTCCTTTCGATCATTTCGAATCTGCTTTAGCAGCTGCTGACACTCCCGCTCTTCCTCTGCCAGTGTATAGACACCGGTTGTCTGCAATTCTTCATATGTATACCGTTTCACCCGCCGATTGTAAATCATCCGAAGCGGTGCTGAGAAAACGCCCTGATGCGTCAGAAAGGAGGCCAGTTTCCGAAGTGCATTGAACACAAAAAGCACTGTCATAACACTGAGTAACAGAATCGGCCACATGGCAAAAACTGCGCCATATCCACTGCCTCTGGTAAAAATCCACATAGTTGTCGCAATCAATGCCAACAGGATTGCCACACCGAGACTTAATCCGATTGCCCATCCCAGATTCCGCTTCCGCATCCGAATACAATCTGCCTTCTGTTCATAGACATTCTCCAGATAGTTTGTTCTCTGTACTGCTTCCATGACTTTATAGCGCATAGCTCCGGTTTTCGTTTCCTCCGACTCCTCAAACTCCTCTGCATTAATCTGAAACTGCATTGCTTTCTCCCCTTTTTACCTAAAATTACTGCCAGAACGGGCTGCCGCTTACCGGATCCCAGGTCAACATACCAAGAACGAGCAGCAGGACAAACCATGTTGCCGCAACCCCTACGATTCCCATATTAATAATCCCCATGATCAGGCCTATGCTTGTCCGCTTCTTATGAATCGTATCCCAGATTCCCCATGCAATACATGCAAATGGAAGCATCCCTGAAAGCATTACGATTTCCGTCTGAATCCTGAAAGGAATCGGCAGCACTCCGACAAACACTTCATATGCGATACAGATTGCCCCCAGCAGATTGCATATCGATAACACGATCAATACCGGATTCTGCCCTTTCTTCTTATATTCCTTTTCCATTGTCAGTCCCCCTTTTATCTTTCATTCTGTCCTTACCTACTATAGTTACATATTCTGCCAAATTATGCAACCAAAACACATAAAATAACCCTCTTTATCAGACGCTCGACTGCCTGATAAAGAGGGAAATGATTCCGGCTTATACAAATCGCTTTCTGCAGAGTATCTATGCCAGATATAGGTATACCATCATGTAATGGCAGAAGCTTCCTGCCATACAGAACAGATGGAAGATTTCATGGGAACCGAAATTCTTATGTTTTTCATTAAATGCGGACAGCTTCAATGCATAGAAGACTGCACCCGCAGTATAGAGGATTCCTCCGGCAAGCAGCCAGCCAAACGCCTGAATGCCTGCATTACGGATAAAGAACGGTGCTACAAACATACATAACCATCCCATTACCACATACATCACAGATGATACCCACTTCGGACAGGTTACCCAGCAGATTTTAAAGGTAACACCCAGCGCCGCCACACTCCAGACTGCCGCCAGCAGAATATACCCCAGCCGGTCTCCCAGCCCGATAATGCAAAGTGGCGTATAGGTTCCTGCGATCAGCACCGAAATCATGGAATGATCGATCTTCTTCAGCACCTTGTTCACCTTCGGCGATATATCAAAGCTATGATACGAGGTACTGGCTCCGTAAAGCAGGATCATACTGGCCATGAATACAGTTACTGCCGCCACACCGGAGCCACCGGTGCTTTGTCCGGCACGCTTAATCAGTGGAGCTGTGGCAGCAGCCGCCATAACCATAGCGATAAAATGTGTAATAGCACTTCCCGGATCCTTGATCTTATGTTTCCGGATTGCCGTTTCATATCCTGCGTTTCCTGTTCTCGATTTATCGTTTGTCTTCTGAATTGCTTCCACATAGATTACCTCCCTTACAAAAGTCCTTGTAGTTCCTTGTCTACATAGGGTATACTTTTCTTATCGTGTACTTGTTGCATTTATGCTACTATTTTATGCTGATTTTTCATGTTGTAGTTTCAATATTTCATCACGTGGTTTTCAAAACTACATCTTGTTGAATTGATACTATCACATATATTCATCATATGCAAGTGTTATTTTTATTTATTTTTTCCGTTTTAAAAATTACTATTCAGGAGGTCTAACCTATGAGATTTGCATTAACACAAATGAATATCGTATGGGAAAATCCTGTTGAAAACCGTCGTCTTTGTACAGAATTGACGGAACAGGCCACCGCACAGGGCTGTGACTGGATCGTTTTTCCGGAAATGACATTGACCGGATTCACTATGCATCCGGAATTGTTCGCAGAACCGGAAGGCATCGGCTGCTCCACTGACGATTTTTTCTGCAGCCTCTCACGCAGCTTGTCCATCGGTATTATCTACGGATATATCGCTGCCCATGCTGACAGCTATACGAACCGGCTGGTTTATGTCCGGGACGGCATGATCCTGCAGGAGTATGCGAAGCTGCATCCGTTCTCCTTCGGCGAAGAATCCAAACATTACATTGCCGGAGATAAACTCAGCATCCTGTCTCTGCCCGACATCTGCATGTCCGGATTTATCTGTTATGATCTGCGTTTTCCGGAGATTTTTCAGGCAGTTTCCCGCCAGGCGGAACTGATCGTTGTTATCGCCAGCTGGCCGGCCGGACGGATCGCCCACTGGCATACCTTGCTGCAGGCACGTGCGATTGAGAACCAATGCTTTATACTCGGTGTAAACCGGACGGGACATGGCAATGGCATCTCCTATACCGCAAGCTCTGCAGCCTACGCACCGACCGGAGAGCTCCTGGCACCTGCTGCCCCTGCCGATACCGGCACTCTTTATGCCGACCTTGATCTATCCGATGTTGCCCGCTACCGGGAGAGCTTTCCGCTGAAAGCCGATCGCCGGGAGTCTCTTTATCAGACCTTTTATCACTAAGTTTTTTCATCCTTTATTCCGATATATATATCAGAATATTTCGGGAATAAAGGAATGATACTCTATGTCAAACACATTAAATCATATATCCAACATAACGACCGGACAGAAGTATTATACTTCCGGCACAAATCAGACCGATTATGCAGTCGGTGACCTTCTGACCGGTACGGTTTTGCAGGGTGGTGAGCATCCGGTCGTAGAGATGAATGGCACCCCGGTTCAGGTGCGCTCAAATGCACTGAAGGATGCACAGACCGGAGACCGGATCTATCTTCGCATTACCGGAAGTAATTCCTCTGAGATCACGCTGAAGCTGATCGATCAGCAGGAACAGTCGATCTATACCAGAAGCGGCACCATGCAGACAGAGATCCGCCGCAACACCGCACGCTTCGTTGATACCTGGAACGAGACCTGTCCGGATGCAGACACGAAGGCTGGTCAGTTGAAGGAGGATGCCGAAGAAGTATCCCGCAACCTTTCAGAAGAAGAGCGTGCTAAGCTCCGCCAGATGGGTATTGAAGTATCTGCATCTAATATTACCTTTATTAAAAGTCTGCTGAGCCAGATGCGTGGCAAAGAGCAGGATGATCAGCTGCAGCAGGCGATTAATAGTGTCCGTAAGCAGATCATCATTGAACAGCCGAACGAGCATCCGGAGGCTTTCCGGATGGTTGTCGGAGATACCTCCTTTGATCTCCCGGAGGCCTTAAATCAGTTAAACGATCAGCTCCCACTGACGAAGGAACAGGCTGTTTACTTTATCCAGAATCAGGCTCCGTTCAGTCCGGATGAGTTATATAAATCTGCATACAGCAGTAAATCCATGCCAACACGGAAAGCTATATCTGACGAGGATTTTGCACAGCTATTACCACAGATTGACCGGACACTGCAGGCTGCAGGACTGGACATCACACAGGAGCAGCACGATGCTTCTCGGTTCCTGTTGGAGTACCGGCTCCCTGTCACAACGGATTCCCTACTTACCTATCAGGCGATTCAGGATCTGAATACAAACGGCTTTACCATGGATAATCTCCGCACTCATATGAAGGATTTAATTGCAGAGACCAAGATTTCTACCGGAGCTTCAGACACTTCCATCACAGTTTCTGATATGAAGCACTTGTTTGAAAACAGCGACCAATATTTTCCGGCACCATCTAAGGTAGCGGATGCTATCATGGATGATCTGAATCGAATTACGGATACGGATATGGCGGCATTTGCAGCCAGTGGATTACCATACACCTTGGAAACGCTTTCTGCCTTTAGCCGCCAGCATACGGCCACATCCGGAAATAATAGCTCTTCTGATAATACACCTGATGCTGCTTCTGCTACCGGCATCTCCGATCTGACCGCGCATCGGCAGTTAGAGGAGCTGCGACTGAAAATGACCTGGAGTGCCGGCTATGCTCTGGCATCGGAGGATCTTCATATCCGCACCAGAGATCTTACTCAGGTCGTGGATGCCCTGCGCGAGCAGGAAACTACCGCCTACCGTCAACAGATGGCCGCAGACGGCATTCTGCCTACCAATACGGAAATTGCCCTGATTCAGGAAACCAACCATAAATTAGCAGAACTTCCTGCCCTCCCGGCCGCTGCAATCGGGCGTACATGGGTCTCCGGCTCCTTTACCATCCAGCAGCTGCACACGGATGGTATTCAGGCTCTGTCGGAATACCGTACCTCTTCCCAGGATGCCCTGAGCTCTTATGAGACCATGATGACCACACCCCGCAGTGATATGGGTGATTCCATTCATAAAGCTTTCCGGAATGTAGATCCGATTCTGAACGAGCTGCAGCTCCCTGTTACAGAGGCCAATGCACGGGCTGTCCGGATTCTCGGATACAACCGGATGGAGCTGACTCCTGAAAACATTTCGCAGGTAAAGACTGCCGATCAAGAGGTCCAGACTCTGATCCGAAACCTACAGCCTTCGGTTGTCCTGCATCTGGTGGAGGATGGCATTAATCCATTAAATATGCCGATTCAGGAATTAAATGCAATAGCAGAAGAATATATTGCGGATGCCGATGTGGCATCTGATGAGAAATACAGTACCTTCTTACAGAAGCTTGACCGCCGTAAGCAGATCAGCAGAGAGGAACGTACCGGCTATATTGGCATTTACCGGCTGATAGATAAGATTACCCGCTCTCAGGGAAAAGATATCGGGACCCTGGTTCGTAACGGACAGGACCTGACCCTGCAAAATCTCCTGACGGCCCATCGAAGCAATCGTTCCACCGGCATGGATACCACCGTCGATGAAACCTTTGGTGGAATTGATGTGCAGACAACCGGCACAAACGATTCCGTTACAAATGACATTCAAAGTCAGATTGAACGTGGCACACAGACCGCTTACCAGTCACAGCTGGTGAAGAGTCTGCGGGATGCTCTGTCTCCAGATATCATTGATTCCATGGTGCAGGAGTCTGCTTCGGGAGTGACTCTTGAAGAATTTCTGGATCGTATTGAGAAACAGCTGACAACAGAGGCCCCTACCGACAGTTCGACTCCTGCTGCTGAATCCATGGCAGATCATACCCCGGATCTGTCTGCTTTCGATGGAACCGATTATCAGCTAATGCAGGATCTGCAGCTTCTGCCAACCATCAACAATATGGAAGCCCTCCTGCAGTTAACGAAAGGAAATGGAATATTCTTCCAAAACCTGTCAAATACAATTCAGAGCCTCGGTGGTTCCGCCGATACCGCTCGTAGGAAATTATCACAGCTGGATGAAGCTTTATCCTCACCGGAGGCAATGGAAGCAGCTTATTCCGACCTTGAGCAGACAGCGGCCGCAGCAGCCGAAACTGCCGAGCAGGCCGGTACGATTACTGCCCGTGATATTCAGGCATTAAAACAGATTCGTTCCGGTCTCCGCATTCTGGAGAAAATGAGCCGGCATGAACAGTATCAGATTCCGATGGAAATGGATGGGGAATGGGGCGTTCTGCATTTATCCGTAATTCAGAATTCCGGAAAGAACCGTAGCCTGCAGGCGAGTCTTCCGACCAGACAATATGGTCTTCTTCAGGCAAATCTGGAATGGAATGGAACAGACTGGGATACAACTCTGACAGCGGAACGTTCAGAGGGTGTGGCATTTCTGGAGCAGAATCGGGATGCATTTGCAACAGCGCTGGATGCGATCACCCGGACAGCTGCCTCTGCAGGCAACACCATTTCTGCAGGAACTACTTCCCCGGAAGCTCCGGATACTGCCGTTGACGACAAGCACCCTGATTCGGATACTGCCCCTTCTACGGATGAGATGTATCAGATTGCAAAGAAACTGGTTGTATTCTTCCGACATATTTTGAAATAAATCCTCCCATGATCAGCCACAGGTATGACCACTCCCACATGATATCACGAAAGCTGTCTTCCATATATTCATAGATATCATCCTGGTCATAGCCTGTCATTCTGGCTATCACAACCATATAGTCCCTGACCGTGTGATAGGATAATGAATGATCCGCATTCCTATTATAATTACTGAGCCATTTCAGGAATATTCCCTGCCGTATCACGGTATATTCCATGCAGATCCATTGAAACATCACAACCATTGCTTCAAGATCTGAGTCCGGTATCAGCATATTGGTAAATATTTCAGATAGCAAATAATTTCTGAACAGATTTTCATAGGCGGAAAATACCTCTTTAAACTCATCCATATGCATATCTGTATTTTCTTCCAGAATGTTTTCCGCCTGACAGGATACTGCTTCTATATATTCGGTGTATAAGCCTTCTTTCCTGTAATTATATGCAATATCAAGCCACAACTCGTTATTCTCCCGAAGGCAATCCTCTTCATCAGAAGTCAGCTCGCTTATGGCATGATATATCTCTTTAAGGTTATCGGCGCTTTCATATGCCCGGATAGCATCCGGTGTTATTTCGGCTTTCTCATATATATCGAGCAATATATAAAATGCCATCAGCAATGCAGAATTAACATCATATCCCCTGTTTCCTATAATGTGCATCATAAGATTCCGGATCTCAAAACACAGATCTCCACTTGCTTTATCCAGATTTTCAATTACAAGCCCATCGCTCTTATACAAAAAGTCGATCACTTCCGGACAGCAGGATACCAGGGACAGCTCCCGTCTGTCTTCAAATTCATGCACCTCCCTCGGAAATACGTGACAAGTTTCAGAAAGCATATCTTCTCCAAAGTCTATCACCAGACTGCACAGCCCTTCCTGCAGATAAGGGCAGCGTCCATTCTCATTAAGCTTTATAATTCCTTCGCTGCCGTTTTTCTTTACATTTACATCCAGCCTTTTCCCATCTAAAGTAGTTTTCCTCCACTTTGCAAGCGTCTGCTCATCTACTGCGATTTTCCATTGCATACAGCAGGTCATACTGCATCGATCGGCAATGCACTTAAATTCCTCATAAAAATCCGGTTTTATATCCATACTCTATCCCTCTGAACTTTCATTATATCCCGATATTGCTTCTTTCCTGTGCATAACATGAATCCCAATATGTCCGATTCCAAGAATAACCGCTGCTCCGATCACAATCACATTTCCGGAATAAATACCCAGTAACAGACACGCAATTACCGGAAGCGTTGCTCCGGCTACAGGAAATCCTGCAAAGGACATATAAAAATCCTTCAGCGTTTTCGAACTTCTGAAATATTTGATCCAGTAGCATTCATACAACACCATCAGCACAAATGCCGTCATCCAGATTATAAGTTTCCATTCAAAATGAAGGCCTTCCAGGAACATTACCTTCGGATTAATTGCCGTAAAGATCACCAGGGATGTGCTCACCAGAACCTCACCAACGCGCTCAAGAATCAATAATATCTTATTCTCTTTTCTGGCACTTTCATCATAACCATCCGGCTTTGCCTTGCGTGCCCAGATGATATTCGGGACAAACAGCATCAGAAGAAATATAAAACCTGTAGCACAAAAGCCAAGGTCATATGGCCGTCCAATCCGCATAAAAGCAAGCGTACTTAATTTCACACTGCTTATGATATCTCCATATTGTGCCCTGAGCTTTCCTGCCATCAGGTCAGGATTGTATAAGTTCGTATGGTAACTTCCATAAATCCCCATGATCCTGCTGCCACCGCATCGTGTGTATGCATCTATAAAATTCGACACCATATAAGACTCTCGCAGTTCTGTCATCCCATTCTGTTCCGTATCATTATTACAAAACTCTATTCCCTGTCTGATACATTCCTTTGCAATCCTATATTGTTCGGAGTCATCAAGTCCGTTTTCCTCTAAATATTCCAGATACCTTGCCCCTGTGGTATCATACTGATGCCCTACATCGGTACCATAGAATATGGTTTCCGGACAACGTTCCTTGATCTCATGAAAGAACCCATAGTAGGATTCATTCCCCGACTGGGTTCCCTGAATCTCTTCAAAGAATAAATCGATCAGCTCATCCGAGTCCGCTTTCATCCACTCATTTAAGAACTCCGCACTGTAATATGGCAGTTCCACAAAAAGATTGCGATATCCTTCATCATAGTATTTACTCCACGCCTCGAACTCAATATCATAATACCTCTTATAACCATGTGCTTCTCCGTATAAACTTATCACAGTGTTTTCATTCGGAAATACATCTGTGGTCTGGTCGAAATGATCCAGAAGCAAACCTGCGACCACCAGAAGCAGTACAATGCCAAATGCTGATATTGTTTTTATCCTTGCCTTTTTATCCCTCATCCCTAATCCTTAAACTCCTTCGTATAGTATAATTGACCATCTATTTGTCATAACATGCAATATTATAGACCAGTATAACACAAACTCTACTGTAAAACACCGTCTTTCATTAGTCCGGCATCAGACTAATTGTCAAGTGAAATATTTTCCCGTTTCTTCCAGCTGATAAAACCATATACATCATAAAAAAAGAAAATAACAAAGATAACAGTTACTGCTAAATAGCGCAAATCGTTGATGGATGCCAGAACCCAGAGAACAATCAGTACAATGTCATTTGCCGCATATCCGACTGCATAATAGGAAGATCGTAACATTGTCAATGATGCCGCAAAAAAACTTGTTGTTACAGATATGGTACTGAATACTATATTAGGTGTGTTTAATGCAGATAAAATCATATAAAACAGCGTAGTAACAACGACTGCACCGACTAACAATAAAACCACATGCTTCTTAGTCAGTTTCTGAATCTCAACCTCCTTACCTCCCTCTGATGGATTTTTTATCCATGTTACCGTTGACCAGATTGCCATCGGCATAGTCATTCCAAGATATGTGATCATCTCCCCCCAATATCGGAATTGCCATGAGATAATACCGTACAGAATACTGAATATTATCATCAAAATCTGAGACCATACATTTCCTTTGGCCGCGAATATCAGAGATGTAACTCCTATACATGCAGCAATTAATGTCAACGGATCGCAACTGCCGGATAACAGATTTGAAATAATAATGATTAATAATGAACCGATCCACGCCCCCCATTCCTTTTTTGTTAAACCTGCGATTGGATTACTCATATCAGCTCTTACACTCCTTTTCCTCTTTTTCCAAAAAATAAAGCGCCAGAGCTTTCTATCTTCTCAGACCTAACGATAGAAATTCTGACGCTTAACTCCCCTACCCGGTGGCAGGAAAGTATCATAATCTATTTGGTTGTTACCTTTATAACATAAAATGCACAAGTTGTCTACTGTCTATATTTATTCAATATTGATTCCGGAATATAACAGAGCCTGCAATCCTCGGGATATCGTTCCAAATGATGCTGATGCTCCTCGGCACTTCTGACATAATTGGTTAATGGCAATACCTCTACAACGATTTTATCCCGGTCTGCACGCTGCTTAATAAAGTCCTTTGCTTCTGCAAGATGCTTTGCTGAGGTGCTGTATATACCGGTTCTATACTTCTTCCCGACATCGGCCCCCTGCTTGTTAAGACTATATGGATCAATAATTTCAAACAGATGCCCCATCAGATCCGTGATAGACGTAACCGTTTCATCAAAAGTCACCTTCACACATTCTGCGTATCCATCATACACGCCCTCCAGAGAATCCGTATCTCCGTTGGCTCTTCCCGCTTCTGTCTCTACTACTCCGGATACACTGTCAAAAAAGTGCTGCACACCCCACAGACAGCCTCCGGCTATATATACCGTTTCCATTTTCTGATCACCTCTTGCAATTTTCTGCCATTTTCGCACTCATTTCCCGGCTGCTTATTACCGTCCTCTGTCACCCAGCTGTTGACATAGCTTACGCCCTCAGGCATCATGCGCCCCTTTTCATGCAAGCTAATCACTGATCTCATTATAGCCTGAAGGTGATCTTTTTTAAAGTTGTTATATTATTACTGCTTTACGCCGGCCCGAATCTCTTTTGCGGCTGCAACCATGTTTCTAAGGCTGGCATCTGTTTCCGGCACACCTCTTGTCTTTAAACCGCAGTCCGGATTCACCCAAAGCTTCTCACGACTGATCTTTGTAAGCATGACATTCAATGCGCGAACAATTTCTTCCACAGACGGCACTCTAGGAGAATGAATATCATAAACACCAGGCCCTACTTCTGTTTCAAAATGATTTTCTCTCAGCGAATCCAGGATCTGCAGATCCGAACGGGATGCCTCAAATGTAATTACATCTGCATCCATATCATCTATCGCCGGAATAATATCTGTAAATTCACTGTAGCACATATGTGTATGAATCTGCGTATCCGCCTTCACTCCACTGTGTGTCAGACGGAAAGCCGGAATTGCAAAATCAAGATATTCTGTATACCAGTCGGATTTTCTGAGCGGCAGCTTTTCTCTTAAGGCAGCCTCGTCAATCTGTATCATCCGGATTCCGTTTGCCTCCAGATCCAGCACTTCATCCCGGATTGCCAGTGCAATCTGTGAGATGGATTCCTTAATGGATATATCCTCTCTTGGAAATGACCAGTTCAATATGGTAACCGGTCCTGTCAGCATTCCCTTCATAATTTTTTTGGTAAGTGACTGTGCATATACGGACCATTCTACCGTTATCGGTTTTTCGCGATACACATCGCCCCAGATGATCGGTGGTTTTACACATCTGGTTCCGTAAGACTGCACCCATGCTTTTTCTGTAAAAAGGAACCCGCCAAGTGCCTCACCAAAATACTCCACCATATCATTTCTCTCGTATTCTCCGTGCACCAGTACATCAAGTCCGATTTCCTCCTGCCATGCTACACATTCTGCGATCTTTTTCCGGTTAAACTCTATATATTCCTCTCTGGTAATCTCTCCCTTCCGGAATGCAGACCGGTTCGCCTTTACATCCCTGGTCTGTGGAAATGAACCAATCGTCGTTGTCGGAAACTCCGGAAGTCCAAACGCCTTCTTCTGCAGACTCTGGCGTTCCTTTCTCTTCGGCTCTCTGATATAATCCTCTGCCGTTACATGTGCAAGTCTGTTTTTCACTTCTTCATTTCCACATTTCCGATCGGCAGCAAAAAGATCATGATTTTTCTTATATGCCTCAGCATTGAAATATTCCGTATCCTCCGCAAGGTTACTTAGTTCTTTAAGTTCTGTCAGCTTCTCCTCGGCAAAAGCAAAATAAGCCAGATATTCTGTAGAAAGCTTCGTCTCATGTTTTAACGTATATGGCACATGAAGCAACGAGCAGGATGTCGATAATACGGTTTGAATTTCTTTTTCCCGTAAATCCGTTAAAACCTTCAATGTCTTCTCATAGTGATTCTTCCAGATATTTTTTCCGTTAACCAGTCCTGCAAACAACACTTTCTCCTTTGGGAACCCGAATGTTTCAATTAAATGAAGTGTTTCTTTTCCCTCCAGGAAATCAAGACCGATCCCTGCGAATGGCATGCGAATCAAATCCTGATAAATATCTCTTACATCCCCAAAGTATGTCTGTAAAAGTATCTTGCTGTCTTTTACCGCTGTCAGAATCGCATCATACAGTCTATGGAAAAGCGCAATGTCCTCTTCTCCCATATCCTGCACCAATGCCGGTTCATCAAACTGTATCCATACGATTTTTTCTTTCTCACACTTTCCGATCAGATCCTTATACGCTTCCACAATCTCATCTACATAATCATTTACCGTTCTGGTTCCTGTACATCTGCAAAGCTTCAGCATTGTATATGCACCGATCACAACCGGTTTTGTTTCTATTCCAAGTGCCTTTGCCTCAAGGTACTCTGACCATAACTTATCTCCGGATATTTTAATCGTTGTATCATCTTCCAGCTCCGGAACAATGTAATGGTAGTTCGTGTTGAACCATTTCTTCATGGCAAGTGCCTTAACATCTCCGGAGTCGCCCTGATATCCTCGCGCCATTGCAAAATACGTATCCAGCTCCGGCAGATTCAATTCTTTATATCGCTTCGGAACAATCCCCAGCAGCGTAGCTGTATCCAGCACAATATCATAAAATGAGAAATCATTACTTGAAATATACGTGATTCCCGCATTCTTCTGTGTCTGCCAATGTGTCTTTCGCAGTTCCTGTGCCTTCTGCAATAAGTCTTCCGCTTCTATTTCCCCTTTAAAATATTTTTCAGAAGCAAATTTTAATTCTCTTAATGTACCGATTCTTGGAAAAC
>ERZ1035006.1160-NODE-1160-length-18420-cov-19.442418_pt1 | contig 18420 bp, 19 predicted proteins | sample MGYA00520694_ERZ1035006 | MGnify/ENA primary metagenome ERZ1035006 (study PRJEB33766, sample SAMN09781746) | gut metagenome | biome: gut microbiome | host: Homo sapiens | place: Madagascar | study: EMG produced TPA metagenomics assembly of the PRJNA485056 data... | reverse complement strand
TTTGTGCCTGTTCTTCCGCTTCTTCTACTCTCTTTTGTGCCTGTTCTTCCGCTTCCTGCGCACGTTTCTTTGCTCCTGCCAGTTCTTCTTCCATCTCATCAATCATGAGTTTCACAGTATTTCGATCCAGGATTTCCAACTCTTTTGAAAACATATTCATCATCCTTTCGCTATTCAGGCACAGATTGTAGACTTCCTCGTAAATCTTTTGAAATCCTGGATTTTTATTCAACAATTTTATAATCATATCCGGATCATCCTGACTTAGGAATACAAGCCATTCTTCTAGCCTGTTTTCTATTTCTCTTTCTTCATTTTGAATGATGTCACCAAAAATGTCAAGGCATATAAATGTGTATTCTTGTAACAGATTTGTTTCTAATCCTGTATCACTTGTCTGCCGAAAACGATGTATATAAATCTCTTCCGAAAATTTCTTATAAAATGTATTGCTTGTTTCGAACAGAACTATTGTATATACCTTTTTAATGTCTTTATAACTAAATGTCGGTCCTAATTGTTCCCGCACTCTTTTGTATTGCCTAAGTAGAAGGTCAGCTGAATAACATGCACTCCTTTCTCCTGGGAAACGATATCCCAACTTTTGTATTTCGACATTCGCAATACTTCCATCTTCCAGTTGAACAACAATATCCATAACCAATAATGAACTCTCCGCCGCTATTCTTGTTGACTCATTTGGAAGGACTTTTAATATCTTTACTTTTTCTCCCAAAATCTCTGACAAAAAATCATTTAGCCGCTCTGGCCTTGTATCTGTATTCTTCTTTCCAGCTACAAAATGTTTTCCATAGTTTTTTATTATTTTTTACTTCCTCAAGTACCTCCCCTTTCGTCCGAATCATTGGAAAATATTTTTTCAACTTATTTTTCATAGGCATATCCTCTCTTATTCACTTATAATTTTTTCTTGGATCGACGCTTCGAATTGAAGCAATTGACCGATTTCTATTGATATTCACCGTTAACTGTGAATTATAATTACTATTCTGAATTCAGATACTCCACAGATAGATTGGAGTGATTATAGATTACTTGATTCATTTAAAATTTACAATGTATTTTTTGTTCATAACTCAACTTTTTTGTTGATACTATGTGAATAACTTTTCGTTTGCATGCACAAAAATATGCCTCAACGCTCTTGCATCAAGGCATAATCTATTATTTCCCTAATTTTATTCTTCTACTTCCACCGGATTTGTCACGCTGACCTTGTGATCATACCATGTTCCCTTTTTTCCGATCAATGCAAGATCAAATTCTTTGTCCAGTGCCGGAACCGGAACGTCGAATCCATAGACCTCATCAGATGTTCCATCGCTGTAATTAATAGTATCTGTTGTAGGCTGAAGCAGTTCTGCGCCGTCCTTCTGTGCATCCTCGGCAGTTCCTTCGAACAGATTGACAATATTTTTAGACACCAGACTGATATGAATTGTCATTTTCCCATCCTCTACTGTCAGTGTTCCTTTTCCATCCATTGCTTCATTTACATGGAACATAGAGCTGTCTGTTTGGAACTCTGCTGTATATGTTCCGTCTTCTAACGCTGTCTTTTCATCCTCTGCCTTATCCTCAGCATCCTGTTTTGTAGCGGCCTGCTCTGTTTGTGCTTTTCCACTATCTTTAGCCTCTGTGCTATTTCCACATCCTGTAAATACAGATGCGATCATAGAAACAGAAATTAATACCATTAATAACTTCTTTTTCATCTAAATACTTCCTTTCATTGATTTAAAAAAGGTCATGCAATTCCTTTTTCTCTGAACAAGCATGACCTTCTCAATATCTTCTTACAAATTACTCTGCATCAATTGCAGCCTGTGTATGTGCTACATACAGCTGCTGGATTGCCTGGATCTCTCCTAAACCTGCAATCTGAGTATCAATGCTGTCAAATGCTCCTGATGCCTCAAACTGGCTCTTCCAGGAATCGTCGTCATCTCCGGCCATATCGTTGTTCGCATGGTCTCCTGCAACAACCATCAGTGGACGAAGGATTACTTTCTTGTATCCTGCCTCTTTCAGCTTCTCGATCACTGCCTCGCAGGATGTATCTTCCGGCTCACCCTCTACAGTTCCGATAAATACATTGTCATATCCAAGCTGTTCCATCTGTGTCTGCATCTGAGAATAACTTACCTTTGCAGTATGAGATGTACCATGTCCCATGAATACAAATGCTGTTCCGTCTTCTTTCACTGCATCCAGACTGTCAAATCCTGCGTCTTTCACTGCCTCTGCTGTGATTGCTTCCGCTACTGCTGCCTTGTCTGCATTGATAACAGTTGCATCAGCTCCAACCTCTCCGAGAAGTGGCTCTGCAATCTTAACAGATTCAAACTTATCTTTATATCCCTCTAATGCTGCTGTAAGTTCATCATATTCTGCTCCATGCATCAGATGTGTCGGCTGTACAACAAGGTTCTTCACTCCATTGTCTACAGCTCTCTGCAATGCCTGATCCACATTGTCGATCTTCTCGCCATCACGGGCCTGTACGTGATTGATGATGATCTGTGCTGTAAATGCTCTTCTTACAGACCAGTCCGGATAAGCTGCCTGAACTGCCTTCTCAATACCACCGATATCTGTCGCACGGCTGTCATTGAAGGATGTTCCAAAACTTACTACAAGGATTTCATTTTCACCGATCTCATCAGCGTTGAGTGGATCATCCTTGGATGCATCTCCTGTATCTCTTCCGAAATAATCCGGATCCGCATTCTCTCCCTCAACAAGTTCTTTCTGTGCATCTGTCAGTGCATCCCATGCTTCTTTCGCTGCTGTACACTGCTCATCTGTCTTGTCTGTTCTTTCCTGAACATAAATGTCATCGATCAGCTTCGCAACTTTATCTGCTGCTTCCTGATCACTGTCCTGTTTAGACTCTGTCTTTGTTGTGTCAGTGTTGCTGTCGCCCTTTGATCCACATCCTGCAATCATGGACACACTAAGTGTTGCTGCCAGTAAAACCATTAATACTTTCTTTTTCATTGTCATCCTCCTGATTTCTTATTCTCAGAAATGAAAACACCCTCGAATCAAACGAGGGTACGCAAAGAAAAACCGGTGATTATTTACAACCTATCTGTAAATAATTACTGCAGTCTAAATCATTTTCTTTCGTACGGCCAATTCCTCGTGGCATGAACTCTTCATTCCTGTACTGCGAAAGGCAGGTCTCCCGGCTGATCGTTCAAACGCTTCTGCTTCACCTTCCCGGTCTCCCAGTGGTCTCAAAACAAAAGCTCACGAAATACGGTGACGAGTTCGTACAGGATTCTCACCTGTTTCCCTTTTCACCAGTCCAGATTTCCCATGTCGTTCCCCTGAGCATTCATAATCAGGACGCCATCATCCATCTGACTGACACCTCACGCATCTGTATTAAATTATATGTTACAACGGGGTCATTCTATCACACTTACATAAATGCGTCAAGAAATGATATAAATTGGGGGATTTACCCTCATTTCCGACTTTGATTTCCTCCGCAGAAATGATACAATATCCCTCAGAGACAAAATTTGTAACTAAGGTGGTTTATTATTATGAAAGAATCTAATAGCCAGGCATTTCGTCGTGGTTTTCGCGATGGAATTCCGATCGGACTTGGATATCTTGCGGTCTCCTTTTCAATCGGTATTGCCGCAAGAAATATCGGCCTGAATGCATTTCAAGGATTCCTTATGAGTCTGTTAAATAATGCATCCGCCGGAGAGTATGCCGGACTGACTGTAATTGCTGCAAACTCTCCTTATATTGAGGTCGCAATTGTCACATTGATCACGAATGCACGTTATCTTCTGATGAGCTGTGCCATGAGTCAGCGTTTGAGTCCCGACCTTTCGTTAGGACACCGTCTGCTGATGAGTTATGATATCACAGACGAACTTTTTGGAATTGCGATCAGCAGACCCGGTACTTTAAATCCTTATTATACCTATGGCGCGATGGTAACTCCGCTTCCGGGCTGGGCTTTTGGAACTATGCTCGGTGTCATTGCCGGAAATATCATGTCACCGCGTATGGTCAGTGCATTTAGTGTTGCCCTCTTTGGAATGTTTATCGCTATCATCATTCCTCCTTCGAAGCAGAATAAAGTCGTTGCAGGACTGGTTACTCTTGCATTTATCTCAAGCTTCGCAGCAACTTGCCTACCTTGGATCTCCACTCTGTCGGATGGTACCAGAACAATCATACTGACCGTCGCACTTTCAGCCGGAGCAGCATTCTTCTTCCCGATACCGACAGAAGACGAAACTTCAGCTTCAACTAAGCAATAATAAAAACGTAACTTCAGTTACTCAGAAGGAATAAAATTATGACACACAATATTTATATCTATATTCTTATCATGGGCGGTATCTCTTATTTCATCCGCGTACTGCCGATGACCTTGATCCGAAAACCTTTGAAGAATCAGTTTCTTCAGTCCTTTCTATACTATGTACCTTATGTCACACTAGCAGTGATGACATTCCCGGCGATCCTTCATGCCACACAGTCTCCAATCTCCGGAGCTCTCGCTCTTATTGTTGGAGTTGTGGCCGCATGGTGCGGTGCAGGACTGCTGCCGGTCGCAGTTCTTTGTTGCGTAGTTGTATTTATTGCAGAGCTTTTCTTGTAGAGTGATCTATAGATTTTGTTTCAATACGAAACAATTTCATCCAAAAAGGGCATCGAAGTCTGAACTGGCGATTTTCCGTTAGCGTCGATGCCCTTTTTCGCTAACATCGATTCCCTTTTTCGTTCAAAATTCGCTCAAAAAATGAATTGTCTTAATTTTCTGACATTTAATACAATTCCCCTAAAAAGTCTAACGTAAAAATATCAAAAAAGGGGTTGCATTTTTCTGTAGCTTTGATATAATAACCATGTTGTTTGAAACAAGCAACAAACAAAACTCAAGTAATGCGGAATGGTGTAATTGGCAGCACAGCAGACTCTGACTCTGTTAGTAGGGGTTCAAGTCCCTTTTCCGTAGCTGGGAATTTGCTTCGGCAAGTTCCCTATTTTATCGGAGTGTGGCTCAGTTTGGTAGAGCGCTACGTTCGGGACGTAGAGGTCGCAAGTTCGAATCTTGTCACTCCGATGTTTTAAGAGATTACAGATTGTGATCTCTTTTTTGTTGCATAATGTATGCTTGCACGGAACGCAATTTGTTGGATGTAGCTATAGTGGGGCAATCCATTATATATAATGTTTAATGACTATTAATTCCAAAATCTCTAATTTAGTCAATCATAATCCCCTAAGTTGCATCCAGATTTTAAAATTCTCAAAAACAAGTCAATCGTTTACCCCCACATACTTATCCTAAATTTGCAAAAATGCGATTTAGGTCAGCACTTCTGCTCTAAAGCATTGACCGAATTATAAATAATTCATATTAGGTCAATAAAATAATAAGATGTGTTGACTGAAAATCAAAAATTGAAATTTCAGTCAACGCATCCATATATAAGCTTGACCATGAATACAAAAACTGAAAATCCAGTCAACACATCTCTAAAACAAGCTTGACCGTAACTCCAGAATTCTTTATTTCAGCTCCCCATCAAATACAACGGTTGCCGGTCCTGTCATATAAACTGTGTTCTTCTCCTGATCCCACTGAATCTCCAAATCTCCGCCAAGAAGCTTTACAGTTACTTCATCTTCTGTCAATCCATTCAGAATACAGGAAACAGCTACAGCACATGCTCCTGTTCCACAGGCAAGTGTCTCCGCAGATCCTCTCTCCCAAACACGCATCTGTACAGTATGTCTATCCAGTACTTTTACAAACTCTGTGTTCACACGTCTTGGAAATCTCTCATGGCTTTCGAATTTTGGTCCGATTTCTTCAATCGGAAGATTATCAACATCATCTACATAAACAACTGCGTGCGGATTTCCCATAGATACGCAAGTCATATAATATTCTTTTCCATCCACAAGAATCGGTTCATCTACAGCTTTATCCCCCTCAGCCACAACCGGAATTTCTGCCGGTGTCAAAATTGGGCTTCCCATATCAACTCGAACCTTTGCAACTTTTCCATTTTCTACGAAAAGCTGAAGTGTTTTGATTCCTGCTAAAGTCTCAACTGTAATCTCTGTTTTGTCAGTCAGGCCGTAATCATACATATATTTTCCAACACAGCGAATTCCGTTTCCACACATTTCTCCTCTGGAACCATCTGCATTATACATCGCCATCTCACAATCTGCCACTTCCGACGGACAGATCAGGATCAGTCCATCGGATCCTATTCCAAAATGTCTGTCACTCACCTGGATTGCCAACGCTGATGGATCTTCTACCTTCTCTTCAAAACAGTTTACATACACATAATCATTTCCAATTCCCTGCATTTTTGTAAATTTCATTCTCTTCTCCGTTCCACTGTCATCACTGACAGTCCTCTCATTTGTTATTGTTTACAGCACTTCTTATTCGTTACTGTTAACAACTGCCTCTTATTCATTCATAATTGTCAGCACCATCTGTGCTGTTTCGAGCATATTAGTCCCACTTTCCATACTACTCTTCTGTAAATATCGATGTGCTTCCTCTTCTGACATGTTATTTCGTTCTATCAGAAGCGCTTTCGCCTGATCGATTATCTTTCTCTGAGAATCGTCTCTCTTTCGTATCGTTTCTCTGCGCTTTCTTCTCTTCCTGCTCTGTGTCTGCTGAATCATTTCAACGGTATTTACCAAATCATAAACTTTGATTGGGAGTGGAAGTCCTACAACCCCATCCGGCAGTCCATCCATCCACTTATCTGCTGAAGCCACCAAAAGCATGTCAAACGTATCCGGAAGAGATTCTCGTAAATCTGTATACTGCATATCTTGAAACCGATAACCACACACGACAATTCCATCGTTCCAGTTATCAGCATACTGCAAAACCTTAGCTCCTGTCAAACATACCGCAGATACTTCAATACCCGCACGAACCAAACTATTACGGATATTTACTGCATTTTCCCTCTTTGGGAAAACGACAATAATGTTACTCATATCTGCTCACCTCTTCCGCTAACTTCTTTTCTGTCAATCTGTTCTCTCTAAAATGTTCTATACCAATATATGTGGTCTCTAAATGCCCAATGACAAGATACCCAAACTACAGCCTGTAAAGATAATGATTGATCTCCCAGTCTGTCACCTGCATACAATATTCTTTATATTCTTTCTTATTTGCTTTGATGATCTTCTCGGCAAGCTCTTTCCCTAATACGCTGATCAGCAGTTCATCTTTCTCAAGCTCTGCTGTAGCAGCCCCAAGCGTTCTCGGCAGTTCTTCCACTTGAAGTTCATCTCTTCTTTCCTGCGTCATCTTCTGAATATTTTCATCAATATTCTTCGGAGGCATAATCTGATTCTTAACTCCGTCCAACCCGGCTTTCAGAAGTACTGCAAGCGCCAGATATGGATTCGCCGTAGCATCCGGACTGCGAAGTTCCAACCTTGAATTGTCTTCTTTCTCCATAGACACACGGATCAAAGGTCCTCTTGTCTTAGCTGACCATCCCATATAAACAGGTGCTTCATACCCCGGCACAAAACGTTTATAAGAATTGATCGTCGGATTTGTAATACAGGTGATTGCCTTCATATGTTTCATCAAGCCACCAATAAAATAATATCCTTCCTGGCTGAGTCCGTTCTCATCCTCTGCGTTATAAAGTGCATTTGTTCCATCGTTTTTATATAAAGACAAATTAATGTGCATTCCTGACCCATAAGTCTCACTCTTCGGCTTTGGCATAAATGTCGCGTGCAGACCGTGTCGTTTTGCGATTGTCTTGACAACCATCTTAAATGTCATCAGATTATCTGCTGTAATCATCGCCTCATCGTAGTGAAAGTCGATTTCATGTTGCGCCGGCGCAATCTCATGATGTGAGGAAATAATCTCAAACCCCATATCTTCTAATGTTAAGATCATATCTCTTCTCGCATTTTCTCCAAGATCCAATGGCCCTACATCAAAATATCCTCCCTGCTCGTGAGTTACTGTTGTCGGTCTACCGTCATCATCTGTATGGAAAAGAAAGAACTCGCATTCCGGGCCGACATTCATCGTATATCCCATCTCTTTCGCCTCCGCAACAGCCTTTCTGAGTACATAACGCGGATCGCCTTCATACGGTGTTCCATCTTTTTTATACACATCACAGATCAGTCTTGCAACTTTTCCCTGCTGTGGTCTCCATGGAAAGATTTCAAATGTACTCAAATCCGGATATAAATACATATCTGATTCTTCCTCATCTGCAACCCCTTCCAAGGAAGAAACATCAAACATACAGCGGTTATCCAATGCTTTTTCAAGCTGTCCTACTGTTACCGCCATATTTTTCATCGTTCCAAAAATATCTGTAAACTGCAATCTGATGAAAGCGACATCTTCTTCCTCTACTATGTGAAAAATATCATCTCTTGTATAGTTATGCATTATTTTTCGACCTCCTTTATCATAAACTGATACGATAAAAGGGCGTTCTCCACCTAAGTTGGAAACGCCCTTGTTTCTGTGTTACATTATAATGATTGACTGTTTTCTTGTCAATTATTTCTGAATCAGTTCAAGAACTTCTTCTTTTACAGGCATTGCTTTGATCGCACCCTTCTTTGTTGTTACAAGTGCTGCTGCCGCATTCGCAAATGTCAGCATCTCTCCTAACTGTTCCTCTGTCAGATTCTCAAAATCATGATCAACCAGATAATTCAAAGAACTTCCACAGAAAGTATCTCCTGCACCGGTTGTCTCAATTGCTTTCACTGAAAATCCCGGTCTCTCTACGCGCATGCCTTTGTAATAAGCTCTACTTCCGTCTTTTCCCATAGTCAGAAGAATCAGCGGAATATTGTATGTCTCCTGCAGATATGCGATTCCCTCATCATAGTCTTCCTTACCGGATACAAACTGAATTTCATTATCAGAGATCTTCAGGATATCACATTTTCCAAATCCATACTCCATCTGCTCTTTTGCAAGATCAAGAGAGCTCCACAGCGGCGGTCTCAGATTTGGATCAAAGGATACAAGGCAACCATTTGCTTTTGCTGTTTCTACCGCTTTCTTTGTCGCTTCACGCACACCTTCATGTGTCATAGAAAGTGTTCCAAAATGAAAGACTTTTGTATCTTTTACTACTTCTGGATTCACTTCATCTGCAGTAAGCATCATATCCGCTCCCGGATTACGGTAAAATGAGAACTCTCTGTCTCCATCTGGGAATGTATGTACAAACGCAAGTGTTGTATTCACATTTTCGTCAACCATCAGATTGGAGGCATCGATTCCGGCTTCCGTAATCGTATCTCTTAATAACGCTCCAAACTGATCTTTTCCAACTTTTCCTATAAATGCTGTCTTCTTTCCCATCTTGTTCAGAAGTGCCAGCACATTACACGGTGCACCTCCCGGGCAAGCCTCAAACATATTGTTTCCCTGCTCGCTTTGTCCATTCATCGTAAAATCAATCAGAAGCTCTCCTAATGCGATTACATCATATTTCTTTACCATGAAGTTCTCCTCCTATTTCTTGTTTTATTACTTTGTCTTATTTCTTGTCTTAATTAAAATATACTAACTCTTCAATTGGTTCTGCAGGCTCAATATTCTCTGCCTCAAGCACCGGTCCTTCTCCGCCGTATACGGACAGATTCGCATAACGCACTTTTGCACGAATTTTTACCCAGTCTCCCGCATTCAGCTTCGGCGCATAAGCGCTTCTGCAAACATATCCAAGGAAAGATGTATCATCTGCACAGCAAGTCATTGCCATACGCCCCGGATAGAATACCTTAGACGGAAATGCTTTTGGTTTCATAACCTTTGCAACAAATTCTACAACTTTTCCTTTATAACGCTCCGGATGCTCCTGCATATCAATATACCAGATACCATAATCTTCTCTTGGAATCTCAATCACAGGTGCTTTGAGATCATATGGTACTTCGTCTTCAAAGATATTGTCTACCTCACCGTTCTCATCCTCAAAGATTACTTCTGCCTGAGGGCTTACAACCTTAACACTTCTGCGGTATCCTGCCAACGGTTTCTTATCCTCGCAACGGTTGAACAGAACAAGCTCTGCGCCCTTTACCATCTCTACAAACAGTGGTTTTAAGTTTGTCAGATACATCTGAAAAGTACTTGCATCTACCGTTGTGATCTTCTGCTCAATAGCCCATCCTGCCGGAAGCTTCATCTTCTCAAATTCACTCACCTGCCACATACCGTTATACTCGATAACCACACGTTCCGGCTTGTGCTTCTTATTCATCTCTTCCAGCCATTCTTCTGTCAGATCTTCTTTATCTTCTACAGTCTCAATAACGACACCATACTTCAGCAATTCTCTCGGATCATACTCTTCTTCTCCCTCTTCACAAAGAATCAGAAGTGTCTTACCGTCGATCTGGAAGTAGTCCTGTGACAATGTAAAATTCAGAAACTGTGTCTTTCCACTATCAAGAAAACCTGTCATCAGATAAACCATAACATCTGGCTCTTTCATCATATCTATCTCCATTCCGTCTCCCTTTCGCAGAAGACATCTGTTATTACATAATGCTACGTAGCCCCCTATGGGGTACTGCTTTGCTTATCCTTTTTATTTCAGCTTAAATAATTCTGCAAGCTTGTCTTCGTTAAGCTCTGCTCCGATCACACAGATTCTTCCTGTGTATTCCGGTGCTCCTGTTCTTACTTCATGTTCCTCCGGAACCATATCAAAGTAAATCCACTCACCGTCTGCACCTGCAACCATTCCTTTTGCACGGAGTACATTTCCGTAAGAGCCGTCCTCTTCAAGAGTCTTCAGAATTGCACTGACCTCATCCTTTGTATAAGTATGAATTGTCTCTTTACCCCAGCTTGTAAAGACTTCATCTGCATGATGATGGCCTTCATGATCATGATGGTGATGTCCGCATCCACAACTGCACTCTCCGTCGTGATGATGGTGCTCATGCTCTTCATGATCGTGGTGGTGATGCTCGTGATCTTCATGGTCGTGGTGGTGATGCTCGTGATCATGTTCTTCATGATCATGGTGGTGATGCTCGTGATCTTCATGGTCGTGGTGGTGATGCTCGTGATCACACTCTTCATGATCGTGGTGATGATGCTCGTGTTCATGCTCATGTGCCTCTTCAGCTACTTCTGCAAGCAATTCCTCTTCCAGAGATTTGCTTGATTCCATTGTCTCAAGAATCTTCTCACCCGGAAGCTGCTCGATTGGTGTTGTAATGATCGGAGCTTTTTCATTCAGTTCTCTTAACAGTGCAACGCTTTCCTGAATCTTCTCCGGTTTCGCTTTATCTGTACGGCTTAAAATAACTGCACCTGCATATTCAATTTGATTGCTGAAAAATTCGCCAAAGTTCTTACGGTAAATCTTGCACTTTGTTACATCTACAACTGTTGTAAAGCTATTGAGCTCTGCATCGATTTCACCCTGAACATCCTGTACAGCCTTGATTACATCAGAAAGCTTTCCAACTCCTGATGGCTCAATCAGAATACGATCCGGATGATAAGTATCTACGACCTCATGAAGAGATTTTCCAAAATCTCCAACCAGTGAACAACAGATACATCCTGAATTCATCTCACGAATCTCAATTCCTGCTTCCTTCAAAAATCCACCATCAATACCGATCTCTCCAAATTCATTCTCAATCAATACAACCTGTTCTCCCTTGTATGCGTCAGAAAGAAGCTTCTTAATTAAAGTTGTCTTTCCTGCTCCAAGAAATCCTGAAATAATGTCAATCTTTGTCATTGTTCTCTTCTCCTCTTTCTATTATTTCAAATCCAATTCAACCGGGCAATGATCTGATCCCATAATATCTGTAAGTATCTTCGCATCGTCCAGTCTGTCCTTTAAACTTTCCGAGACACAGAAGTAGTCTATACGCCAGCCTGCATTCTTCGCCCTGGCACTGAAACGATAAGACCACCAGGAATAGATTCCTGTCTGCTCCGGATAAAAGTACCGGAATGTATCAATAAATCCGGCATCCAGAAGTTCAGTAAACTTCTGTCTTTCCTCATCCGTAAAACCTGCATTCTTACGGTTGGTCTTCGGATTCTTAAGATCAATCTCTTTGTGCGCTACATTCATATCTCCGGTCACAATCACCGGTTTTGTCTCTTCTAACTTCTTCAGATAAGTACGGAAGTCATCCTCCCACTTCATTCTGTAATCTAACCTTGCCAGCCCATTCTGAGAATTCGGTGTGTATACTGTGACGAAATAAAACTCTTCAAATTCACACGTAATCACACGTCCTTCCTGGTCATGCTCCTCAATACCGATTCCATAACTCACCGACAATGGTTCTTTCTTTGTAAACACAGCTGTTCCGGAATATCCCTTCTTCACAGCATAATTCCAATACTGATAATAGCCTTCTAATTCCAGATTTAGCTGTCCTTCCTGCATCTTCGTCTCTTGAATACAGAAGATATCCGCATCTGCCTCATGAAAGAAATCAAGAAATCCTTTCTGTACACAGGCACGAATACCATTTACATTCCATGATATTAATTTCAATACGCTGCATCCTCCCTTTCAAGAGTGTTGCTGTTCACCGTCCATTCGCCAACTCTTCTGTGAATAATCAGCAACTTTCCATAACCGAATCAATAATACACCTCATCAAGGAATAACCCTCTTGCAGGTGCTAAAAATCCAGCCTGACTTCTATCTTTTGATTTCAAAGGTTCCTTCACACTCTCTATGCTTCGTGCTCCGGTTCCAACTTCCAGCAAAGTTCCTGTCAAAATCCTTACCATATGGTAAAGAAATCCTGTTCCTTCATATTGAATACTGACTTTGCTTCCTTGTCCGCAAATCATTATAGCATAAATTGTTCTTTTTGTGGACTTTTCATCCTTTTTATCCGTATATCCGGCAAACTCATACGTGCCAATCAACAATTGTGCTGCCTTTCTCATCGCATCTAAATCCAATCTCTGCGGAAAATGATATGTATATCGTCTTGTGAATACATCTGGTTTCTCCGCCAAATCCAGCTGATAAATGTATCTTTTTCCAACTGCACTTTTTCTCGCATGAAATCCATTCCTCACAAGCTCTGCATCTAAAATCCGAATATCTCCGGGTAATCTTGAATTTATCTTTTCTGTAAAAAATCCATCCTCCACCCGACCAGAAAGAACTACTGTTGCAGTCTGTCCATTCGCATGAACACCTGCATCTGTTCGTCCTGAGCCATCAATCTCCACTGGATATCCTGCCACTGACGAAATTGTTCGCTCCAGAGTTTCCTGCAAAGTGTTCTCTGTGTTTGCCTGTCTCTGCCATCCCTGATATGCAGTTCCGTCATAAGCAATTGTTAATTTATAAGTTCTCATTCTCGCCTCCCGTGTAACATACTAACATTCTCCGAAAGATTGAAATCGGTTATACTCACGAACAGAGTATAACCGATTTTTATTATTTTAGAAATTTCTTCAATTCATCCATAAATGTATTCGCATCTTTGAACTCTCTGTAGACAGATGCAAATCTGACATATGCAACCGGATCCAATGTCTTCAGATTCTCCATAACAATTTCACCAATCTCACTGCTTGGGATTTCTTTCTCTTCACGATTAAAAATTGACAGTTCAATCGCATCAATTGTCTTTTGAATCTCTTCAGCCGGAACCGGACGCTTGTAGCATGCATTCAGAACTCCATTCTCTATCTTCGCTCTTTCATACTGTTCACGGTTATTATCTTTCTTAATTACAATCAGTGGAATTGTCTCTACCTTTTCATAAGTTGTAAAACGCTTACCACATTCATCACAGGAACGTCTTCTTCTGATAGAACTATTATCCTCTGCTGGTCTGGAATCAATCACTCTTGTATCTGGATTGCCACAATATGGACACTTCATATAATCCACTCCGCCTTTCCACGTATCTTATTGCCTTCATTATACACAATGTCTAATATTTTTGCAAAAACTTTTCTTCTTTAATTTCCACAAGAATAATATCCGGTCCAATCTTCTTTATACATGCAAATGGTATCACATATTCGCTATCCGTTCCAAAGAATCCACAGAACTTTCCCGGCCCAGGAACAATCAATGCTTCTATCGCACCGGAGCATTCATTTATCTGCAGATCTACTACACCTCCAAGACATTTTCCATTACAGATGTTCACTACCTCTTTTTCTTTTAATTCACAGAATCTCATAGGCATTATTCCATGATTGCCGATACTTTCTCTTAACTATTCTATGCATGAAATCAGAATCTGTTGTATAATAAAACTCACATGAACATACCAGATTGGAGCATATTATTTATATAAACTTGAATAAATTTTCTTATTTATTTACAACACTAAAATTTGCACGATATCTTTTATTGGAATTGCGGTCCTATCTTCCAACTCGACCGCTTTTTCATATTGTCTGATTCTTCTCACCTTCCCCTGAACAGTTCGATATTGACCACCTTCCTTCTTTTGGTCTGCACAGAAATACGTAATCTTCACATCCGGGGTTGTTTCCCTCTCGTCCTGCAATCGTTTCTTAAGATATTGTAAACTTTGATCTAACCGTTCCAGTTCCCCCTCATCCAGTTCTACTCTCTGTTCTGTAAGTCTTGCTTCTTCCTTCACAATCTCTTCGTATCCGGTCAATGCTGAGAATGGAGCGAACTGTGCCGCTCTGTCTATCAACGGCATTGGTGGATGAACAGAAGATACGTGATGCGGACAATCTAAAATATCATCATATTTATGCTTTGTGTCCGCCGATCTGTCTGTTTCTCTCAATAGTTGTCGCTCCTTCCTGCAGATTCATTCCCTTCAGCACTGCATTCTTTCCAAATTTCTTCTTGAGTTCAAGGACTGCCTGCTGCATACTTCTCTCACGCTCCCGTTCTTCTTTTTCCCGCTGCTTTTGTTCTTCCTTCGCTTGATAATCTGTAAAAAGATCCATCTGTTCATACGAGTCCGTTTCTGCAATCTCACATTCCTGTATCACATGATTCGCCGCCAGTGATATCCTGCGTACAAGCAGTTGGGGATCCACAATCCTTTGATACAGTTCTACCGTTGCATCCACAATTTTTCGCGTGGAAGACGTATATTCTTCCAAATTCATTGTTCCATGTGCATGCTTCGGAATCTTTCTCCCATAACGGTCTGTCTTTATCTCACCTCGGTAATTCTTCTGAAATTCTGATTGTTTCAGATTTTCAATATCGTATCCTACTGTCAGTACAATCTGGTTAGTCACAAGATCTTTATCAACTAGATCCAATACCAGTAATTCTGTCATCTCCCGAACAATGAGACCTGCCTTTTCATAAGAATACGGACACTGCAATACCTGACCGGAACCAACACTGTTCGATGAAGGCTTGTAATTCTTAATCGCCTCCATCGTACACGGCTCCCACCCCCAGGCATGATCAATCAGAAGTTCTGCATTCACTCCAAATAAACGATACAATAGTTCTTCATTGTAAAACTCCTGTGCGCTCCCCGCCGAACAGCGGGCAATATCACCCATTGTATACAGACCATTCTCCTCCAGTTTCTTCGCATACCCTCTTCCTACGCGCCAGAAATCTGTCAATGGCCTGTGATTCCAAAGTTGTTCTCGATAACTTCGTTCATTCAGCTTCGCAATTCTCACTCCATCTTCATCAGGTTCGACATGTTTCGCCATAATATCCATTGCAATCTTTGCAAGATACAGATTCGTCCCAATCCCGGCAGTCGCTGTGATTCCAGTCTCATGAAGTACTTGCTGAATCATCTTCCTCGCCAGTTCTTCCGATGTGAGTCCATAAGTTTTCAGATAGGAAGTTACATCAAGAAACACTTCATCTATGGAATAAACATGTATGTCTTCCGGCGCAATATATTTCAAATAGATTGCATAAATCCTGCGGCTGTACTCCATATAAAGAGCCATCCTTGGTGGCGCTGTCACGTAATCCAATGCCAGCTCCGGGTGTTCCCTTAATTCACGTTGATTGGACGAACTTCCCTGAAGTTTTCCACCCGGACTTCGATACCGTCTCGCCTCATTCACTTCCGCTACTTTCTGTACAACTTCAAACAAGCGGGCTCTTCCCGGAATCCCATAAGACTTCAGTGCCGGAGATACCGCCAGACAGATAGTCTTCTCTGTACGGGTCACATCTGCCACGGCAAGATTCACATCCAACGGATCCAGATCCCGTTCCACACATTCCACAGAAGCGTAAAAAGATTTCAGGTCAATTGCAATATAGGTGTGTTCTTTCATGGCAGATTCCCCTTTCCTTTCGTTGATGTCTCTATTATATAGAACATATGTTCGTCTTTCAAGTAGGATTTTCAAGATATTTCGCAATGCGTATTTGTGCATTTTGTTACGATTAAAATTGCAGAGAACAACCATTTTCTTTCCCTGCCATTCTCTCTCATATCCCATTACAGTTTCCGACATTTCATCAAAGAACTGAATGCTGCTCTTTGTTTTTCATATTTGTCTCTGTTTTTACAAAGTTATTCACAGACTCTGCTTCCTGTAGTTTTACACTAAAAGAAGCCTTACGATCAAACCTCCTTTCTGTCTGATCGTAAGACTTCATTTTCCCTTAAAAACTTGTCCGATAAATCGGCAATACATTGATCACCGGTTCCTCATATGGATGCACCGCTTTGATTGCCTGAATTGTTTCATCCACTTTTTCTGTAAATACAGTCACTTCAACTTTTACTTCCGGCTCGCAGCTAATCTCACCTACATTTCCAATGTAAGGAGAAGTTCCATCTAATGGTCTCCAGTAACTGGTGACCTTGGAGCAAGACATACAGGAATCATAATTTCCTATATGACCGGCATCTACTGACTGTAATGCTTTCTGTAGCTCCGAAATATGTGTTTCCGGAATAAAGATTTCTAATTTGCAATACTTGAAATCCATGCGACACACCTCCTCAATGCACAAACAAAATTTATATCAAAATCCCATCGCAATGATCTATTTCATGCTGAATGATCTGAGCCGTCCATCCACTGTATTTTTCTCTTTTCTTTTTGAAATTCATATCCTGATATTCAACTTCTATTTCCTGATAGCGTCTGCAGCTGCGCACTCCTTCCAATGACAGACAACCTTCTTCCGTCTCATAAGCGCCTGTGCATTTCACGATTTTCGGATTAAACATAGCAATATTAAACAACCCCATATTCACTGCAATGATTCTCTTTTTTACTCCGATCATATTCGCAGCCATTCCTACACAGCCTGCTTCATTTGCTTTCAATGTATCTAACAGATCGATTGCTATCTGTTTATCCGCTTCTGTCGCCGGTTCTGATTTTTGATTTAAGAAAAATATGTCTCTCATAATAGGCTTAATCATACTTTTTTACTTCCTTTCCATTCCCTGCAAACCATTCTGTTTCTATAGAAATTTTTTCTTCCGTCGCTAAGCTTACATAATATTCATCTATACATCTTGTCTCAATAAAATATTCCTTTGCTTTTTCATTTTCCCATTCTTTGCTAAATCCAATGCCTTTTACTTTCAGCTTCGCTTCTAGTTCTGTCCATAATTGAGTAAATATCCGGTCTTTTTCCTCCCCGCAAAGTTCAGAGATTGCATTTTGTATTTCATTCGAAAATATCTTCTTCGCTGTAGCTTCATGATACGGACGCACACGTTCAATATCAATGCCTACTTCCTGATCAGCAATCGCTAGAACTACATATTTACCGCTATGTGACAGGTTAAAATGTTTTCTCGCATCCACAAGCATCGGCTTCCCATTTTTATTCATTACAAGCTGAGCATCATTTTCTACACCTAAATACTCTTTTAAAAGATATCCCGCTATCAGCTCCTGTTTTTTATCCGTTTCTCTCTTATGCTTCTGATACTTTTCAACATATCTTTGTGCTATCTGTGAGAGAATCCACTCTTCCTTACATGATATTTTTTCTATATCAGCTATTATGATTCTTCCCTTGGTCATTTATTGTCCCATCTTTTCTATATACTTTTTTCAAGAATGTCACCGGCATTTTTGCCGTGAGACACACAATCCTCACCTGATATATACATATAGCAAAATCTTTTCTTTGTCAAGAAACTTGATTTTTTTGCAAGAAAAAAACAGCGCTTTCGCACTGCTTCTCATTCCTGTCTATATTCCATGTACCTTCAAAACTACATACAGTCAAAACCAACATCATCATCCAAACCTATCACTGCTTTGGTTATGCCCTCGACCTATTAGTAACAGTCAGCTCCATGTGTTACCACACTTCCACCTCTGCCCTATCTACCTTGTCGTCTTCAAGGGGTCTTACTAACTTGACGTTATGAGATATCTCATCTTGAGGG
>ERZ1035006.1157-NODE-1157-length-18465-cov-8.339272_pt1 | contig 18465 bp, 10 predicted proteins | sample MGYA00520694_ERZ1035006 | MGnify/ENA primary metagenome ERZ1035006 (study PRJEB33766, sample SAMN09781746) | gut metagenome | biome: gut microbiome | host: Homo sapiens | place: Madagascar | study: EMG produced TPA metagenomics assembly of the PRJNA485056 data... | reverse complement strand
CTATCACACTCAACTCATGCAGTGATATGTTCGATGATGGATCCAACCGCTACATCACCAATCCATCGCTTGATGAAAAAGTGGACTCCATGTTCTACATCAATGGTATATTGAAGGGTGTACAGCAGGCCATCGACCAGAATGTGCTTATCAACGAACTTCGTGGTGACTTATTGACCACCACGAAGGACGCTTCAACCGATTTGCAGAAACTGGCTTCTTTCGATTACTCCGGCACCAACAAGTACGATTCTGCATACGTTTACTACCGTATCATCAACAACTGCAACTACTACATTGCTCACCGTGATACCACGCTGATTACCGGTTCCAGTGAAGTTGCGATGAAGGAGTATGCAGAGGCCAAGGCTATCCGTGCATGGGCTTATCTCCAGTTGACCCACAACTACGGCAAGGTACCTTTCTATACCAAGCCGTTGACTGATATCGCCGGCATCGAGAATGCAGCAAGTTCTGAGAAGAAAGATATCTACGGAATTGCTGCTGAGTTGGCTCCAGACCTGGAGCAGTATGTAGATCTGCCAGTACCTAACTGGGGTAACTTTGAGGCAGGTACCAACGATGCAGGAAACAACAAGACTGTCAATACAGCGAAGATGATGATTCCTGTAAGATTGATCTTGGCAGACCTGTATCTGGAATCCGGCAACTATGCAAAGGCTGTTGAGCACTACTTCAACTACCTGAAGAAGAACAAAGAGACGGTCAACAACTATATGGCAAGACCGACCTACAGTCCTGATTACAATAGCTACCCTAATTCATTAAAGATGGGATACTACTGTACGGTTTCCAATACATCAGACTGGAAAGTCTGCTATATGAGCGACTTGGAAACTGATACTTACGTAGCAATGGCTACCAATAAGTTGCGTGGTGAGATTACAGCTTTGCCAGGTCTCTTCGGCTACAATTACTATACTTCATCAGATGGTACGGAAGTAAACGAGAAAATTTCTCTTGAACCTACCAATGCCTATCTGAATTTGAGCAACAGTCAGGACTTCTATTATGCAAATGGAAACGGTAACGGCAGTTCTGAATTCAATATCAAGAACCTGATTTTCGCTAAAGCCTCTATCGGTGATATGCGCTACCACAGTTCATACGAAAGAGTGAAGTTTAGTACACAGGTGGAATTGACTAAGGTCATCCTGAAGTATTACAATGCCAATATCACATTGTACCGAACAGCAGGTATCTATCTGAAGTTAGCTGAGGCTGTAAACCGTATGGGACATCCTGATGTAGCATTCGCCGTATTGAAGGATGGATGGAATCATACCTTGGAAGAGGACACCACCTATATGACCCAGGAAGGCATCAAGTTCCTCAAGACCACCTTGCCATTCCTGACACCAGAAAATCGTGTCGTCTTCGATGATGAAAGTGAAACCAACGGTGTTTCTTTTGGTAATCAGGGTATTCACGCTCGCGGTGCTGGCTTTACCATGGGCAATGGCTCGGGTTATCAATTCCAGAATGAGATTGACAAGAAGTTGGCTCAATTGGGCCATGCTTATCCTGCTAATGCAACAGCAGAAGACAGTTTGAGAATCAACCAGGACTGTGTAGAAGACCTGCTCTGTGATGAAATGGCATTAGAGCTTGCTTGGGAAGGTTCCCGCTATGGCGACCTCTGCCGCATTGCACGCCACAAGAACACAGACAGCTATTGGGGCACCAACTACGGTTCACTCTGGCTTCGTGACAAGCTTGCATTCAAGAATCTCAGCATAGACCTCAGCAATCCAGAAAACTGGTTTATGCCATTCAAATAAAAGGCTCGGACATGAGTTATAAAACATCAAGTGGCCACACTTGATATAACAAGTTAGAAACGCTTTCTCGCCTGCGAGAAAGCGTTTCGTTTGTATAAAAGCGCCTCACCCTTCACCACCTTTCATCACCCTTCGTCACCCTTCGTCTTGTAAAAATTTTCGCCATTCTTCACCACCCGTTATTTATTTTAGCATCTTCCGGCTTTCCATGAAAAGTGAAGCAGACTTCTATGAAGAGTGAAGTAGGCTTCTATGAAGAGTGAAGCAGGCTTCTATGAAGAGTGAGCGCAGGCTTCTATTAAGGCAGAAATAACATTCAGATGAAAGACGGTGAAGGGTGAAGATGGGTGGTGAAGGGTGAATTTTTGCCCTTCACCTCCAGAACCCCAGTGTTTATGGGGGTTTCAGGCAAAAAGATGAAGGGTGAAGGGTAAATGCCTATACGAGCTGAAAAAAGTGATTAAGATAGAAAAAAACTTGCCTATGGCGCAAATGTGCCCTCAGTTAGGGCACATTATTGCCATAGGCAAGCACACGATCTGAATACAACTTATTTAACTAAATATCTCTTTCCATTGACCAATATGATTGTACCAGGAGAGACTGCATCCTTGTGGATGCGCTGACCAGATAAAGTATAGACTATCTTGTCGTTTATACCTTTCACAGAGTCTGATGAAACCTCCCTGATAGCAGTAGGCGTTTCTTTGACATGGAGCACAACAGGCTTCCAAGTATCCAGACGACCATCCCCATCAGCATCAACAAGTCCCGTCGTTCCATTAGGAACAAACAGATGAACTTCCTCAGCCTGTTTTTCACTGACAGGATCCGCAACCGTACCAGCACCCTTGATTACCTTAAAGGTAATTTTCTCCTGAGGCGTATCCCCAAAGATAGCCATGATGGCCACGTGATGCAGATTGCCTGCTTTCTGCGGAAAAGGTTCAGGACACTGATTGCCCACAACATTGCCCTTCGAATCAAAAGCAACAATTTCACAATCTTCCAAGAGAACATCATTCCACATCACCTGACAGTACAAGAAAGAATTGGTATTGTATATGCGATGTTCCCGCTCATAACGGTCAAGATATTGGATTTTGCGCCAGCCGCTCTCCTTCTCCCAACCAATCTGACCAAATTTCTTATATCCGTCAGACTTTCGATAAGTACCATCCTCACAAGCCTCAGACTTGGAGGAATACTTGTCGTGAATGTCGGTCTGTGCGGACATTCCCTGTACCGCACAAACCAGACATAATAATAAAAAGAATTTTCTCATAAATCTTACTTGTTAAGATGAACGAATTTCTTGTTACCACGAATGACAACAGACTCGATAGCATGCTTAGCCACACGCCTACCGTTCAAGTCATACATTGCTTCTGAACTATCCTCATCCGTCTTGACAGAGCCAATACCTGTGGTAGAAGCCAAATCGATGACGAGAGGTTGGTCAAGACTACCCACGATAGCATCGTCACGATAGAACATGGTTCCAGGAATCACCTGTTCCATTCCATCCACGCTGACGATGAAGCGCAAGTTAGCACCACTGTTCTCACCAGCAATCGTGATGAAATAAAGATCAGCATGAGCCTCATCAGTCAAGGCACGAAGTTCACCATCACCATCAATCACTCTGACTACGGCATCCGAACGGACAGCACCATGCTTATCTACCACACGGGCAATGACGTTCATATTGCCTTGATGCATCTGGGCAATCTCAGTTTTCTCATTCACTGCATCATCTCCACCCAGTCTCATGCTCTTAGCCATAGAGGTTTCCCTGGCAGCAGAAGAAGTTGCAGATGGATAATGGAAAGTCTGCTGCTGATTACGAGTAGAATAATACAAGTAACCCTCGCCCGACTTCAAAGCCTCCAAAGAGCCTACCCATTCACTACTGTTCCAAGAAGCAAAAGCAGTCTGACTCTTGACAACATCACCTTCCTGAGGTTCGAGATCAGCAAACGCATTGCCGATAGAAACGTATCCAGGAGCCTTATAGCCAATCCAGTTCCAATTAGGTTTGATGACAACAGGATCGTTGGCAACATCAATAGCATCACCGACAACAGACAGAGATACAGGCGCATTGCCCTGGATTTTGTACATCTCGCCAGCTACCACCTCGTTGATGGAATTGCTGGTAGGAGTCCACTGTCCATTTTCACTGATCATATAGTTCACCTGATTCTTGATGCCAGCGAGAAGTTCATCAGCACTGCCATTATCAGGATTCACATAGAAGCTGCTCCATTGCCATCCCTTCTTGAGATTCAGGATCTGCTCTACCTTTTCCTGGGCATTCCAAACGTTAGGTGAAGAGATGGTACCTACGATATTGTCGGTCACAAACATGTTCGCCTTGTCCATGCTCACCTCTACCATCGGAAGAACTCTACCTGTCTTAGCCTCAAATACCTTATAGGTCAAGTCCTTGCCGTTGTCCTCAGCATTACCATATACATTCATGAGCACATAGTAAGCATCATAGCGAGAGAAGTAAGCAGGCTTAGCCACACCCACGCATCTGTCACCTCGGAAGGCAGCCACGATGTCATTCACGTCTTGCGACATCTCACCATTGATTTCAAGCTGACCATTGACATTCATCGTAAATTCGTAATCTGCAGAATTTACGCTCCAGTCTGGAGCCACACTCGTACTGTTCACCTTGATAACCATAGGTTCTGGTACGCCCAAGTTACCAGTCAGGTAAATCGTAGCCTCCTGACTGCCGATGGCAAGAGCAGGATCAACCGCAAAGGTCAACTTCTTGCTGGAGAGCGCAGGCAGATAGCCCGTTTCATTCTCCAGAGTGAGCCAAGATGGCAAACCGCTTATAGTCCAAGACTCTGTAGTACCACTATTATTATTGATTTCAGCCTCGATTCTCACCTTTTCTGTACCATGCTTCACGGTCTCTACTTCATCCTGTTTCCATACCAATTGGTTTTGGCGAACATAGACATCCCATGTCACATTCTCAGAATAGTTGTTGTGACTGTCACGTACATTCTTGACCGTTACAGTCAGCGTGCATCCCTCGATACGTTGTGGTTGCTCTGTGAGATTTACCAGAATCTTACGTTCGCTTGCCACATATTCGAAGCTTACATTCTGCTTATCAGGTACAGACTTCAATGCCGGTACATTATCAGAAGTAGGTGCAAGAGTTACAGGCACATTGATAGGCTTAACTGCCCCAGAGCGTGTAGCACTCTGGTCAGAGAGCGTTGCTAAGATGGTAGGCGCATAACCTTCATCAAGCCCACCTTCCTCGAAAGGATAGTAAGCTATCAAGCCATCACTTGCCTTATTGACACGGGCATACATATTGTTCTTGATGACATCACCCATGCGGCGACCCTTCCAGATACGGATTTCATCTATCGCACCCTTCAGCATATCCGTAGCCTGAGCACCATCATACTTACCACCCAAGAGCAACTTACTTGTCTGGATGGCAGGAAGAACAGAAGCCATCATCTGCTTCTTAGCCACACCATCGAGATAAACCGTAGCAGAACCAGATGTACTCTTCAGCACATTGACAGCTACATGGTGCCACTGGTTGTCAGTCACCTTGTCAGAACCGATTGCATAATCAGCACCATTCACATTCATCTTGAGCAAACCAGCCTCATCAACAAATATGTCGAACTTATCCTTGTTATTGAATCCGAAGACATTCGCCTTACCATTCTGTTTTTCCTCAGCACGGAACCAGAATTCAGCCAAATAGCTTTCCTCATGGGTTGTGGCAATCTTGGAAGCATCCACAGCCACAACGGTCTTTCCGTCCAAGGCAAGTGCATAATTCTTGCTTGCCAAATACCAGGCTGTAGCAGAAGGCAAAACGAGATTACGACTGCGAGCATAGTCGGTAGCCAAACCACCATGACCTTCATCCAGTCGCCAATAGCCCATCAAGCCATCGCTATAACGGGTCTTCCGCTCGTACATTTCATTCTGAGCCTCACTCCAAGGACGAGCCTGATTCCAAAGACTGACATCATGTATCTGACCTTGCATCTTCTCACCCAATGTGATAGGACCATTGCCTTTGTACTCACCAACCTTTAAATTGTTGAACAAGACAACATCAAAGGCATCATAAGCATAATTGGCATTGAGGGTCTGCTTCTCTGCATCATAACTGAAGCTGACAAACTGCCAGGTATTCTTCTTGAAAGCATTGTCGCTGGTAAATTTCTGTCCATTGACATCAACTACCATCTTGTCATCATCAGCCACGCTCACGGTCATTCTGCCAGCCTTCGTGCCATGTGAGAATATCTCACCCTTGGCAGAGTAACGCATCCACATATTGACAGCAAACGACTTATTGCTTAAATTGAAGTTGGCATTGGTCTTGGCACCTTCGCCACCTGTCAGATTCAGAGCCACATCATGAGCCACCTGTGCATCATTCAATTCTCCCTGGATAGAGAAGTTGTCAGCCTTGCTCATCGCACCAGAACGAATATCCTCGTTGAAAGTCAAGGAGATTTCGCTGTCAGCGGTAAGTACGCCATTAGATGGATTAGGATTGCTAATCACCTGTGGGCGAGCCATATCCTTATAGAAGGAAATGACCTCAGAAGACTTCGTCACCTCTTCACCACCGAAGTTGCTCACCGTAATGGTACGGATGTTCCATTGTCCATCAGGATAAGTATCATTGTTTGCCATACTGAAGACATAATTGAATGTACCTTCATCAGGCAACAAGCCCTTGTTCTTATCAGCAGCCGCTTCCTTCTCGCTGACTACCCACTCTTTCACGGTAAGCCACTGCGGATTGCCCTGCTGCTGTACCTGCAGGCGAACGCTCTTCATACCACGAGCATTCTTATCATAATTGCTGATGGTAAGATGCATCGAAGTACCAGTCTCCAAATTGATGGCACTCTCAGCTGACTTCAGAGAGACATCACTGCTCGTCTGCTGGAAGTAGGCACTGAGTTTCAGGATTTCCTCGATATTGCTATCACAGGTGCTTGACATACGAAGCTGCAAATCCTTATAATCATAAATGTCAGGATTGGTCTGTGAAATCTGCAAAGTCTTGGTTACAGTCTCACCTGCTGGTACGAGAATTGTACGGCCAGCGGTCACATCCTTACCGTCCATCTTGACAGCAGCACCATTTGGATTGGAAGAATCGACCACATTCAAGTTGAAGTAACTGTCGATATCAGCCTCACTGGTATTCTGCAAGTAGATGGTAAATGTAGCAGGTTTGCCACTTGGTACACCTGTCACAGAAGTTTCCTTGGCACTGAGATGAGGCTGCTCCACCTGAGCAGTCTTTGTCTGGATGGTAGTACCCGGTCTGTAATACTTGGTCTTCACCTCATCCTCGTATGGGCAACTGGTTTGTCCGGCACGAGTATAGAAGATAGGTCCAAATCCATCAGGAGCATCGATGACATCAATAGAAAGTGCATCGGCATCACCAGTCTCTACAAGCGAGAAGCCCACTTCACGAGAAGACTCCTCGGTGCTGCCATCACTTGTTGTTGCGCCACCTCCCTTTTCATCGTTTGTCAAAACCTCAACACCATTTCCATCAAATGCAAATCCAAGTTTTCCACTACCTACAATCAGCAGCGAAGTCTCGCTTTCCACGGTGAAATCCTTACTGTTCACCGATTGGGTAGAACTGGACACACTTGAACCGGCATCAAAAGAATAGTTCGTACGCTTGTACTCAGCATTCTCGATGGCAGTCACCTTTGCCTTCTCATTGTTGGCCAAAACCTGTGTCCATGCAGAAATCTGCGCATTATACCAGGCGATGGTATCGCTTGCCACATAGTCGTCCTTCAATTGAGAACCATTGTATGCACTCTTTGGCAAGACCATCTTATAAGACTCACCGCTAAGTTCACCAGACTTGGAAGCCTTGGCTCCCCAAACTTTCTTATCACTATTGTTGGAGCCTAATCTGGAATCAGTATTAGACAACTTGGTGATATAAACTGGCTTGTCTGTGTTATTGACATAGCCATCATAGCTGTTCACATGTACCAAGCAAGAGTTACGCAACTTCTTGAAGTTTGGCAGCAGTACGTTCTCCACATAGTTCTGAGTATAGGAGAACTCAGTACCATAACGAGTACCCACGCTCATCACATCGCGTTTCTCCAGTGCTGGCACACTATTAGCATCAGCCGCATAGATACCTACCTGTCGGGCATTGCCGAAATTGTAGTTCACAGAAGAACCGATGAATACGTCACCCTGATCGCCTACATACTCCGGCTGATCGCTGGTAGAGATACGCTTGGTAGTGGTAATGGTCTGGACAGTGGTATTTCCCATTCTCACCTCTTCGTCAATCTTGACTCCCACTTCCAACTCGTTCTTCACTTCTATTTTGGTATCTTTAGTTACCAAAGCACCCATACCTGCCGTACCGGTTGTAATGGTAGTTTCGCAACCCATGCTTGCCTTGACGCTCGTCTCATTGGCATATTTTATAGTTCCGCCACGCATCTTGGTGGTAGAGAAGGACTGTCCTTCCTCGATATAAGCATTTGATCCGGAACCTGCTGGGTCACGAAGAATCATAATCACCTCGTCAGGACCAGAGGTCACGAAGTTGCTACCCGAAGTCAACTGTCCCAAGACAATGCCCTGGAATCCGTTGCCACTCCAGTTCTTCTCCACACCATCTATAGGATAGCTCATCGTGAGCGTACGGGTGTAAGGAGTCAGGATATTTGGAGAACCAGCTTGCCAAGAGTAGGTTCCATGACCTAAAGAGTCGAGCTCGATTTCAGTCTGAGAAGACTCATATACCTCACCGTCCTTGTCACCAGTGACATAGACAGAAGTACCAAATCCCATCTGGTTGGTGATGTTCACCGTATTGTTTGCCAATGGCACCTTTGACTCCTTGACAGGAGCATCTGCGTCATGGTTGTAATACTTTTCATACAAACTCAGGTCGAACTCGTAGTTGCCTCTCTGAACGAAGACAGGATAACCGAAGGTATAGGCATCCTCATTTGCAGTCTTTGGCAGAGTAAACGTTTTCTCCTTATTATATAGTTCTATCAATCTCTTGGTGCCATCTTCAGCAACCAGCTCATAGGTTGGTTCACCAAAGGCACCTTCAGCCTCTACATTCTTCTGTACCACATCCAGGATAGCCGGACTGCGGTAACTCTTCTTCAGCGATGCTACATATTCAAACTTCTTATAGCCATCCTCTACTTCGATAGAATCGACAGATGTATTCTGTGGATCAGTAGCATTGATGATTTCAGCCGTATTCCAACTGATATCGCTGTTGCTGTCAATCTTAATTCCTGTCACAGTATATTGAAGCGGTGGAACCATAGCAGCAAACTCACCGGTCTTAGGGTCGGTCTTGATGGTAATGATACGTGCCTTATCGGCAGAACCGGAACCCACAGTAGTAGTTGAGTTACAAACAGCATCAGCAGGAACAGCAAATACTCTATCGGTCTTTGCCGTCACATATTCATAAGCCTGTCCATTCTTTTCCACACTCACATTCATACTATAAGTATCAGAAGCCTTCAGGGTCAATGTAGCCTGACCAATGTTGTTGACAGACTGTCCCAAACCAAGCGGTTTTTCATTCTCTACCGCACCACCCGTCACACGACCTACGATAGGTACAAGCGTGGTGTCGTAGAAAATAATATTAGGCATCGGCTTAGTAAACTCGAATGTCTCCATCTTATTAGCATCCTCATTCTGGGTAGGATAATATCCCATACCCTTATACGACTTGCCATCTGCATTGCAGAACTCATGACCGAGCTTGCTGGCACTGATATAGTGATAGCCGATAGGCACGCTGATGGTATATTCACCCTTTTCGTTGGTTTGGATAAACTCACCATCCTTGGTGCAAGACACACCATCCACGGCAAACTGCACACCCTCTACAGGGATTGTAGTACCTTGATAATATACGACACCGCTGACAGAGAATGAACTGACATCCTGGAAGTCGACACCATTGTGAACGAGCGACTGTGCACTGACAAAACGGTTTGCCTTGGCAGCAGAGAACTCATGTGCGCCCTTGGAAGGACGGATAGTATAGCTGGTACCATCGCCAGAGAAAGGCACACCACTGATGGTGTAGTTACCATTCACGTCGGTATATGCCGACAAGGAGAGTTGATCCTCAGAAGGCACGTCATCGGTAACAGCCATATTACTGATGATACCATGGTTACCATTAGAGACACCACCCGTCTTCGAGTAGTCATAAGCTATGGTTTGATTAGTAATACCCTCATCAAACTTATAATACAAGTAGAGACCATCTTCACTGCCCGACAGCGTGTGATTATAGTTCTTCTTGATTTGGTCGTCTGTCAATTCCTTTGTCCAGAAGCGACATTCGTCGATGACACCAGAATAAGTTTGGTTATCACCTCTGCTATCTCCATACCAAAGTCCAGATTCAGGCAAGTAATCCCTATTTGCAGACAAAATGGCATCAACCATCTTATATGCACTTGGATCTGAAATCTGCACCTTGGCACTTTGGATTTTTCCGTTTTCCCCTATAACACGCACTGTATATGTCGCATTTCCATCGAAAGAAACAGATGCATTATAGAACTTGCTCTCCGCTATTGTAATTTTCTTGTCCAAATAACGGCGGTCAAGCTCTATATTGTTATTTTTAAGATAAGATAGTCCTATACTGAGATCACCTGTAGGTCCAACTGCAAAATAGAAAAAATTGGTAGCGAAGACGTGCATACCATTTTCCGGGAATTGGTCTATCTTGATATACGTCTGTGCAGTCCATGGATTACCGAACAAAGATGCCATCGTCTCTTTAGGCTTGGCAATACCCACCTGACAGGTCACATCTTTGGTAGTGCTGAGCGCATGGAATGCCGTCAGTTTTTCTCCATCAGCATTATTTGCTTCCGCTATCACTTTCACACCTTCCACTGCCGTTCCTGTATCATAAGATATACGACCGCTGACAACTCCCGTAGCAAGAGCAAAACCATCCGTTTCTTGTGATGCACCAGGACTAATAGTTCCTGTTTCCTTACACTTGCGATAACATTCCACCTCATACTGGTAGTAAGAGCCTGGTTGAGCAGAATTATCCTCGTATGTATAAGTCTCAGCCACACCAGAAGTAGTATATATATTTTGATATTCTGCATCGCTTCCTAAGAGGCGACGGCGCACATTGAAATAGGTCAAGTCTGTACCTACTTGCTTGACATCCCAGTTGACACGCACTGTACCGCTGTAAGCTCCACGGCTTGCATTGACACTAGTCACCTCAGAGTTTCCATCAATACCACCATCACATATGTTACTTGTGAAAGTTGTTTCTTGTGCTGCAACTTTCATCATATATTGGTATTTCACGCAAGCATTGGCAATTTTGGTATCATCAAAGGAATGACTTGTGACGTTCTTGTCACTAATAGTTGTCTCATGGAAGACTTCTCCCCAATCCGTAGTACCTTTTGCACGGCGATAAACCAGAAGTTTATAAGGGTTAGAAGACGTAGCATTTTCGAAAGAATAGAAACTACAAGTCACTGTAATTTTATTATCCAAATTATTCGATGCCGATATAGACTTCAGAGGGTTGCTCGTTGATATAGACGTATAAGTACTCTTATACAAATTGGTAGCATCCTCTGGCTTCATTATGGAAGTATTCCATTCATTCGGTTGGAATGCCACATAATAATAATAAGTAGTATTGTAGTCCTTAGTATCCTCATCTGTATATGATACCTGCTTGTCAATATATGCCAATTCCTTCAATTTTTCATAAGTGCTCGAACCACTCTTCCTGCGGAAAACCACCCACTTACCCTCTTTTGTAACATGTCTAGGATCAGCAATTTCCGGTGTCCAAGAGAGGATCACATTCTTTGTCCAGGAATTGGTAGAAGTAGAAATCGACTTTGGACGTGGATATCCATTGACCCAATGGTCCCTCTCATAACTTCTATTAAAATAGACATTGTTCTCTATACATTGGCTTCCGTTAAGAGGATATGACCTATAATTGGGCGCAAAACGAGTGATAAAAGGATGCAGGCAATGAGCCTCAAAATTGTCAAGTTTCATTGTCACATAAGCCGAAGTTGCAGATTCTGTACAATCCACAAAATCCGTTTTCACCTTCTTGGGAGTAGAATTGAGATTATCCCAATAAGTTTCAATCTTGATCGGTGCGCTTGGCCAATTTACGTTTCCCTCATATTTCTTCGAGAAACGATAAGCATACCTTAAAGTACCCGATTTATCTTTACCTCCACAGTTATTATATTTTTCTTGTAGCAAATTCGTGGAATAAGCCTGAACTACCCCATTGGCAGTACGCTTAAAATCAATGTCAGGCCAAGACATCGAAGGGAAGTTGAATGTTCCGACTTTGACTTTTAGGTCATTACTGGTAGAGTTGTCCTTATATCTCCACTTTCCTCGAATCGTAATCTCATTTGAATTATTGTAAATCCAACGTTCCAGAATAAGATCAACTGTAGTACCCATCCATTTGCCTCCTGTATTTCGAATGTTACTGAGAGCGACCGTGCCTCTATAGCCATTTTTGGAAAAAGATTTTGGAGTACCAACTACCCAGTTATAATTTTTCTTCTTCAGGTTATCTTCGTTGTTACGACTACCCGAAATAAGACTCCATACTGTTTTAAGATTGATAACATCTTTACCGTTCACCTGGAGCCACACCTCATCATCGTATGCACCATTATCTCCATCCCAACAGAAAAAGTTGAAATTGAAATAAACGTGCAACGTTCCTGGAAAATTTTGTCCATGCACATCATACACCCAAGGCGTTTGCGCCTTGGCTGTTGAACCCACAAACTGTAACATTACCAATAGCAGCAGGCTCAATGCCCAATGCCGCATAGCCCAAGCTCTTCTTGGAGGAGCCAGGGCATCTCTTTTCATTTGTTGTAGAAAATGCTTCATAAACATTATTTTGATTATTATTAATTAGAATTATATCTCATCATTTACTCCATATTTCCATATCATCCACCTTTTACGTTCAATCGGTTTGTGTTGGCAAATTTAGATAAAATTTATGAAATAGGGTGTCGCATTCCTCAACAAATGTGTCGCATTCCTATCTTTTCAGTGTCGCATTCGTAGGAATGCGACACATTTTTTGACAAAATCAAACAAATTATACAGTTGTATATACGCCCACAAGCGAAAACGTTTGCGATTAAATTGCGCCTCAACTCCTTGGCAGGAAAGAAAAATATACGTAAATTTGCAGAGTAAGATAAGAAAATAGCTATTTAATAACTCTATTAAACCCAAATGATTCAATGAAGAAATTATTCTTTTTCGTTTGCGCTTGCCTGATGTCTCTCGGCACTTTCGCCGATGAAACCAGCAATTATGATGCTCTCTACGAGAACCTCCCCTTCAAGATGGAGAAGGTGACTCGCCCTCAATTCCCTAACAACGAGGTCAACCTGAAGGACTTCGGTGCCGTGGGCGATGGTTCCACCCTCTGTACCGATGCCTTCCGCCAAGCCATCGATGCCTTGGCTCAGAAAGGTGGTGGCAAGCTCATCGTGCCACAAGGCGTTTGGTTCACCGGACCTATCACGCTGAAGAGCAACATCAACCTACATATAGAGAAAGGTGGCATCATCCTCTTCTCTGCCGACATCAATCTCTACCCACTCGTAGAGACCTCGTTCGAGGGCTTGGACACACGCCGTTGCCAATCGCCTATCTCCGGTCGCAACCTGGAGAATGTGGCAATCACCGGTCAGGGTGCCATCGATGGAAACGGCGAATATTGGCGTCCGCTGAAGAAAGCCAAGGTAACTTCGGCTCAGTGGAAGCAGATTACCTCTCGTGGCGGTGCCTTCAAGAATCCCAACTATTGGTTCCCTTCTGAGGCTGCCATGAAGGCAGACGAGAAAGGTGCGGGCATGAACGTGCCTCTCGGCATCACCACCGAGGAAGGTTGGAACGAGGTGAAGGATTATCTCCGTCCTGTGATGATCAGCCTCATCAGCTGCAAGAACGTTTGGCTCAATGGTGTCATCTTCCAGAACTCTCCTGCCTGGAACATCCATCCTCTGATGTGTGAGAACGTGCTCATCGAGGATGTCTTGGTACGCAACCTTCCTTCGCACAGAATGGCGATGGTCTCGACCTGGAGTCTTGCAAGAACTCCCTCATCGTCAACTCCACCTTTGATGTGGGCGACGATGGTATCTGCATCAAGAGCGGCAAGGACCTCGATGGCAGAAAGCGTGGCATCCCTTGCGAGAACGTGATTGTCGATGGATGCACCGTTTTCAAGGGTCACGGCGGCTTCGTGGTAGGTAGCGAGATGAGCGGTGGCGTGAAGAACGTGATGGTAACCAACTGCCAGTTCCTCGGCACCGATGTCGGCTTGCGCTTCAAGAGTGCCCGTGGCAGAGGCGGTGTCGTAGAGAACATCTACATTAATAATATGTCTATGTTTGACATCCAGACCGATGTGGTGACCTTCGACCTCTACTATGGAGGCAAGTCGGCGGTAGAAGTGCTCAACGATGGCGACCAAAAGAAGCAGCAAGTGGTGGATATGAAGAAGGTGGATGAGACCACCCCAGCCTTCCGCAACATCGACATCAACCACGTCATCTGCCGTGGTGCTCGCCGTGCCGCCTACTTCAATGGCTTGCCAGAGATGCCGGTACAGAACATCAGCATCAAGGACATGGAGGTGAACAATGCCGAGCAGGGCATCGTCATCAACCGCACGGATGGTGTGAAGTTGGAGAACATCAAGGTGAGTGCCAAGACCCACACCTTCGATGCCAAGAACTCGAAGAACGTAACGGTGAATGGCAAGACATACAAGAAGATAGATGACAAGGGTATCACCCTCGATTTCTAACCGATATTCATCCGAAGAAATACTTATAATGCCGCCCTAACTATATCAAAAATGGTAGTTAGGGCGGCATTTCAGCACATTTTTATCATCCCATAATTCCTTTTTTGCGTAAGAAAACGAATTAAGGTCAAAAGGCTTCACCCTTCACCTTTTGGGCTGAAACGCCCATAAACACTGGGGTTGCGAGGGGTGAAGAGTGGTGGTTCACTCTTCACCGCCCTTCACCACCCTTCACCATCGTAATAGGCGACAAGCTCTAGGCATAATAGACGATCAGCTCTAGTCGTAATAGACAGCAAGACTCGGTCGTAATAGATGACAAGCCCAGAGCAAGATTTATGCCTTTCTAGGGCAAGATTTTGCCCTAGGAAAGGGCAAAATTACGCCCTAGCAAGACAAAAATCCATATCTCAGCTTGACGGATTTCAAACTCGAAATCTGACTATCCCAAACTCGAAATCAGACTATCGAAAGCTCGAAGTTTGACAACCGAAAACTCAGTTTTAGAAGTATAAAGCTCAGAGACGAAAAAAATAAACTCAGCCACGAATGACAAAAAAGTTGTTTCATGGCTGATCATCCCGTAATAGTCACTACTTATGGACTAGCCAAGAACGAATACTGTTCGAGGATTCAGCGAGTGATAACAATGGATGATTTGTTTTTATAACCAACGTTCCCCCTCTTCAACCTGCAAAATGCAAGGTGAAGAGCGGTGAAGAGTGGTGAAGGGTGAGCGACCACTCTTCACCCCTCGCAACCCTAGTGTTTATCGGCATTTCAGCCCAAAAGGTGAAGGGTGAAGCCTAAATTCGTGCATTTGTTTGAAAAAACAAAGATAGACACATAGAAGCATTGTCACTAACGCGCCAAGGGTCAGAAGGGAAGTTATAACATGCCATTTTAGATTGCTCTTCTGCCTCATAAACTTTCTAAAATATACCTCATAGATATGATCTCTATCTGTAAACCAATAAATAGTCGTCCACAAGGGCAAAGCCAACAAGACTAATATTATGTCAAACATAATGCTTGACACAGGGAACAACAATGTTGCAAATAATAGCATATAAGGTAGGAATTATCGTCTATCTCGCCCCAAGGATTCCAATCATAGATTATTTTTCCGAATCTTCGTATTATTGGAAGAAATAACCAAACTGAGACCCGAAACTGCCACCGCTCAAAACAATAAAAGGAGTAAAGCAATCTGTTTAACAGCATCTTCACATCGAATCTATCATTTTTCTTAGCCATATCATCTTTTCCCAAGCCAAACACTATAAAACCATTCTATTTATTCCAATACACAATGGACAAATAAACCGAGTATAAGGAACCAAGACACACACAAAGCGTTAGAATGTGCCATTTCAAATTCTTCTTTTCCTTTTTAAACTTCTTGAAATACGCTTTATACACATCATCCTTGAAAGCCAACAAATAAGCTATCAGATATGACACGCCCAAGCATACCAAAACTAACACTTTAAAACTTGTATTTGGTATATTGACTGGACCAAAATATTTAACAAGAGAAACAGCAAGCATCATATATGGTCCCAGCAACACGCTCAAGAATCCCTGGGCATGTGATATACTCAAGCCATAATCTAAATTTCTATCGGCTTCACGAAATGCGAAATCAACACGTGCCTTATATTCCTCAAATGACTTATTATACTTTTTCACATAACCACCAGGATTCCACTCATACATTATTTTTGCCCACCAATATCCGACCCTGCCAAATAGGGAATACAGAGTATTGTCAATCCACCGCTCAAAACCGTAGAAAGAATACAATATCCTATTTAATATCTGTCTCATCTTCCAATATCATTTATCCACCATTGGAAGTCGAATCTTGCCATTGGGCTTAATCAAATAAAGAGCGCTATCGCCAGCTTCCTTATAGACACTATCCCCTACGGCATATCGCCCTTCCAAATCCCAGACTTTAGCTATCTTGAAGTCCACCTTTTTCCCTTCCCTCGTCATACCGACAAAGCGGTAGAAGCTGTCCTCATGAGCAGACAAGATTTTGAAGTCATAATGCATAGAAAGACAATACTCCAGCAAACTGTCCGTGATAGAATACTGTTTCGTGTAGATTCGATAGCCGAAATATGCCAAGACTATGGTTCCGGCACAGTAATTCAAGATATTAAGAGTCAGCATGACTCCTTTCTTAGTTATATTCATAATAGTTCATATTTTCATTGTCATTATATCTCCTCGCCATGAACTAGCAAAGGCAACTTGATGGTAGTATCAGGCTTAATCACATAAAGTTCCTTTTCACCTGCCAATTTATGGATACTATCACCATCAGCACACACATCATGGAGTCTCCATTGGGAAGGTATTTTAAACTTTACGATTCTACCTTCTTTAGTTCGCCCTTCAAAATTATAATATCGATCTTCATAACTCGATATAATTCTAAAGTCATATTGCAACGGCACACAATCTTCCAAAACTTCTCCTATCGTATCTTCTCGCGAAGGTATCAATACAAAGAAGTAGAAATAGAAAAATGCCATTCCTCCTATTAAACAAGCTATCACCTTTGAGATATTCTTAAAATCTTCCATATCACTTATAAGTCATTTTGTTTATAAGATAGATGAACACAAGCTGTATCAGCATGATGAATCAAGAGGAGCGCTTTCTCCCCTTTTCTCTTTACGATTCTATCGCCCTTTTGGTATTTTTGATACAAATTCCAAAAGGCAGATAGATTCTCATGGATTGTATCTCCATGAGAATCTACGCCAACAAAGGAGAAACCTCTATATTCCTTACACGATACGACACGAAAGTCATAAGCCTTGGGTACTTCCTCGTCAAGAATCTGCTTCTTGACATCATCATCAGTTTCATACAAGCGAAACTCATAGAAGAACCACCCAAAGATAACGAAGAGGATTCCGAACACCTTGGTTATGTTTTTAAAGTCACTCATTTATTTCAATTCATGAAAAGGATACTTCCCTGTTATTATCTTCTGATAAACAGCGTAAGGAGGATAAACAAATCCCATACTGTACGTTTTATATTCTCCCACCAAATCACCTATATGTATATATTTCTGATTAATAGTCCATACATACCACTTGTGTGACACTGTTAGATGATTCGTATTACCTTCCGAATACAACCGGAACTTTATATCATCCAAATTACCCAAGTTTTTAGAACTTCCGACCTTTTTCCACCACCCTTCTCGAGCGGCAATGCGCAAGCTCGTATGAGCATAAAACAAAACTTCTCCACATACTACCTCTTCCAAACTGGCTTCCTCATATGGTAGATATTTTCTCTTAAATACTCGTATTACTGGCGAATACAATTGTTCCGTATCTATTGCTACATACTGAAGATAGATTCTTGCGCCATCTTCCAATGTCACGTAATAGATGTCTCCTATTCTATTTTGAATTCTTTTCTTAGCCATATTTTGCAAAATTACGACTTTCAAATTACATTAGCATCTAGATAGCACCTACTTCACCCAAAATACTATGGACAAATAAGCGGCATACAAAGAACCCAGAAACACACATAACGTTATGAAGTGCCATTTTTTATTGTTTTTTTCCTTTTTGAACTTCTTAAAATATACTTTATATACATTATCTTTGAATGCGGACAAATAAGCAATCAAGCTCGATAAGCACAAGCATATTATCACGCATATTTCAAAATAAGCGTCTGGTATAA
>ERZ1035006.1154-NODE-1154-length-18482-cov-15.621968_pt1 | contig 18482 bp, 16 predicted proteins | sample MGYA00520694_ERZ1035006 | MGnify/ENA primary metagenome ERZ1035006 (study PRJEB33766, sample SAMN09781746) | gut metagenome | biome: gut microbiome | host: Homo sapiens | place: Madagascar | study: EMG produced TPA metagenomics assembly of the PRJNA485056 data... | reverse complement strand
TGCCATACTAGTAAAAAGACAATAGGAATTTTTCACAGAATGTATTTTTATGAAAACCTCTTATTGGCAAAGTTTGTATTATATATTACAATCACTAAAGACACAAAGGAGGTCATTGAGATTATGGGAAAAGTAGATGATAATAAAAAGCTGAAAATGAATACACTGCTCCAGACTGCATTTGACCTGTTCACCGGAAAAGGCTTTGCCAAAACAACTGTATCCGACATCGTGAATCAGGCCGGTCTGGCAAAGGGGACATTCTATCTTTATTTCAAAGACAAGTATGATTTAAGAGATAAATTGATCGCATACAAAGCCTGTCAGCTTTTTGATGATGCACACAAGCAGCTTGAAGGGACTGAGATTAATTCTTTAGAAGAAGAGATTCTTTTTTTAACAGACTATATTATTGACCGTTTCCAGAAACAACAGTCCTTGTTAAAATTTTTGTCAAAGAATCTCTCCTGGGGAGTTTTCCAGGATGCTGTCGGAACAGGTTCTGTAGTGTCCAGGCAATTTTATGATCACTACAGAAATTCACTTGTAAAATATAACGTAAACTGTGAGAATCCGGATCTCTTACTTTTTACACTAATTGAATTGATCAGTTCAACAAGTTACAACTGTATCCTTCATGAGAAACCTGTTTCTATGGAAGAGTACAAACCTTATCTTCATAAATCACTCAAGAAGGTCTATGAAGTGTTTGTAAGTGTTCAGGATTAAGTTTATTTTTCTTTTAATGTTTGAACATAATTTTGACACATTTTCTGTCTATACTAAGACTCAGATAGTTGATAAACAACTATCTCCCCCCTCATAAAGTAATGGCATCCCGGTGTGCCGGGATGTCGACTTTACTCTCATTCCTTTAGATAATAAAAAGAAGACCCGATTGCCAATCTGCTGAAGCAGTGAGGTGCTCGGGTCTTACTTTTTGTGTTTTCGTATGATGTCGTGCAGGATTGTTTTATATATAACACCACCTATATTCTGGCATCATCTAAGTTATCACTGCAACGCGAAAGCCCGCTAACCTTTCGGCTAACGGGCTTCGTTGTGTTTATAGTTATCTAAAGGAATGAGAGTAAAGTGTTGACACTTTCCTGTGTCACAACTTTATGAGGGGGGGAAGATAATTGATTTTCTCTTATCAACTATCTTGATATTAGTATATCCGGAAAATGTGTCAAAAGTATGAGTGCTTTCTTAAAGAAGACGAAAAAATATAAACAGATTATGAAAAAATATAAACTAATAATTTATTTTTCTACGTTCTTCCATCCACTCGAGAAGATCTTCATATACCTGCTCCCGATCTGTCTCGTTAAGCAGTTCATGACGATCACCGGCATACAGTCTTAGACTGATGTCCTGGATTCCGGCCGCTTTGTATTTCTCATAAACCTTCCTTACGCCTTTTCCGAATCCTCCAACCGGATCTTCGGCACCGGCTGCGAAAAGGATTGGAAGCTGCTTTGGAATCATATAGATACTTTCTTTTTTCTCCATTATAAGCATCCCGGTAAACATGCTATAATACGCGTTCACTGTAAAGACAAAGGAGCACAGTGGATCTGAAATATATTTTTCCAGATGTTCTTCATCACTGGTTACCCAGTCCGCGCGTGTCTTTGGATTCTTGAATTTCCTATTATAGGCACCGACTGCCATTCTATCCACCAGTTTACTTTTATAATGCCAGCCACGGAACATCGCTAGTGTCCTGCACAATCTTCTTCCAAACTGAAGTGTCGCTCTCTGCTGATCTGCTACAACTCCGATAAACATTGCTCCCGCCAGCCCATTTCCATACATCTGTACATACTGGCGCAGAAGGCTGGATCCCATGCTATGTCCTAACATAAAGTAAGGTACATCCGGATATTTCTTCATCGTCCGCTGACGAAGTGTATGCATATCTCCGATCACGCATGCATTTCCATATTTTTCATTAAAAAATCCATACTCCGACTTGCTCTGCACAGATTTTCCATGTCCTAAATGATCGTTTCCAACGACATAATATCCATGACTACACATGAATTCTGCAAATTCATCGTATCTCTTAATATATTCCACCATTCCATGGCTTAACTGCAGGACAGCTTTCACTTCTCCTTCCGGTTTCCACTCAATCGTGTGGATCTCCGTATTGCCATCCTTTGAAGGGAAATAAAACTCATCTCTCATCGTTCATTCACTACCTGTCATCTAATTTGATATAATCACGATATGGTGCAAGCGGCTTATAAGCCGGACGTATAATCTTATCTACATTCTTCAACTCTTCCAGTCTGTGTGCACTCCATCCAACGATACGTGCTGCCGCAAAAATTGGAGTATATAATGCCGGTGGAAGATCAAGCATGCTATAAACAAGTCCACTGTAGAAATCTACGTTCGCATTAACACCTTTATACATCTTACGTCTCTCGCTAATGATCTCCGGTGCCATCTTCTCTACTTTCTCATACAGTGCATATTCTGCCTCGTGGCCCTTTTCATGTGCAAGCTGCTTTACAAACTTCTTGAAGATCTCCGCTCTTGGGTCGGATACAGAATAAATCGCATGTCCCATTCCATAGATCAGGCCTCTCTTATCAAACGCTCTCTTCTCCAGCAGTGCCTCAAGGTAAGCTCTGATCTGATCATCATCCTGCCAGTCTGTCAGCTGCGTCTTCATATCTTCAAACATCTGTGTTACTTTCACGTTCGCACCACCATGTTTTGGCCCTTTCAAGGAGGCCATAGCTGCTGCAATTGTAGAATAAGTATCTGTTCCTGAAGATGTAACAACATGCGTTGTAAATGTTGAGTTGTTACCACCGCCATGATCCATATGAAGAACAAGAGCCATATCAAGGATCTTCGCCTCAAGTTCTGTATACTGACGATCTTCTCTGAGCATCATCAGAATATTCTCTGCCATAGACAGTTCTTTCTTCGGTGCATAAATATACAGGTCTTCACCCATTTTATAATTGTAAGCAAGATAGCTGTAAACCATAAGCATTGGGAACTGGCTGATCAGGTTCAGACTCTGACGCAGTACATTCGGAATGCTTGTATCATCCGCTTTGTCATCGTAAGAATAAAGCTGAAGAATACTTCTTGTAATACTGTTCATCATATCACGGCTCGGAGCCTTCATGATCACGTCACGTACAAAATTCGGTGGAAGCATCCGGCGGTCAGCTATCATATCCTTAAAATTCTCAAGTTCCTTCTGATTCGGAAGCTCTCCAAAAAGAAGCAGATATGCAATCTCCTCAAATCCAAAATGTTTCGCCTCAAGGAATCCGCTTACAAGATCTTTAATATTGTAACCTCTGTAATAAAGATTACCTGCACACGGTACGGATACACCGTCTACAATCTTTGTTGCACACACATCGGATATATTTGTCAATCCGGCAAGTACACCTTTACCGTTCAGATCTCGAAGTCCTCTTTTTACCTCGTATTTGGTATAGAGTTCTTTGTCAATTGCATTGTTCGTTTCACATTTCAGAGCAAGTTCTTCAATCTCCGGAGTGATGTCAAAAAATATGCTGTTAATATCTTTGGCCATAGGCTCTTCCTCCTTCTCTTGTTTCTTCTAATGTCTTTTATCTTTTAATTATACTAGATATCCGTCTAGTAAACAATTAACTGAATATTAAATCTTTATGAATCAAAAAGTGAAGAAGAATAAAGTTGCTGTCCACTACATTTTTGTAAACAGCAACTTTGTAAATTCCTTTAATATTATTTTATCTGCAATTATAAAGAAAATCTGCCAGCTTTGCAAATTCTTCCAGCGTAAGGGCTTCCCCTCGAATAGATGCACCTCTTCCGAGTGCTTCAATCGCTGCCTCGATTTCTTCCTTCGTGTAGTCAAGTTCTGCCGAATTCTTCAGTCCATTTGCCAAAGTCTTTCTTCTCTGGTTAAAGGAGGCACGGATAATACGGAACATAAGCTTTTCATCCTTCACCTTCACCGGTGGTTCTTCATAACGTTCCAGACGGATTACCGCAGATCCAACCTTCGGACGAGGCATAAAGCAGTTCGGTGGTACATTTGCCACAATATATGGTTTCGCATAATATTGCACAGCCAGAGACAGTGCACCGTAGTCCTTCGTTCCCGGTCCCACCTGCATACGGTCTGCAACTTCTTTCTGAACCATAACTGTAATACTCTTGATTGGAACATGATTCTCAAAAAGTCCCATAATGATCGGCGTTGTAATGTAATATGGCAGGTTTGCCACAACCTTGATCGGTTTTCCTCCATTTTCCTCTTCTGCAAGCTTTGCAATATCTACTTTCAGAACGTCATTGTTAATAACCCGGGCATTGTCATAATCTGAAAGCGTATCTTCCAGAATCGGAATCAGTGCCTTGTCAATCTCAACTGCAACAACTTTTCTCGCTGCACATGCCAGATACTGTGTCATCGTTCCGATTCCCGGTCCGATTTCCAATACAAAATCATCTTTTGTAATCTCTGCTGCCGCAATAATTTTGTCCAGTACATGTGTATCGATCAGAAAGTTCTGACCGAACTTTTTCTGGAATACGAAATTATATTTCTGTAATACTTCTATCGTATTCTGTGGATTTCCAAGTGTTGGTTCTTTCATCTCATCTCTCCATTTCTTATAATTGATATAAATCCCTTGCATTCTTCTCTGTCTGTTCGATCACCTGCTCCGCAGAAATGCCTTTTAGCTCTGCGATCGCTTCTACAACATATGGCAGGTACAAGGATGAATTTCTCTTTCCTCTGAACGGTGTCGGTGCCAGATACGGGCAGTCTGTCTCAAGAACAATTGACTCCAGTGGAATTTCTTCTACAATCTCTTTTAACTTCTTTGAGTTCTTGAATGTCACAACACCGCCGACTCCGATGTAATATCCCATCTTTACATATTCTCGCGCCATCTCAAGGCTGTAAGAATAACAGTGTATCACACCTTTGAGTCCTTTTCCATGTTCTTTCATAATTTCCATCGTATCAGCTGCCGCCTCACGGCTATGGATCATCACAGGTTTGTTCATCTCTCGCGCAAGATCCAGCTGTCTGATGAACCAATGTTTCTGCAGATCATGCCCTTCTTTATCCCAATAATAATCAAGTCCGATCTCGCCAACCGCAACGATCTTTTCTTTCTTTAATAATTCTCTCATTCGAGCGAAATTCTCTTCATTCAGTGCACCGACTTCGTCCGGATGTACACCTACTGATCCATATATAAATGAATATTTCTCCGCGAGTTCTACTATCTTATCCCAGGACTCTACTGTCGCCGCTGCATCCACAATTGTTCCAACGCCGCCTGCTGCCATACTGCTTAGTAGCTCATCTCTGTCTGTGTCAAACTGCTCATCATCATAATGCGCATGTGTATCAAATATCATTTTATTTACCGCCTGTTTTCAATATTTCTAATCTTGTGCTTTATTTTACCACAAATAATTAATGTGTTGCATTTTATTTCGTTTTAATACTAGCATGTGAAAATTTAATTAGCAAGACAAAAACAGCGAGATACAGGTCATTTCCCATATCTCGCCGCTTTTCTTTCATTTTATCATATTTAATGATTAACTAATGATTTCTATAGTAATTGATCAGACATCCGTCAAGAATGATCTCGCGCTCTGCGTCTGTCAGATCTCCAAGCTTAAGGTTCAGTTCTTTGAGTTCATCACCTACAACATAAGCTTTGATCACATCCGCTTTCTCTTCTACTGCTTTTCTCACATTAGGAACAAAGATGTAATCTCCGTTCTTGAAGGAAAGTGCTTCATGATCTTCTTCTGTCAGGAATGGGAGCATTCCCCAGTTGATCAGGTTAGAACGGTAACGCTTTGTTGCATACTCTGTTGCGATGTTTGCCCATCCGCCAAGTACCTTCTGACAGGAAGCTGCCTGCTCACGAGCAGATCCGTCTCCTGGTTTTACTGCGAAGATTGTACTTCCGACACCAAGGTTACCCTTGCCAACTTCTGGATATGTCTCGTGAATCTTATCCATCACCGGTTTCAGTTCTGCAAGCGCATCTACCGGACATTCATCTGCTTCAATTGCTTTCTGAGCTTTCTGTACTTCTTTCGCACGTCCGACATATGCAGGGTCTTTTCTTGAAAGAGCGAACTCTGCAAGTCCCAGCGGATTAGAACGGTAAGAAGATGTCTCTCCGGACGGAATCAGCTCATCTGTTGTTGTAACAGGATCATGGATCTCGGATACAACCTTCACAAGCAGGTTCTGTGGAAGTGCTGACATTGCCGGCCAGTCCTTAATGTTTGGTCCAAATTTAATCTCAACGCTTGGATCAGCAACACCCTTGCTGTCAAATACACGGTTTGCATAAATGTTCTTATCAAAGTGATATTTCTGTCCTTTGTACTCTACATCCATTGCTGTTGCCGGTGTTAAGAATCCCTTGTTTGCTGCTGTTGCTGCGATAGAACGAGCATCCATCAGTGCTACAGAAGAGATCTGTCCGTTCTGCAGCTTACTTCCTTCACGGTTCGGGAAGTTTCTTGTTGTATGACGGATAGAGAATGCGTTATTCGCCGGAGTATCTCCTGCTCCGAAGCACGGTCCACAGAATGCTGTCTTCACAACAGTTCCTGCTTCCATAAGATCTGCAATTGCACCATTCTTAACAAGTTCCATATAAATCGGTGTACTTGCCGGGTAAACGCTGAATGTAAATTCATCTGCTCCGATGTTCTTTCCTTTGATGATATCTGCAGCTGCGCAGATATTTTCAAATCCACCACCTGCACATCCTGCGATGATTCCCTGCTCTACATAGAACTTACCGTTTCTGATCTTATCCTGCAGAGAGTAATCAACTGCACCGTCAAGACTTACAAGTGCTTTCTGCTCTACATCATGAAGGATGTCTGCCAGATTTGCGTTCAGTTCATCAATTGTATAAACATTGCTTGGGTGGAACGGCATTGCGATCATTGGCTTGATCTCACTTAAGTTCACATAAACCATACCGTCATAATATGTAACTGCTCCAGGATTCAGTTCTTTGTAATCTTCACTTCTTCCGTGAATATCATAGAACTCCTGAATCTTCTCATCTGTTTTCCAGATAGAAGACAGACAAGTTGTCTCTGTTGTCATAACGTCGATTCCGATACGGAAATCTGCGCTCAGCTTGCTGACTCCAGGTCCAACAAACTCCATAACCTTGTTATTCACATAGCCGTTCTTGAATGTAGCTCCGATGATTGCAAGAGCAACGTCCTGCGGTCCTACACCTTTCATCGGCTCTCCGTCTAAGTAGATTCCGATCACGCCCGGCATCTTAATATCATAAGTCTTGTTCAGAAGCTGTTTCACAAGCTCTGGTCCACCTTCACCCATAGCCATCGTTCCGAGTGCTCCGTAACGTGTATGGCTGTCAGATCCAAGGATCATCTTTCCTCCGCCTGCAAGCATCTCACGGGCAAACTGATGGATAACTGCCTGATGCGGTGGTACATACATACCGCCGTACTTCTTCGCACAAGTTAGTCCAAACATATGATCATCTTCGTTGATTGTTCCACCAACTGCACAAAGACTGTTATGACAATTTGTAAGTACATACGGCATCGGGAACTTCTCAAGTCCTGACGCACGTGCTGTCTGGATAATTCCAACAAATGTAATGTCATGGGATGTCAGCTTATCAAAACGGATCTGCAGACGCTCCATGTTCTCGGATGTATTGTGTGCCTTTAAAATACCATATGCCATTGTGTTCTGAGCGGCTTCTTCCTTCGTCAGCGGAACCTGCACATTTCCTGTGTCTTCTACTATCTCTGTTCCATTGAGAAGATATACGCCATTCTCGTACAATTTAATCATGTAAAGACCTCCTTCAATCTGATCTATAGTTTTGAAATAACTGCTACCATATTAACATATTTGAGTGTTTCGGTAAATCTAAATTTTCGCAATTCAGCATTGTAACTCAATAAAGTGCAATTTTTACTGATTTTTTAGATAGAAAGCGGAAATCTCATCTCAATAATAAACTCATTTTTCTCTGTCTTTGCGCTGATTTCTCCATTCATACGTTTCACAAGTTCCTTTGCAATAGATAGTCCCAATCCGGTAGATGTTTTGCTCCTTGCCACATCCGCTTTATAAAATCTGTCAAAGACATGTTCTATATCAATCTGCTCCGAATGTATCACCTGATTACTGATTCGCAATACTGCATGCTCCTGCTTGCGCTCTAACACAATACTTATCTTCTTTTCTCCATGATCCAGGCCATTTTTAATTACATTCTGAATAACACGGTGGAGTCCTTGTTTATTTCCGGCTATAGATAGCAGTTCTTCTGTAATCTGAATATCCGGCTGGATTCCCCTTCTTACCCAGTCATCATAATAGGAAAACACCGTTTCTTTCAGAATCCGGTTGATACAGCAAGGCGTCAGTTCCAGACTATAGGATTCATTTTTTAACTTTGTGAACATGAAAAGTTCTTCCAGCATTTCATTCAGACTGTGTATTCTTTCATGAATAATATTCAGATAACGTCTCTGGTCTTCGACATTTTCGCATTCTTCCATAAGCTGAAAATATCCATCCAGAGATGTCAGCGGTGTCCGGATATCATGGGAAAGGTTCGTATAAGTATCCGCGATCAAAGCTTCTTTCTCCTGATAACGCTGCTTCTCTTTTCTTTGTAATTCCAGAAGTTCATTCAATCTGTCTGAAAGCGTTCCGATTCCACCCAAATCAAACTCGCGTTGAATCAACATGTTACTGTCATGTTTCATCAAGAACGCCAATTGGCGGCAGATGTCCCTCACCTGCCGCTGATATTTCCACATAATAATAAATTGTAAAATGATAATTCCTGCTAATATTCCAATTACGATATACATCCGCTAAATATCCCTCTTTTGAAAAACAGCACTGCTTGCAGCTATCATTATAACCGCAAACGCAATCGCCACGCCGAATGCTGCCAGACACTCATTTCCACTTGGATTCATAGGAAGCAGTGATAATTTCCCGGTTATCGTATACTTATAAATCTGGAAATTCTGGATTCCCATTTTCCGAACAGCACTGTTTATCAATCCGTATACGATACTCATTATATTCATTGTAAGACAAATCGCGATGACCATGCTGATCACATTATTTTTCAGAATAATTGCAATCGCCATGCAGATCAGCACGAGTGCATAATGAAGTGCCAGCTCCGTCAGGAAATAAGACAGAACAGCTTTTGAACTTCCCCACATCAATTCTTTAAATACTATATAGTTCGCAGCTCCCTGGAGTAAGAATGCACCTGCCATTGTCAGCACCGTAAAGACCGCCAACGCAATAGATCTGGAAAAAATCAGTGTTCCTCTTTTTTGAACCTGACCGCCAATATTTTTTATATAACCGCTTCCAATATCCGCTGTTGAAAACATCACAGCAAAAATCACCAAAAACAACGCATAAAATTTTCCCTGAGAATTTGCAAAGAAAATGTCATACACCGTGACCTTTTCTCCCGGTTCTGTCGGCAGTGTCACCATCATTCCCACATTAATATTCTCCGCAGTCGGTTCCGCAAACTGCTCCTGCCGCACGGTATCTTCTTTACTTAATAAATCATAATCTGTTTTACACATAAACGTTGTAAACAGTACTGACACAGCCAGCACGATCCATATTACATACATACTTTTGGTCCGAAACATCCGGTACAAATCCATTTTTATCATATTAAGCATGACTGACACCTCCTGTCAGATTCAGGAAATACGTTTCCAGTTCTTCACTCGTTATAGAAAGCCCTTTTACCGGAATTCCTGCCTTTGCAAGTTCCATATTCAACGCTGCGCTTTCATTCAGACGTTCAAAAATGTGAATATGTTCTTTGTCTGTTACCTGATAATTCGTAAATCCCATAGCATCCAGCACCGGAATTGCAAGCTTCGGATCAGCCAGTGTTAATTCCATCCGTTCACTGCATCTTCGCATTAATTCTTCTCTTGTAAGCTCCTGCAATAAACTTCCATTGTGAATGATTCCATAATCGGTAGCAATCTTCGATAATTCCTCCAGTATATGACTGGAAATGCAGATTGTCATATTCCTTTCTTTCTGAAGCCTCTGAATCGTGTCCCGGACCTCAGCAATTCCCTGTGGATCCAGCCCATTGATCGGTTCATCAAGGATTAACAGATCCGGTTCTCCAACCAACGCAAGACCAATTCCCAGACGCTGTTTCATTCCAAGAGAAAAGTGTTTTGTCTTTTTCCGTCCCACATGCTCCAGACCTACTGTTTTCAATATCTCATCAATGTAACCTGCATTCTTTATCCCAAACAGCTTACATTTGATATTCAGATTTTCATATGCGGTCATATTTCCATATAATCCCGGTGCTTCAATCAGACATCCCACACGGGAGCGGACTTTCTGTAAATCCTTTCCCTTGTATCCGAAGATCTCAATCTCTCCACTCGTTGGCCTGGAAAGTCCACTGATCATCTTCAGGCAAGTCGTCTTCCCGGCTCCATTTCGTCCGATAAATCCGTAAATAGCGCCCTTTTTAATATGCATGCTGACACTGTCCACAGCTTTATGATGTCCATACCGCTTCGTCAGTCCTCGTGTTTCCAATAACATCTCACTCAAATTTTTCATCTCCTTTTTCTTATCTGCATTTATCATAAAAGATGAATCCTAATCAAACGCAAATAAATAGTAAAAAAAGAGTAAAGATTACGCATGAAGACGATAACCGATTCCCCATACTGTCTCAATGTATTCCTCCGAAGTCACTTGTTTGATCTTCTTGCGGATATTGCTGATATGTACGTCCAATGTCTTTGTCTCACCCATATAAGGTTCGTCCCAGGCATATTCGAAAATATCCTCTTTACTGAAAACCTGTTTTGGATTCCTGAGCAGTAATTCTAAAATCGCAAACTCCTGTTTTGTGATCTTCGGAAGTATCTTTCCAGCAATTTCAACCTGAAATGTATTTCTGTTTAATACCATATCTTTAAATGAAAGCGTATGCTGTTCCTCTGCTTCCTTTTCTTCTTTATGACGGAGTTGTACCTGAACTCTTGCCAGCACTTCCCTGATTTCAAATGGTTTCGTTATATAATCATCCGCTCCGCTCGTTAAAACCTCTACCTTTTCATCCAGGCTGTCTTTTGCAGTCAACACAATAACCGGAAGATTTCCCTTTTTCCGTATTTCCTCCAGAACTGCCTCACCTGGAATTCCGGGCAGCATCAGATCCAGCAGCACGAGTGCATAACTGTACTCCTGCATATTTAAAAGCAGCTTTGCTTCGGTCCCGGAAAATGCCTGCTCACAAGAATAGCCTTCTTTAGATAATGCCTCCTGAAGCAAGTTATTAATATTTGTATCGTCTTCTACAATCAGTATTTTCTGCATGATTGTCCACTCCTCACATCTTCATTACCCGATTCCTGAATGAAACATATTTTACTGCAAATTGTAATAATACAAATATATAAACACCTGTCAGCACACCATATATAATTATCAAAACCGGATCATTCATATTCAGATACCCATTCACAAGCAGACCTACAAAGATTACCATCGAAGGTATGACTCTTCCTCGGAAGAGCCTGTTCAGGAGATCCAGTCTGGATTGATCGTCGCAGAAAATATTTTCTTCTTTCTCCATCTTCTCTGCCGGTTTACGAAAATATGTGTATCCTGCAAATTCTTTCAGATATTCCCAGCCACAATCTTCAAACATCTGAACATATTCTCCTTGATTCTTTATACCGTCAGGATTATAGTCCAGCTGATAGATCACATCTTGTGGTTCACATTTTTCAAAAATGTAAATGCCAGGGTAAGTTACATTTTTAAACTTCCAACCTTCTTTGTGTCTGCGTCTCAAATACTCTGCTTCTTTTTCATATTCAGTAATAGAAAACCAACGAAATTCCTTTTTTACATCCTTCATGGCGCTGCCTCCTGTGCATTACGGTACAACCTGTTGATTCTTTTTAATTCCAGTTCCAAGACTTCTTTTCCAAGATCCGTGATCTGGTATATTTTTCTTTTCTCTTCTTCCCGCACAAATTCAATCAAACCGTCTTTTTCCATTTTTGAAAGACTTCCATACATGGTTCCCGGTCCAAGAACTACTTCATCTTCCGTCAGTTCTTTTACCTTCTGTACGATTCCATATCCATGATTTGGCGTTCGAAGACATAACAAAATATAAAATCCTGTCTCAGTCATAGGAACATACACTTTTTTAATATGTGCATCCATAAACATTTACCTCGCTGTTTGATATATCACACTTCGATATATTCAATATATCGTACCACGATGCACTTGTCAAGTATTAATCAAGAAGAATGATTGTTACCGTTCACACTACGTGTCAATCAGCAGAGTGATTGACACGGGAGTAAATACTAACGGCTGGTTTCCTCATTCGGCCATGATTTTCTGAGTGCTGCATAAGAAATCAGGAAGTTTGCAAGCCATCCGGCCGGTACTGCAAGCCAGACAAATGCAATTCCGAACCGCGGTGCACAAATCAAAGCGACAGACAAACGGATCGCAAGATTTACCATATTCGCAATGAGAAACGGACGCATGATTCCAAGTCCGCGAAGAACACCATCGGTTGCCATCTTAATACCCATGAAGATGAAAAAATACCCCAGCCATCTCATATAATCACCGGATACCTGATACGCTAAAGCTGTTCCATCTTTTCCAAGGAATAAAGAAGAAATCTGATTGTGCAGTGATTCAATGACTAGAAAAGCAAGGACTGCAAAACATATATCCAACACCAGTGCCGCATGATAGCCTTTTTTGAGCCGTTCGATTTTCTTTGCACCAAGATTCTGGGATATATACGGCGAAATCGCATTGCCGATGGATACAAAAATCAGTGAAAAAACATTTTCCACTCGCATTGTTGCTGAATAACCTGCGAGTGCCTGTGTACCAAATGGATTTACAACTGCCTGTACAATCATCATACCGATCGACACTGTAGACTGCTGGAGAACTGACGGTATGGCAATTTGAAGCATCGAATATAACTCCTGTCCGTCAAACCATTCAAACTGACATTTATACCGTCTCATTCTATAAAGGAAAATCAGAAATGAAAAGACTGCAGAAATCCCCTGTGCAATAAGCGTTGCCAGGGCCGCACCAAACACGCCGAGACCAAGTCCGGCTACCATCCAAAGATCCATAAAAATATTTAATACAGATGAAAAAATCAGAAGAACCAATGGAATTCTGGATTCACCGATGGAAGTAAACATCGTTGAGAGGATGTTGTACATAAACAGAAATGGGAATCCCACAAAATAAACCCGCAGATACAGCACTGCTTCATCCAGTATATCCGCAGGTGTTTGTAATAAACTCATCATTGAATGTGAAAAGAAAAAACCAAAGATTCCAAGTAGTATGCTCAGGACTAAAAAGCTGATCAGTGATGTCGACACAATTGTTTTCATTTTACCATAATCTCTGGCTCCAAAATAACGGCTTACGAGTACACCTGCGCCTACACCGGCGCCCAGAGCTACACAAATGAAAACATTCGTAAGTGCAGCACAGGCACCGACAGCCGCAAGTGCCGAAGAACCAACAAACTGACCGACAATGATTGAATCAGCCATATTATATATCTGCTGAAAAAAACTGCCTAAGATCATAGGCATTGCAAAAACAGTTAACGCTTTCAGGGGCGCATCTGTGATTAGATATTCATCTTTTGACATGATTGTACTTCTCCTAAAATTCCAGATTATAAATTCATACAAAATACATTAGTACTTATCTTTGGAATTGTCAAACTTTTCCCTGTAGCCTCAATCAAAATCTCTGGTAATATTTGTAAGCCATTTCTTTCTGAAATAGTGAATAAATACCACGGGCATTTTCTCGAACTCATCTAAAGTCATTACAAAGTAAACCCAGACAGGCGGTAATTTAAAAACATATGCTGCAAGGAAAGTTGCCGGAACTGCAACAAGCCACATAAATATGGAATCTACGATCATTCCAAATCTGGAATCTCCGCCACCTCTGAAACAACCGCATATAAGGCAGGTATTAATCCCTTCTCCCACAAGACGCCAGGTTGTCATAATTATAAAAATGCTAAGATAAGAAAGGGCAGTCTCGGTCAATTTATCCCGATAGAAGTCCAGTATCAGAGGACGAATCGCCAGAATAATAACGCATCCGATCAGGCTTACAGCAAGTGTTATCCTAAGCATCCGTTTCCCGTATTCTCCGGCTGTATCAATTTGATCTTTCCCTAACTCCTGGCTGATAATAATAGTCGTAGCATTTGCAAAACCGCGGCAGGCAATAGCACCAATATTTACCACCATAACAGCAACCGCATTTGCGGCAACCATGTCATCTCCGATATGCCCAAGAATTGCTGCAAATGCTGAAGTGGCAAAACTCCAGACAACATCATTTATCACGGCTGGAGTGGCAATTTTCATAAAGTCCTGAAACAAGATTCCTGATTTTGCAAAGAAGTATTTTATCCGGAATCTGACATCTGAACTGTTTAATGAATAGATGATACAAATTAATACCTCTGTAATTCTGGCAATCACAGTACCAAGTGCAACACCTGTAACGCCAAGCTTTGGAAATCCAAACAGACCAAAGATAAAGGTTGCATTACAAAGTACATTGACACAAAGAGAAACAATGTACGTAATAGAAGGCAGCATTATTTTTCCAATACTTCGAAGAGCGCTCATAAAAACCTGTGAGAACCCCATAAACATAAATGAAAATGAAATCACTTTCAAATACTCACTTCCGGCAGCAATCGTATCCAGACTGTTTGTGAAAATCTTCATAACCGTAACCGGCATAGTAAAGGAAATAACGAAAAATATAAGCGAGACGATCAGTGAAATCCGTTCCGCCAGACCGAGAATCTTTTCTACTGTCTTTTTATCCCCTTTTCCCCAGTACTGGGCACACAGAACCGAAGTTCCTGTAGCCATACCGTAATATAAGCAGAACAGAATAAACGTATACTGGTTCGCAAGTGATGAAGCTGACATCGCCGTCTGGCTTACGTATCCAAGCATTACCGTATCGGCAATATTTACCAATGTTCCAATCAAATTTTGAATCATGATCGGAAAGGCTAATTTTGATGCGTATTTTAAGAAATCTTTTTTATTTAACATACAACTGTTCTTCCTAAATTCTATAAATGTTTAATCTACAGTACTGTTTTTGCAGCATCAGCAGTCTTCCTCTTCTCCGTAGTGTTTGCTCAAAGAGAATCCTCTTCCTCGTACCTCTGTAACTCTGCTGATGATCATAAATGCCTCCGGATCAATCTGTCTGATCAGTTTCTCAACCTGTGGAAGTTCTCGATTAGACACAATACTCAACACAATCTGCTTTTGTTCCTGTTTGTAACCGCCTTCCCCATACAGCATCGTCACGCCTCTGTCTACCTGCGCAAGAATTGCCTGACGTACTTCTTCCACATGTTTGCTGATAATCTTCACTTCCGTCTTGGTATTTCCCATCACTAACACTTTGTCCAACACTGTCGTGTAGATTATTACCAGTAAAATTCCGTATAAAACGCGTTCCGGAGGATTATATAGAATCTGCGGTAACAGAATCAATATATCAAATACATTCAGACTCACTGACACCGGAATCCGAAAATACTTATTCAGAATCAACGGTGGAATATCCATACCTCCGGTAGAAGCTCCTGTTCGAATCACGATACCCAGACCAATCCCGATTCCAAGTCCGGCAAAAATCGTATTCAGCATTGGATTATCCGTGATCACCAGATTAGCAAAAATATGATTGGCCGCTTCCAATGCAATTGGATATGTGAAAGAACTGAGAATTGTCGTCAGTGCAAATTTCTTACCAAGAAAAATCACTCCAACTATCAGCATCACAATATTAAATGCTAAGACAAATCCAGAAATTGATGCTCCCGTAAAATGCTTCACTACCAGACCAATACCGGTTGTTCCTCCTGTCATCAGATTCCCCGGTAAAAGAAAAAGTCTGATCACAAAAGCATAGAAAACATTTCCAAAAATAACCTTTGCAACGGTACTTACCCGCTTTAAATATGCCTTGTCCATAAATTCCTCCCATTAACCATATGATTTTGATTATCCCCAAAGAACGTCTGTTAGAGAATCTTCCCTAACAGACGTTCTTCAAAGTATTTCCTAATACAGTGATATTATGATGTGAGTGTCAAAAATAAATTTTACCACTCACTGATGTAACCAGATTGCTCCATTGCTATGCAATTCCCGCAATCCTCGAACACCTCAAACTCCCATAAAATGGCATGTTCACACCATTTTATTCCGTTTTCGGTGTTCGGCGTGTCAAAAAGTATAAATTGCTTATTTGTGCGAGCACAAACTCACTTTATACTTTTTGACACTTACATCATATTATACTGAGAAATGCGGGCAGTTTCAATAGGATTTTTTAGGGCACATATAAACCAAAATCCGCTCTGGTCTGTTGAACTAAGTAGCATTTTTGTCAATCTGTATATTTGACTAACTGTCTATCGGTAGTACCTTTTTTCTATAAGCACGAAGTTGTTATTCTTTATTATTCTTGAAAACCATTATAATTCCAACAATTCCAAAAATTATCCCTATAAGAGCAAATGGAAAATTGTCAAAACTTGCCAATACAGTTCGATTTATTTCTGCACTACTTGTACTTAAAAGTATTCCAAATAGAATAACTGCTATACCCTTTAACTTGCTATTATTCATTTTGTTTACCTCCACAACTTCTGAATTATAGTGATATCTTTTTTCATTTTCTTGCATATGAGTTAAATCGTTCTTGCTCACTTAGTAAATCAATCATCGCACAAATGGAATGATTATTCTCATTCACCTCATCTTGTAGCAACAGATGATCATATGTATCTGTTCCTACTGTACACTTGTCTTCACGGTATTAGACCGGAGTATTGCGGGATATAAATGGTGATTTTTCGTGCGATTTATGTATGAGAATCTAGATTTTCTGCTGTATCCGTATGGTTTCTGGAGATGATATTATCACTGCATTTTTAGTTTTTCCGGCATATTTTTTCTCACATTTGTAATCTCTTTATTTAAATCTTTTATATATTCTTTACACACATCTATATATAATCCTGTTTTATATTCTGGATTTTCCAAAAACTGTAATTCAATGGGATACTTTGTAATCTCTGTAAGTAACTTTACAAATATGCTTTTCAAATTATTTTGGCTTTCATCATCATTAAGACATACTTCTGCAACTTTTTCAAAGCCAAATACTAAATAGTCTTTATTTTCTCTTTTCTCCAAGTGTACATTAATCACTTTGCTTTCCTGATTCATAAATATCCTTCCTATCATAAAATGCAGTTTTACCGCCCTCAAGAGTATGCATGCTTTCTTCAGTCCAGTTTTTAACGTCTGGTTCATCTTCTATATTTCTGAGTTCATCATAAAAAGGATTACCAACATACGTTTTATATACTCCATTCTCATGAGTTCTTAGTATACTAATATACGGAAGCGTACCAACAGCAATATTAGCATTATGTGTTGCTATAATTACTGTTTTTCTCCGTTTTGCTAGATCAGTTAACTTCGGAAGTATATTAGATGTTATATATGAATTTCCCATTCCCAGTTCTGGTTCATCCAAAATATATACATCGCTTTCCGAATCCAATAACTTTTGCATCAGTAAAATTCCCCGTTCTCCATTAGATGGTCTGTAAATTTCTCCATTTTCTAATGCCGTTTCTTTAGATACTCCTATAAAAGCTCCTATATCTTTAATTCCATCATCATAGAATTCTTGAAACTTTGATACTTCTTCCGATATATTCTCCACTAGGACAGCTTCCTTTATCCCATCTATTACAAGCTTACAATTTCTTAATACAGTTACTCCCTGCTTAAATTCATCTGTACGTGATTCTTTGGTCAACATTCTGTATCGTGTTTGAATATATATATCGCCTTTCTCCTCAAGATTTCCTAAATATTCTTTTTCAACCTTATCCTCAACAGAAAACGCACTACATATTTCTTCTACATTTTCAAACAACTTAAACCGCTCCATAGCAAAATCATAAAATCCTACACTGCTAGGTTTTGATATTGTGTCAGAACATTTGTCCGCTATTGCTTTTATCCTATCAATGCTCCAATTTGTAAACTTAATACTTTTATCACTGTTCCATTTTTGCATTTTTGCATCGTTTATGTTTTTACATAATTTTTCTAATAACAGCATTAAAGTTGTACGTTCCTGCTCATCCAAATATTTTTCTATATCAATTCTTTCAAATGTAGACTCTGTAAACTCTTTCAAATATTTATAGTCCAATTCTAGTTTTCGGTCACGCACTTCCTCCTCTATATGTACACACTCTGTT
>ERZ1035006.1152-NODE-1152-length-18491-cov-9.638371_pt1 | contig 18491 bp, 8 predicted proteins | sample MGYA00520694_ERZ1035006 | MGnify/ENA primary metagenome ERZ1035006 (study PRJEB33766, sample SAMN09781746) | gut metagenome | biome: gut microbiome | host: Homo sapiens | place: Madagascar | study: EMG produced TPA metagenomics assembly of the PRJNA485056 data... | reverse complement strand
GATTGAATTTCTCTTCATCAAAATCATCCGGAGCAATACCGTCTGACAGATCCTGTGCTGTCTCATCTGTATTCTCCACATCATCAAAGCTGTCTACAAATGCTGCATCTGACAGATCCTGCGGTTCTTCATCCTCAAAATCAGCCTCACTGAGCACTTCCTCTGCCATGAGCAGTTCGTTCATGCGCTCATCGGAATCCAGCTTAATATTACGGTAACGCTTCATACCGGTACCTGCCGGGATCGGCTTACCGATAATTACGTTCTCCTTCATACCGATCAGGGAGTCTACCTTACCCTTGATCGCTGCCTCTGTCAATACCTTGGTGGTCTCCTGGAAGGAAGCCGCTGACAGGAACGAATTGGTAGCCAGAGATGCCTTGGTGATACCGAGCAGTACCTGTGTACCTGCTGCCGGTGTCTTGCCCTCGCCCTCAAGCTTCTCATTCGTATCCTCAAAGTCTAAGGTATCTACCATCGTTCCGGGCAGGAACTCTGAATCTCCATGCTCCTCAATACGGATCTTCTGCAACATCTGATGTACAATGACCTCGATATGCTTATCGTTGATCTCTACACCCTGCAGACGGTATACACGCTGTACTTCACGCAGCATGTAATCCTGAACGGCACGCACACCCTTGATCTTTAAGATATCGTGAGGGTTTACAGAACCTTCGGTCAGCTCATCACCGGCGTCAAGCACTGCGCCATCCATGATCTTGATATGTGATCCGTAAGGGATCAGATAGCTCTTTGTCTCTCCGGTCTCCGGATTGGTGACAATGATCTCACGCTTCTTTTTCGTATCTTTAATAGTAGCTACGCCGCCAAACTCTGTGATAATGGCAAGTCCCTTCGGCTTTCTTGCCTCAAAAATCTCCTCGACACGGGGAAGACCCTGTGTGATATCGTTACCAGCCACACCACCGGTATGGAAGGTTCTCATCGTCAGCTGCGTACCGGGCTCACCGATAGACTGGGCAGCGATAATACCGATTGCTTCTCCGACCTGTACAGCCTGGCCGGTTGCCATGTTGGAACCGTAACATTTTGCACAGACACCCATATGTGAACGGCAGGTAAGGATCGTACGGATCTTTACCTTGGTCAGCGGTTCGCCAGCCTCATCTACACCCTTTGTAATCACTGCTTCTGCACGCTTAGGTGTGATCATGTGGTTTGCCTTGACAATGACATTGCCATCTTTATCAACGATCGTCTCAGCAGCAAATCTGCCTGTGATTCGATCCTGAAGGCTCTCGATCTCCTCTTTTCCGTCCATGAACGCCTTGACATATATGCCGGGGATCTCTCTGCCTGTTCCTTCGCAGCAGTCAGACTCGCGGACGATCATATGCTGTGATACATCTACCAGACGTCTGGTCAGATATCCGGAATCGGCAGTACGGAGTGCGGTATCAGAAAGTCCCTTACGAGCTCCATGCGCAGACATGAAGTACTCCAATACGTCCAGACCTTCACGGAAGTTGGACTTGATCGGCAGCTCGATCGTACGACCGGTTGTATCTGCCATCAAACCACGCATACCTGCCAACTGCTTAATCTGCTTATCGGAACCACGCGCTCCGGAATCAGCCATCATGAAGATGTTGTTATATTTATCCAAACCCGACAACAGGGCTGCGGTCAGCTCGTCATCCGTATCTTTCCATGTCTCTACGACTTCCTTATAACGCTCCTCCTCGGTGATCATACCACGCTTATACTGCTTGGTGATACGGTCTACCGTATCCTGTGCGTCCTGAATCATCTGAGGCTTCTGCGGCGGCACAGTCATATCTGAAATAGATACGGTCATCGCTGCACGGGTAGAATACTTATAACCCATTGCCTTGATGTCATCCAGTACTTCTGCTGTCTTGGTAGCACCATGGACATTGATAACCTTTTCAAGGATCTTCTTTAAGTATTTCTTTCCAACATGGAAATCAATCTCCAGCAACAGGTAGTCTTCGGGCTTCTCACGCTTTACAAATCCAAGATCCTGAGGAATGATCTCGTTAAAGATCAGACGTCCCAGTGTAGTCATGATCGTTCCGGATACTTTCTCTCCGTCCGGTGTCACAGCTTCCCGGTGTACACGGATTGCCTGATGCAGACTGATCACACCATTCTCATAAGCCAGCAGCGCCTGATTGGTACTGCTGAAGAAATGGCCTAAAATATCCTCCGGTGTACAGATCACCTCGCGCTCAGACTCATCGTGTGTCTGGTAATGAATCATATCATCCACATGGATCTCACCGGCATCGAGAGCAGCCTTTAACTGTTCTTTCGAGTCATATACCTTATCACTGACAGTCTCAACACCATCTTTTGTGAAATCAGGCACTTTGTCCATCGTCAGATAGTAAATACCGAGAACCATATCCTGTGAAGGCACTGCTACAGGGCCACCATCAGAAGGCTTCAGCAGATTGTTCGGTGAGAGCAGCATAAAGCGGCACTCTGCCTGCGCTTCCTGTGATAACGGCAGATGGACAGCCATCTGGTCTCCGTCGAAATCGGCGTTGAACGCGGTACATACGAGCGGATGCAGCTTGATTGCTTTACCTTCGACCAGAATTGGCTCAAACGCCTGGATTCCTAATCTATGCAGTGTAGGGGCACGGTTCAGCATAACCGGATGCTCCTTGATGACATCTTCGAGCACATCCCAGACTTCTGTCTGCAGACGCTCCACCATCTTCTTTGCACTCTTAATATTATGGGCAGTACCGTTTGATACCAGCTCTTTCATAACGAACGGCTTGAACAGCTCGATCGCCATCTCCTTGGGCAGACCACACTGATAGATTTTCAGTTTCGGCTCTACAACGATAACGGAACGTCCGGAATAGTCTACACGCTTTCCTAACAGGTTCTGACGGAAACGTCCGGATTTACCCTTTAACATATCTGACAGAGACTTCAGTGCACGGTTTCCAGGTCCGGTAACCGGGCGGCCTCTACGTCCGTTATCGATCAATGCATCTACTGCCTCCTGCAGCATACGCTTCTCATTGCGCACGATGATGTCAGGTGCATTCAGCTCTAACAGTCTGCGCAGACGGTTATTTCTATTAATAATACGACGATACAGATCATTCAGATCGGAAGTTGCAAAACGGCCTCCATCGAGCTGTACCATCGGTCGCAGATCCGGCGGAATGACAGGAATCACTGTCATGATCATCCATTCAGGCTTGTTGCCTGACTCACGAAATGCTTCTACGACCTCCAGACGCTTGATAATACGCGCTTTCTTCTGACCGGTCGCATCAACCAGTGCAGCCTTCAGTTCTGCAGAATCTTTCTCGAGATTGATTCCCCTCAGGAGCTCTAAAATAGCTTCTGCACCCATCCCTACACGGAATGAGCTTCTGCCATATTTTTCTACTGCCGCCTGATAGTCGGCATCTGATAATACCTGCTTCATGGACAGATCCGTCTTTCCGGAATCCAGTACAATATAAGAAGCAAAGTATAATACTTTTTCCAATGTACGCGGTGATAAATCAAGGATCAGACCCATACGTGAAGGGATTCCCTTGAAATACCAGATATGGGAAACAGGAGCAGCCAGCTCAATGTGACCCATACGCTCTCTACGGACACTTGCTTTGGTGATCTCTACGCCGCATCGATCGCAGACAACACCCTTATAGCGGATCTTTTTATACTTTCCGCAGTGACACTCCCAGTCTTTACTGGGTCCGAAAATCTTCTCACAGAACAGGCCGTCTTTTTCCGGCTTTAATGTTCTGTAGTTGATGGTCTCGGGCTTTTTCACCTCGCCACGGGACCACTCTCTGATCTTCTCAGGTGAGGCCAGACCAATCTGAATTGCATCAAATGAAATTGGCTGGTAGGTTTCTTTATTTGCTGTCTCAGGCATGTTGGCACTCCCTTCTAATCTTCGTTATCCAAAAGAGCATCGTCATCAAAATCCTCTGCTCCAAAATCATCATCCATATCATCGGCATCCTCAGCTTCTTCGCCCTCGTCAACAGCCACGAGTTCCTCGCTGTCCGAATCGAATTCTACCTTGGAGAATCCGCGTTTCGCAAAGCTCTCGCTGTCCTCGAATGCAAAATCCTTGTCTCCGGCGATGATCGCATTGAGATCCGTATTGCCATACTCACTGATCTCCATCAGTTCTACTTCCTGACGGTTCTCATCCAGCACTTTGACATCCAGACCCAGTGACTGCAGCTCCTTGAGCAATACCTTGAAGGACTCGGGGATACCGGGTTCAGGGATATTGTCACCCTTAATGATCGCTTCGTAAGTCTTCACACGTCCTACAACGTCATCGGACTTCACTGTCAGGATCTCCTGTAAGGTATAAGATGCACCATATGCCTCCAGTGCCCATACCTCCATCTCTCCGAAACGCTGTCCACCGAACTGTGCTTTACCACCGAGCGGCTGCTGTGTAACCAGAGAGTAAGGACCGGTAGAACGCGCATGGATCTTATCGTCTACCAGATGATGCAGCTTCAGATAATGCATGTGTCCGATTGTAACCGGTGAATCAAACGGCTCTCCGGTACGGCCGTCTCTCAACTGCACCTTTCCATCGCGGGAAATCGGCACACCCTTCCACAGATCCCTGTGTGCTCTATGATCGGATAAGTATTCCATGACATCTTCTCTCAAGATATCTTTATATTTCTCGTAGAAGTTCTCAGTCTTGCCTTCTTTGCTTGCTTCCTCAGCATCAAACGGCATGTTGACATAGTCATTTGCAAGTTCCAGTGTATCCTGGATATCAATCTCCCTCGCACCGTCAAATACCGGTGTCTCGATATTAAATCCCAGCGCCTTTGCAGCAAGACTCAGGTGAATCTCGAGCACCTGTCCGATATTCATACGGGACGGCACACCAAGCGGGTTCAATACGATATCCAGCGGACGTCCGTTCGGCAGGAACGGCATATCCTCTACCGGGAGTACTCTGGAAACGACACCCTTGTTACCATGTCGACCAGCCATCTTATCGCCGACAGAGATCTTTCTCTTCTGGGCAATATAGATGCGCACTGCCTGATTCACACCGGGTGATAATTCATCTCCGTTTTCTCTCGTAAATACTTTGGCATCTACAACAATACCATATTCTCCATGAGGCACTTTCAGTGAAGTATCACGCACTTCACGTGCCTTCTCACCAAAGATCGCACGCAGCAGACGCTCCTCAGCAGTCAGCTCCGTCTCGCCCTTCGGTGTTACTTTTCCGACCAGGATATCACCGGCGCGGACCTCTGCTCCGACACGGATAATACCGCGCTCATCCAGATCCTTGAGCGCATCCTCACCGACACCCGGTACATCGCGTGTGATCTCCTCGGGTCCGAGCTTGGTATCACGCGCTTCTGCCTCGTATTCCTCAATATGGACAGATGTATATACGTCATCCTGTACCAGACGCTCGCTCAGCAGAACAGCATCCTCGTAGTTGTAACCTTCCCAGGTCATGAATCCGATCAGCGGGTTCTTACCTAATGCCAGTTCTCCCTCTGAGGTCGAAGGTCCATCAGCAATGACTTCACCGGCATCTACATGATCGCCCTTGAATACGATCGGACGCTGGTTGTAGCAGTTGCTCTGGTTACTTCTGGAGAACTTGGTCAGCTTGTAATCAGATGTCGTACCATCATCATTTTTGATCCAGATCTCATCAGACTGTGCTTTTTCAACAACACCGGCCTTCTTAGCGACAACGCAGACACCGGAGTCTACCGCTGCCTTGGGCTCCATACCGGTACCTACAACAGGTGCTTCTGTAGTCAGAAGCGGCACCGCCTGACGCTGCATGTTTGATCCCATCAGCGCACGGTTCGCATCATCGTTCTGCAGGAACGGGATCAGGGCTGTAGCGACTGAGAACACCATCTTCGGAGAGACATCCATGTAATCAAACATGGTCTTGTCATATTCCTGCGTCTCATCCAGATAACGTCCGGATACGGAATTACGCACAAAATGTCCGTCTTCATCCAGCTTTTCGTTCGCCTGTGCTACATGGTAGTTATCCTCTTCATCCGCGGTCATATATACAACCTGATCTGTGACACGGGGATTTTTCGGATCCGTTTTATCAATCTTGCGGTACGGTGCCTCTACAAAACCGTACTCATTAATGCGGGCATAACATGCCAGTGAGTTGATCAGACCGATGTTCGGACCTTCTGGTGTCTCGATCGGGCACATACGTCCATAGTGTGAGTAATGGACATCCCGCACCTCGAATCCGGCGCGGTCTCTGCTCAGACCACCAGGTCCCAATGCAGACAGACGTCTCTTATGTGTCAACTCACCAAGCGGGTTATTCTGATCCATGAACTGAGACAACTGTGAAGATCCGAAGAACTCCTTGACTGCTGCAGTCACCGGCTTGATATTGATCAGGCTCTGCGGTGAAATACCCTCCAGATCCTGGGTCGTCATACGCTCACGCACTACACGCTCCAGTCTGGACAGACCGATGCGGTACTGATTCTGCAGCAGCTCGCCGACAGCACGGATACGACGGTTACCCAGATGATCGATATCATCGTCATTACCAACGCCCCACTCCAGATGCATGTTATAATTAATAGAAGCAAAAATATCATCCTTGGTGATGTGCTTAGGGATCAGCTCATGCACATTCTTGCGGATTGCTTCCTTGATATCTTCTAATGCAGAGTTCTCCTCCAGAATCTGCTTCAATGCAGGATAGTATACCAGCTCTGTGATGCCGAGTTCCTTCTGCGCAGCTTTATCCGCGAGTTCGGGAACCCATGCGCCCAGATCTACCATCATGGAAGACAGCACCTTGACATTGCGTTCCTCAGTCTCGATCATAACATATTTTACTGCTGCATTCTGGATCTCCTCAGCCTTTTCCCTCGTCAGTTGGGTACCTGCCTCAGCCAGCACTTCACCGGTTGACGGATCGAGTACATCCTCAGCCAGCACCTGACCGCGCAGACGGTTTCTGAACGCCAGCTTCTTATTAAACTTATAACGTCCAACCTTTGCCAGATCATATCTTCTCGGGTCAAAGAACATCGCAGAGATCAGGCTCTCGGCGCTCTCTACCGTCAAAGGCTCGCCGGGGCGGATCTTCTTATACAGCTCCAGAAGACCTGACTCGTAGTTGTTGGAAACATCTTTTCCAAAGCTAGCCACAATCTTCGGTTCCTCTCCAAAGTAATCAATGATCTCCTGATTACTGCCGAGTCCGAGTGCACGGATGAGCACCGTGATCGGAACTTTTCTCGTTCTATCTACACGAACATAAAATACGTCATTGGAGTCTGTCTCGTACTCTAACCATGCACCACGGTTAGGGATAACGGTACAGGAGTAAAGGGTCTTTCCGACTTTATCACGGGTAATGCCGTAATAGATACCCGGAGAACGCACGAGCTGGCTGACGATAACTCGCTCAGCACCGTTGATCACGAACGTACCTGTCTCTGTCATCAGCGGCAGATCACCCATGAAAATCTCATGCTCATTGATCTCCTCTGTCTCCTTATTATACAAACGGACTTTCACCTTCAGGGGTGCCGCATAAGTAGCATCACGCTCCTTGCACTCGGGAATCGTATACTTCACATCATCTGCACATAATGTAAAGTCAACAAATTCCAGACTCAGGTGTCCACTGTAGTCCGTAATGGGAGAGATATCTGCAAACACTTCTTTTAAACCTTCGTCCAGGAACCACTGGTAGGAGTCCTTCTGTACCTCGATCAAATTGGGCATTTCCAGAACTTCTTTTTGTCTTGAGTAGCTCATACGCAGGCTCTTGCCAGCTTGTACCGGACGTATTCTGTTTTTCTCCATTGACGTTTCACCTCTCGTTTTTATTATTTGGACTTCTTCCGCCCAAATGAGCGCAGAATTAGCCTATTTACCACAATAAAGCATCACACATGATACCACAAGTCAGAGAGCCCGTCAAGGAAAAAATATTTTTTTGCAAAAAGAGTCATTCCCGGCACACCTACAGAACCTGCCACCGGCAGCTTCTTCGGATGCATGGCAACAAAAACAGATCCCCGCACCATATACAAGGTACAGGGATCTGCCATTTGACCAAAACTACTTCTCAGTTTCCTCCGTGGATTCTTCGCCGTTCTTTGATTGATCAGCTTTTTTCTGCTTCTTTACTTTCTTAACCTGCTTTACCACACCATTTTCATCTGCATGATATTTCTTGCCATTTGCCAGCTTAAAGTTACGGTCTGCATACATCTTGCCATCCGCACCAAAATAGTATTTCTGCTGTCCGATCTTGACCATCTTACCTGTCACCATATGACCGTCCGCATCGAAATAGTACGTGTTATTTTCTACCGTCACTTTCTCGTCCGTGACATACAAGCCCTGATCGTCAAAGTAATACCGCTCTCCGTCAATGCGCGCGATCGTTCCGGTATATACAGCACCATCGCCATCGATCGCATACATCTCACCGTCAAACTCATAGAAAGCCCGCTTACCATCATTACCGATCATGCGGCCGTCCTCATCAAAAAGATACCATGTGCCATAGAAATCGATCTTGGCATCTGTCACGACCTCGCCCTTCTTATTCAGGTAGTACTCGCCGTCTTCCATATCGATCAGCTCATCTGCCCGGAATGCCCCATCTGTATCCAGCACATATCTGTTACCCCGGATCGTTGTGAATACATCTTCCTCCTCCGGCTCCAGACGATAACCGTTTTCATCAAAATAGTAACGGTAGTCTCCTACATACGCAAAACCAACCTGCATCGCCGCGCTGTCGCCATTTGCATCCAGGACATATGCCCGCGTTCCGTTCTCATCTGTATTCCACGGCGAATAGCCACTCTTTGTATATTTTCCGTAGACCATTCGTCCACCGTTGCCAAAGTTATAATACTTACCATCAATCTGTTGGATTCCGGTCAGCGGCTTATTCTGTGCATCCAGATAAAACATATCCGTGTCATGGTATTTTCCATCAGATCCGGCGACCTTCACCCAGCCACTCAGTTTTGTGCCGCTGTCGGCATCCGCGCCGCGATACAACGTCACGAGATCATTTTTGACATCAATTACGATATTCTCCCCGTTATTCTGGATCATATAGTTGATACCGTACTCTGTTGAACGCTGAACCGCACGGAAATTCTTCCACTTTCCATTCGCTTTTCTCAGCTCATAGCTCGGGGTTGTCGTAAAGCTGTACGTTGGGCTCACATAGCTCAAAAATTCTTCGCTGTTTACATTGCCCTGCCCGTGATGATTCAGTTTCATAATGTCACAGTCCAGTTCTTTTCCGTACCGTTCAATAAGCAGATCTTCCTGTTGCTTCTGGATGTCACCTGCCGTGAAATACTTGATATTTCCGCAGGTAAAGATCGTCACCAGGCTACAGTTATTCTCATACAATACATAGGAAGCCTCACCCTGTGCATTATACAAAGACAGCCGGTACTCATCAATCGGTCCGATGACTTTTCCCGTCACATCCCCGACCTTCAGCTCATCCCCGACCTTCAGATATTCGATCGGGAACTTTCCTTCTGCATATTTACGCAGGATCTCATATCTGCGCGGGTTACTCTTGGAACGCGGCGACAGGCTCTCCGCCGGCAGATACAGCTTGTCAATCGTGATACCTGACTCTGCGAATTCCTCCAGTCCATCAGTGAGGTTCCAGGAACCGCTGGAACCGATATGATCCATATGCAGATGACTGAAATAAAGGGTCACATGATCAATTCCAAGATCTTCCAGTTCTTCAATCACATAGGGAGTTCCATAATACATTCCGATATCCATGAGCAGATATTCTCCCCTAGACTCCAGCAACACGGAATCTCCTTTTGAATTCTCACCAAGATACATGCCATGAAGTGTCATCTCTGTATCAGCGGCATATGTCGTCTCAGCACTGTTCCAGAAAAACAATCCAAGCAGCATCAGACACAGACCGACCATTACCATCGTTATTTTCTTTTGTTTCATTTTCTTTACGCTTCCTAACTTCAATACAAAAACTTCCTTACTAAACTACTAATTTCTTGCTTCCTATACAGATGACCCTTACGCCTGATCATCCATATAGCTTATCATTCTGCGGTAGGCATCTGCAAGTCCTACAGTCGGCTGCCAGCCTAACGCGCGCATCTTCGACGCATCCAGCCACATCTTTACCGGAGGTGCATAACCCAGCGACGATGCATCCTCAGGGATATCCAATACCACCTTGATCGCTCCACCGGCAATCTGCTCCGCGACAAGCTGCGCCATATCACGGATCGTCGTATGACTCTCCTCGTTGGCGATATTGTACGCTTCTCCACTCTCGCCTTTTTCGAGCAGCATCAGAATCGCCCGGACCGCGTCTGCCGTATATACATAGTTTCCCTCAGACTCACCCGTCGTATGCAGTACGATATCATCTCCCTTTACCGCACTGCGTGCAAACTGTGCAAACACACGGTTTTCTGTCGGCAGGATACCTGCTCCGAACGTCTGCGCGAGTCTCGCGCTCTTTACATCCAGCCCATATTGTGCCGCATATGCATTGCACAGGCACTCGCACATCCGCTTTCCTTCCGGATAGCAGCTGCGCACAGTATTGATATCAATATAACCCAGATCCTTTTCTGCAGTCTTTCCATCCGTCTTTGGCTGTCCATAGACTTCCATCGAAGAAATGTACACAAAGGACTTCGCCTTTTTTTCGACTGCCAGCTTCAGCATCTTCTCCGTTCCATCAATCGCTGTGCGGATCGTTCCGACCGGGTCAGACACCATCAGCTTTGAAGTCGTAACTGCTGCCGCATGGATCACATAATCGCATCCGAAGTCGCCGCTGATCTCATCTGTTGCGAGGTCTGCGACAATATATTCCGGGGCATCCACGCCATAGATCCGGTTCGCTTTCTCTACATTCCGCACGAGCGCGTACACCTTCAGTCCCAGATCATGCACTTTATCACCATACAGCAACGCACGCACCAGCAGCGAACCAACCAACCCGGTTGCACCCGTCACTACAAAAGAGCAGCCCCGGAATGCCTCCCACGGCAGATCACTGTGTGCAATACTGTCAAAATCCTCTGCCAAAACCTGATTTACCTTATCACCGAATCCTCTATTATCCATCGCTTCACTCCTCCAGACCATAGATCTGAGCTTCTTCCTTTGCATCGAGCAGCGCACGCATCGTATAGAAATCATCCGGTGTCGTGATCTTGATATTCTCCTGCGGTCCCTCGATCAGATACAGCTTTTTGCCATAATACTGCATCATGGAACATGAATCAATAAATCCCGGCAGACCCTCCTCCATACTGCGTCTATGCGCTGCAATGATCTCGTCGAGATAAAAACTCTGCGGCGCACGTGCGAGTCTCGTATCTTCACGTTTCGGCACGTTATCGATCGAATTATCCTCCGACACAACGAGAACCGTTTCCTTCACCTTCACACTCGTGATGGCAGAACCATGTTCCTTCACACATGCGATATTATCCGAAATCGTCTTCGCATGAATCAACGGCCGCACACCATCATGAATCAGTACAATCGAGCGCTCTCCGTTAGCGATCTCCTCAGCGGCGACCAGCCCATGATAGATCGACTCCTGCCCGGAAGCTCCGCCCGGAACGACTTTTACGACTTTATGGATATTGAATTTCACCAACAGTTCCTTCAGATACGGTATCCACGAATCGAGACATGCGACAACAATCGCATCGATCTCATCATGATTCTCAAATATCTCCAGTGTGTGTATGATGATCGGCTTGCCATATACATTGATAAACTGCTTCGGCTTCACGCGGCTGTTCATTCTTTTTCCTACACCACCTGCAAAAATAATACCTATATTCATGCTTTCGTCCCCTTCCTTAAAATATATTTATCCTGATAATCAATCATCACATCATAGATACGCTTACAGTTCTCACGATCTTTGTAATAGAAGAAATCATCTGCCCTGCGCACATATTCCTCCTTCATCTTGCATCCGGATGCCATGTATTCACACAGCAGGTCAATCAGCTCATCATTATCATGCGTGATCTCGCCAAATGCCATCGTATCATAGAAGAACGTACCCTCCTCATAATGCTGCGGGATGTCCTTGTGGTGCAGATATACCAGCGGCTTTCGCATATAAGCAAAGTCAAACTGAATACCGGAGAAGTCTGTCACCATCAGACTAGATTCGCAGAACATCCGCTCATAGCTCATATCGCCGACCGCAGGAATGACATCCACATAATCATTTTTATCAAAGTCATCGACCTGTGCACTCACAATCGGGTGCAGTACATATTTAATGCGGTAGCCATATTTTTTTGCAGCCTCAATCAGACGTGGATCGTTGATCAGGGAATTGAACACCTTATAGTAGGTACTCTCCTTGAACATCGGGTTGTAATCACGCTGTTCACCCTCACTCGTGCGCACCGGCACTGCGGCCTGCATACGCCAGGTGGGACTGATCATAATCTGCTTCTTATCGTCATTGACCAGTCCGTCATAACGCGGCACTCCGGTCAGTTTCAGTGCATCATAACCGACATAATCATAGATCGGCCGCGACAGGTTCTCGATCTCATACTTGGAAGCACAGAAATACAATCTCGTGTTGTCCCTCAGACGATTCTGCGCAACAGCGATCTTCTGCACCGACATGCCATGCTGCACACAGCACACATGGAAATCTACCAGATCACGCACATAGCTTGAATTGATCATGCCAAAGTTATTAAACGCAAATACGGTCGAATTAGATATCACCATCATATCTGCCAGCAGGAACACCAGCCGGTGCTTGATGCTGCCGCGGACAAGCGGATGATAACCACCCCTTCGCATACGCTTATAGTCCGTCGCATGCTTATCAATCAGATAATAATGCCGGATATGCTTGTTCCGGTCACTCGCATAACGGTACAGATACTCTGATGAATCGCCGCCCTTGTAGATCTTGTCCAGATACATCCAGACTGGCTTGCGCTTCATGATCGGCTTTGCCAGGAAATATGCATTGCGCACACCGATAAATACCCACGCACGCAGATCGAACGACCGCAACATCTCCCACTGCAGTCTGCGCTCCTGCTTACGGCGTTCTTTTTTCGTCACCGTATGGAAATACATGCCGGTATCCCGTTTCACCATCATGTACTTTTTATCCGTTCCAAAACACCAGTAGCTCGCTAAAAATGTACCACTCATGCGGCTGAAATGTGATTCATAGGAAAAAGCAATCTTTATCACTTCACCCTCAATCACCGCCTCGCAGTCCAGCGCCGCGCTGCTCACTCCATCCAGCGGCAGATCCACGCTAAATGAATGTCTCTTGAACACGCTCACACCAAACACTTTCGTCAGCGCATAGCGTTCATTATATTTTAATGCATATTTTTTCCCATGATAGCGAATATATACTTCCTCTGCCATGGCATAGAGGATCGGATGGATCGTTCCATCAATATGCAGCCAGTTATCATGTTCATTCATGAACAAAATATTGGCTTTGAGGTTTTCGATCCGGCCAAACATCACATCGCCATGTCCGTAATGCGCTTTTCCAACGAGATAACGCTTGTCCATCGAAAAATCATCGCCATATTTCAGGACACCATACACCCACAGCATACTGTCGAGCTGCTTACATTCCGGAATTCTCTGATAATCAAACAACACCTCATCGTCGATATACCGAAACAGTTCACCTATCAGCTGCAGAAATGCCCGCTCCTGCCCGGACGGAATCACGTGTTTATTCTGATTATCCTTGTTGCTGGTGATCCGGCATCCAATCGAAAACATGAAATGATACTGGATAAACCGCGGGATACCACCCTTCTGCTCTGACCAGTGCTGTAAATACGGCTGCCAGAACTCACGCAGCGATTTAAAATACCAATCCGGATTGTAGATCTCCTTATAAAATACCGGATCTCCCTCCTGGGCACGGCTGCCCTGATAGACCGCGTCGCTCAGATAGACGACTTCGCGGACACCTGCCATCAATGTCAGGAAAAATTCACGTTCCGCCTCAATGCCATACTCCGGATGCCACTTTCCTGCCTGCAATGCCTTCGTCCGGACAAAGGTTCCGGCAAAATAAAACGGGTAGTGTGTAAATGTCTGATATACATCAAATACTGACACTGCATCCAGCGTCTGGGCACTGGCAAATGCAGCAAATTTCAGCTCCGGAAGCTGCTTATACGGCAGGAATACCTGTTTCTTCTCTCTTTTTGCGGCTTCCGCCTCTATTTTCCCAAGCGTGCCCTCTGCATAGGTATCACCACCGTACAGTGCCGTAGCCAGTCCTCCCTGCAGCCGGTTCATAGCATCCGCATATACCTGTGCATCAGATCGCCCGCCTATCGGCAGATACGTAACCGCTGCAACCTGTGACAAGGATTCCAGCCACGCCTCCTGCTGCGTAGTATGTCCATATACCAGCAATTGTGCCTTCTCTGATACGGACAGCAATTCCTTCTTCAGACATTCTGCGGTCACACAGTTTTCTGTCATCTGTTCCGAACAGATGAGTATGATTGAAAGCATCATTTGTCTCCTTCCTGCGCAGCCTTCTGCTCCGCAGCTTTTTTCTCCGCTGCCTTTTTCTCAGCCTCTTTCTTCTGCTTGCGTCTCTGCTCCAGCTCCTTGCGGGCCGCTGCCGGCAGCTTGGACAGATCACTACAGTCATCCAGCATCGCCTCGTACTGGTCTGCGACCTCTTCGATATCACCATATGCGACCAGCTTGCCATGATCCAGAATCATTGCCTTGTTACACAATCTGCGTACCTGTTCCAGCGAGTGGGATACAAAGAGCACCGTCACACCCTGATCGAACATGTCCATGATCTTCTTCTCACTCTTTTTCCGGAACTTGGCATCGCCGACCGACAACACCTCGTCGAGAATCAATATCTCCGGTGATACCGTCGTCGCGATCGAGAATCCGAGACGCGCACGCATACCGGATGAATAGTTTTTCACCGGAACATCAATAAACTCTCCCAGCTCGGAGAACTCTATGATCTCATTATATTTTTCTTGAATAAATTCCTTGGAATATCCAAGCAGCGCTCCATTCAGGAAAATATTTTCCGCTCCTGTATACTCATTCTCAAAGCCTGCGCCCAACTCGATCAGCGGCGCTACTTTTCCGACCTTTTTGACTGTGCCCTCTGTCGGCTTGAATACACCGGCGATAACTTTCAGCAGCGTACTCTTGCCGGCTCCGTTCAGTCCGAGAATGCCGACACGGTCACCCTTTTCTACCGAAAAACTCACATCTTTGAGTGCCCAGAACTCATTGAACTTCAACTGTCTGCGGATCGCCTTGATCATATAATCCTTGAGCGTATCTGTTTTCTCTTTACTCAGGTTGAAGCGCATACTGATATGGCTCAACTCTAACGCTTTTTTACCCATCTTATACCTCTGCCTTCATTAAATGTGAAGAATATACTCATCCTGTTTCTTGTAGAACATCCATAATCCGAGCACCAGTGATACGAGCGAAAATCCCACTGCATACAGGAAATAGTGCATATTGATCATTCTGCCGAACACTGCATCACGGAAACACTCAATCAGGCAGAACAGTGGATTGCCCTTCAGTATAAATCCCCAATGGCTCTTGAGCAGCTTATCCGCATTGTAGAAAATCGCACATGTATACATAATCATCATCAGCGCCACTGACCACAAATGCTCCAAATCACGGAAAAACACGCCCCACGTCGCCAGTATATAACCGGTTCCGACCGCCAGTAGCAAAAGCGCCGCCAATACAAGCGGAGCCTGCAGAATATACCAGGTCGGACGGACACCCATCACGGCCCCAACGACTACCAGCACGATCAGGGAGATCAAAAAGATGACAAAGTTAAACAAAATGCTCGATAACGTATAGATGTACTTCGGCACATAGACCTTTTTGATCATCGATGCATTTTTTCTGATCGATGTCAAGGCAGCCTTCGATGCATCGGAGTAAAACGTATACAACAGGCGTCCACACAGAATATAGATCGGGAATGTCTTATCATCACTCTTCTGCAGCAACGTACCAAACACGATTGTCAGCACGATCATTGTGAGCAGCGGTTCGAGCAGCGACCAGATAATTCCCAGATATGAATTGCGGTATTTCAATTTGATTCCTTTTTTGACCAGCTCCTGCAACAGAAACTGGTACTGAACAAACGACTTCACAAAAGCCTTCATACTTTTTCCATCCTTATTGTTTACTTTTTCAGTTATATATTTCATCTATGTGAAGCACAGCCGGGCATACGGCTATGCAATGAGACTTATTGTACCATGTTATGTCCGACACGTCAATTCTCGCGCAGCCAGACGCGCAGACGGTGGTCCTTGCGCTTTTCCTCCGGCGGCAGCGTCATATAATCACCGTAAATCTGCTGCAGATAGCGATCCCAGCAGCCGGGTGCGCAGAGCATCCTGCCCTCAAACTCCACTTCCGTGAAATTCACGACGTCCTCTCTCACACAGCGCTCTCCCGAACCATAGATCCCATAGGTGATCGCGCCGACATAATCAGAATGGTCATAATCCCATCTCCTCGCCACATGATCCACATGCCGCACCAGTCTCCGGAAACCGATCAGCCTCGCCAGACACACAACCGGTGCTTTCAGCAGCCTGCGCAGCATGCTTACACCTTTCCCGAATTTTGCGCGGCTGCACAGGATCAGATACCTGCACACTTTCATATACCGCGCCAATATATGCGCGGCACGCTCCGAAGACGGCCACCCATCCTGCGGAAATATATCAATAAACAGATGTAAAATCTGACATTCTTCCCGTATATATTTTGAAGTATCACGCTCTAGTTCCGTATCCATATGGAGCAATTCGCAATACGGATTCGACAATGTTCCTGCCTCCGCAGAGATTGCATGTAAAAACGGTGCGACCGGCTCTGCCTGCTCCAATTTTAAAAAGCGCTCATAATCTGCCCGTGGCATGCCGACATCAATATCATCATCCCACGGAATAAATCCATGATGCCTCACTGCACCGAGCAGCGTACCACCGACCAGATAGTACCGCAGTCCATGTTTTTTACAATATGCAGTAAAACAGTCCAGCATCCGAAGCAGCTCCTGCTGCGTCTGCCGTTTGTCGAGCAGCCGCATGACCGGCATCTCCCCAGGCAGTTTCAGATCATATAGTACATGCTGCTCACGCTTTTCCTCCGGCGGCAGCGTCATATAATCGCCATACAAACGGCTCAGATAATGATCATATGCAGCGGTCACCGGCAGCCTGCAGCCTTCAAATTCCATCTTTTCTGTCGTCAGCAATTGCTCACGTTCATACAGCTCCCCGAAAAAATGCTTTCTACCGGATGGAATCGTCACATACTTCGTATGCTCATCCTTACACTTTTGCATACAGCGCTGCACACGCCGATAGAAAAATCTAGGCATCAGTGCGATCGGTGCGCCGATCACCTGCTTCACGCGCATAGTCTGCCTGGCAGACGCATCATCCCCTGCCAGCGCCAGATATTCTTTCCGCCACAGGAACATCCGGTAGCAGGACAGTAAAAACAGCCCCACATCCACACATACGCCATGCCAATATCTTCTCAACTTAGAATCATACGTGTTTTCTATTATAAAAATATCTATCTTGATCCCGCAGGACGCATCGGCCTGCCACAGATACTCCCGAAATACCGTGTCCTTGCGGTGAATCTGTATAAAAGAACTCAGATACCCCTCTGTCTCCAGCGGGATCTCTATGGTATATTTTTCTCCATAGCGATCCTTCATCGCACGCATCAGTGTATCTATATATTTTCTGGGAACATTCAGATCCAGATCATCATCCCACGGAATAAATCCATGATGCCTCACTGCCCCCAGCGCCGAGCCACCACCCAGCATGTATGGGATATCAAACTCCTCACACACGTTCACAACATCCATCGTGATCTCTATGATGACATCCTTGATCACACGCCGTTCTTCCTCTGTGATCCGATGCATCCCCTGCCTGTGTGAGAGTGTTCCCTTTAGCAATTCATGCGTTTCCAGTTTAGCCATGCGTTCTAGCCTTTCCTTTAAAATAGCCATTTAGCACCGCCATTGTATCACATTCTAATGTAAAAAAAAAGCCCTACAGATTGCTCTGTAGGGCGATTTTTCGGGTTGGGCTGTTCGATAATCGATCGATTACTTAAGAGTAACCTTAGCTCCCTCTGCCTCAAGCTTAGCCTTGATGTCCTCAGCAGTAGCCTTGTCAGCCTGCTCTTTAACGATCTTAGGAGCTCCGTCAACAACGTCCTTAGCTTCCTTTAATCCAAGACCAGTAGCCTCACGAACTACCTTGATAACCTTAACCTTGTTCGGGCCAACTTCTGTCAGCTCTACGTCGAACTCAGTCTTCTCCTCAGCTGCTGCTGCGTCTCCGCCTGCTGCTGCTACT
>ERZ1035006.1147-NODE-1147-length-18558-cov-7.999676_pt1 | contig 18558 bp, 13 predicted proteins | sample MGYA00520694_ERZ1035006 | MGnify/ENA primary metagenome ERZ1035006 (study PRJEB33766, sample SAMN09781746) | gut metagenome | biome: gut microbiome | host: Homo sapiens | place: Madagascar | study: EMG produced TPA metagenomics assembly of the PRJNA485056 data... | reverse complement strand
AAATATTTTTTACTATATTCTTTTTCCGGGTTCAATCTGTCAAACGGAATGTTTCCAGATACTCTTCAAAGATGTCGCAGTTCACCAGCACCAACTTGTTCAGCTTATAGATGACACCGGCATCCTTTGCCATGTCTTCAAACTTGGACTGACACATGGAATACATCTCTGCTCCTTCCTTGTATCTGACAAAACGCTTCCGATCAACTTTCTTAGGTTTCTTATCCATAGTGGTCTGCCTCCTTCAAATTATTTGAAGCTCCCCGCTTCTACCACTATGGAAACTTTGCAACCCCCTATTTACCCGATGATAATTTGCACTACTTTATAATACTGAAAAAAGCCTGCCGTCATCCGCATATCACAGACAACAACAGGCTTTCGACACTACCCTTTCAGCATCACGGATTGAATTTTGAATGCATTCTATCTAAAACATCTTGTCGGTTTACATCCATGAATACAGCAAAATCCACCGTCGTTTCACTGATCATACTTCCCATCTCTCCGGCATAATACCAGCATTCCAAAACCAAAGACATCATATAGAACTCAATGTCTTGGACAAACTCAATCAAGGGATATCTGCCTTCCTTTGAGAAAATCTGCTCACAGAAAGATATGATCTGCTCCGTTTCCGTTTTCATCTGATCATAATGGGCAATATTCTTGTCAACAAAGTCTCTGATCAACGTTCTTAGTGTCCAGCTCTCTTTCACTTGCAAATTTAATACAGCATTCACTTCATCGAGAAGATCTTGTCTCTCATACATTATCAAAAAGTTTTGAATCGTTCTATTCTTCTTCAGGTTCGGAGATTCAACTAGCCAAGCTCTAAGATGGCTAAAATAATATCTCAGAGCCATATTATAAGCATCCTTGTTATCTGATGCAGGAGAATCTAAAATCTCTGATACCATCCTTCCTGCATCATGACTCATATACTCTTGAATGAAAATATCGATTTCCGGCTTCTTATCACATATTTTTAAGCAGTAAGCACATTCTGATACTTTCTGATATACCTGAAGGGCAATCCAACTCATTCCTTCGCAATTAATTTCATCAAGCTTTTGCCAGTAAAGCCCATCATAATATCCTTTTACTGGTGATCCAGAATATTTTTCAACCCTGAAAATATAATGATAGAACGGATATTCATCATCAAAGAAAGTTTCGATTAGCTTAGGATTCTCAATTTCAATTCCTATAACCTCTTTAATTCCTTCCGTTACCAGTTTGATTCCCTCATCTCCTTCCGGAAGTTTTGCATCTTTACAAGAAAAACTTGGAAATTCAATAGGTTCCTCTTCCACACCAGCCTTTTCTGCTATCAAATATCGTCCTTTTTTATCCTGAATAATAACGGATACTCTTTTGCTTCCTGTGGTCCTTAACATCCCTGTCAACGTTTCCTTTCTTACATCCACATCTTATTCTCGCAGCTCCATCGTTTGTCAAAATCCGTTTCCCTCAGTATATTCTGATAAATCGGTTCAAGAAATGCTATCAGCCTGTCCAGCGCATCATCGAATAATAATCCTGATTCTTTTACCGGATCAAAAGCCTTCCACTGGGTATTCAGCGCGTCGCTGTTCTTAAAATCTTCAATTTCCGCAAAAACATCATCCGGCAATTCTCTGTTCCGATGAACCAAAGTACTTTTAACCGCTTCAATAAGGAGCTCTCCTTCAAAATCAAATATCCCCGACAGATAATAAATGTCATAGAAATCCTTCATCCTACTTGTTCCGGCCATCCTCTGAAGAATTGCATCAAATTTCTCTGCAATAGTGCTTTCTAACGAATATGTATACACTTCCGGAGAAACAAAATCCGGCAACCTTGTAATAATCATCCTTTTTATCGGATCAGGAACGATCACATCATCTATACCAACATCAATGGAGAACGGAATCCTCACCTTTCCTATGCTTCCCATAAAAGAAGTTTTTACACCTAGATATTTTTTATCTACTGAGATAGTTTCCGTCCCCAGAACCTCTATCGTTATGAAATCATTGCCTGTACTTATATTACAAATATCTCTCATGGTCTGCTCGATATTCTCCAAGCTTCCATGCAGATTCTTTATCAGAAAATCAATGTCCCTCGTTGGTCTTGAATCAAATTCAGTAAGTGTGTAGATAAACATTCCGCCTTTTAAGATCAGATTATCCGCATATTGGGAAAGCGATAGTTTTCTTAAGAACTCTTCCTGTGCAAAAAGCTGAAGAACCATCTGAAATGGAATCCCTTCTTCTTTTGACTGATTCTTCAATCTCGTCAGCACCGATGCCGCCATGTTCTTTATAGCCATACTCCCAGCACCTCCCTTACCTTTTTTTCCACATGAAGCAGTTTTGCATACTTCATAAGTCTCGCCTCTACCTTCTTCGGATCCTGTACATACCGCTGGATAGCTACATTGAAAACCTCTCCATCCACTTTGTTTCTATGAAGAAGTAGCTCACAAATCGTTCTTTCCCTGTCATATATCTTTACAGGCTTACCATCAATCTCCGCTTCTTCTATCCCTACTTGATATCGATCACTACGAATAAAATGTGGTTTTACAATAGGATAATCAATATAGAATCTGGTTCTGGTGCTCTTATTATCTACTGCCAGATGCCACGCCGTTGGAGTTCTGTCCGTATAACCATAGTAATCCAGGGCACTCTCCATACAGATTACCCCGTCTGGAAACAGTGTAGTAATGGTTGGGATATCCGAAAAGGAATCTTCCCCTGAATACTGATAGTAGCCACGTCTAACCTGCTCGATTTCTCCCTCTTCCAGCAGATGTTGGATTTTCTTATAGTAGAAGCCCTCTTTTTTTAGTTCCGCAGTTCTCATTAGACCGCCATGCCTGTCAAAAACCGCTTTAAGACTTTCACCCATGCAATCACCCTCTTATATTATTATAATATACAATTTCTAAACAGTTTTTGTATAGTTTAATAAATAGAGTATATCGCCTGCCATGAAAAATGTCAAGAAAAACGGCCAACAGAGAAAGAATCTCCTGCTGACCGTCATTTCTGATATATTTCCAATTTTTATTTTATAATTACGCCTTCACATCAAATCCAACAGTCCCGCTTACGTTCCCTGATGACAATCCTTCCGTCAGCTTAGCGGTAACACTTCTGACATCTGTGCCAACAGCAGAAATAGTAAACTAGGTCCGTATTAGTCATTAATGACATTTAGCTTTGTGATTAGCTAATGTAGTTCCAGCTTTGCTTTTCGACTGTTTACTAGACGATTTACTAGCAAGAGTCTTACCCGCTTTTCCTACTTTTCCACCGTGGTGTACTGCCATATCGCTATACCTCCTTTGCAAAATCTCCTTGCAGAAGAAGGCTTTCTTTGGTATTATTTAATTTTTTCTACTCCAAGAGCCTTATATAATGGATTCAGCTGTTCTTTCACTGCATTTGCAATTTTTTCAATATTCAAGCGTTCTATCATACCATTGCTCTGTATTCCTTTGTAATAAACTTTATTGGCTTGCTTGTACAAACGCTGGAGCTTATCGTATCCATTCTTTCCTGATACTTTTGTATTTTTACCCAGCCTCAAGAATCCTAAAATTCCTTCTATATCATATAAAAACCAGTCTTCAATCGACCTCTTTGCCTGTACGTGAATAACTTTAGCAGCTCCACTATTTGCAAGATCTTTCTTTACTTCATCCCACTTTATCGGTGGTTTTGGTGCAAAATCAAATACATCCGTATCACTACATAAAACAATTGTGAACTCACAGTCATCCCCATATTTAGGCTTGATTTCTTTTGTGAATTTTCTGAGAGCAATACTTTTAAAACCACCTACACCTCTAACATTTCTGTATTCAATATTAGTATCGAATCTTCCCGCAGGGTGTAGCTTTCTGGCATTTGCGACTACTTGTTTGTAAAATTCGACCTCAGTATCTCCCTCTACAAAAAGTACAAGACATTTACTCATCGACATCACACTCCAAATAATCGCTTATGTTACTCTCTGAATCGGCAAGCATTGAGAACAGATAGTCTCCCATGCTCATATTAAATCCAGCTGCATCATTCTCCAACTGTTTCTGACCTGATTTTTTAAAAGCAAAGAACTCGGCCACGCCGGGCTTTCTATTCATACCAACATGAATCCAAGAAGGGTTTAAATAGCTGATAATATATGGCGAATGACTAGTAATAATTACCTTACAATCATCTAACAACTGACTTATAATTTGTATATATGCTTGAAATAGTCCGGGATGAACAGAGTTCTCAGGCTCTTCGATCGCTATCAATGAGATATTGCTTACACTAGATACAATTATCTTGGTCAGTATCATAAATACTCTCTTTGCTCCATCTGACATCATTGAAAAGTTAACTGGGTTCGCTAAGTTTTTATCTTTAACAAATAATACATAGATAGAATTCGTAAATACAAATGGCGCATCGTCAGGAAACTGGTCACTTTCATCTGCATTGATTTTAAAATTCTTTACAATAACATCCTCAATGTCTGGAAATAACTGAAAATACACATCTTTCAACAATTCAAATTTATCTGGATTCTGTTTCTTCAAATTGAAGATAATACGTGGGAGATTATCAGCGTTAATCATCTCATTTTCAAATCCCTTACGAATAATTGGGTCTGGCTGATAAAAACTCTTTGCATCCAGATTATTTTCCATATATATCTTCATTCCATTTAGCTTTGTAATAATCTCTGCATAATATAGCTCATCGTAGGCTCTTAGTTTATTTGCAACAAGCTCTGCAGAATCAACTTTTATCTTTGACGAGCATCGTCCTGTCTCAGAACTCTTATATAATGCTGTGTCCAGTGTTCTATTGATTAATTGAGTATACTTCTGTCCTTTCTCGTTAAGCTTAACTTTTAGAAACTCAGAAACAATTCCCGGCTCCATATCCTCACTGTTTTTCCATACAAATTCAAAGCCATACTGGACGATGTACTCCTGACCATGAATATCAGTAGACACCTCCATCTCATACTTATAATTTTTTCCAATCATATTACAATTAATTGGAATCAAATTAGAATTTGCCATCATTTCCTTTTTATCTTCAATTGTAGCTTTAATAAATGCTAACCCAAAATCAATGCCGGAAAGCACATTTGACTTACCAAAATTATTAAGTGCAACAAGAGCAGTAATATTATCAAAAGAGATTTTTACGTTTGATAAATTTTTGAAGCCATCAATCAAAGCAGCTTGAATCTTCATGCTGACACATCCTTTTTCTTTTATTGTACTCATAATATATCACCTCGTTTAATAAAACGCAAGTATTTTTTGCGTATCTTATATATTGATATCATTATATGCAATACATTTCAAAATATAAGCAATTTTCATTTTCTTTTTTCTCAAAGCCTACTCTCGTTTTACTCACCTTTTACTCAACAAGGTTCAATTATCATTATGCCGCTTCCAGAGAAATTTCTGAAAATTCCTCATCTCCTACTTAAATAACCTTCTCTGGCAAATCATTGCTCTGCGCATTTGTCGCATTACTAATAATTTCCTTTACCTCTTCAACCTCGGCAACGCCCATCTTATCAGACATAACCATGTAGGAAATTACCATTCCCGCTGCTCTTATAGATTCTTTTCCTGTAATTACTTTTTTCTTCTTGGCCGGTATTACAAGGATATTAAACCAAACAGAATTATCCATCGACCAATTCACTTTATTTAATTTCGCAACGACATCTCCCCACGCAGCACTGTGCTTCTTTGCGAAATAAGCGACATATGCTAGTGCCATATGCGTAACCGGCTTCATCAGAAGATTCTGATCCCTCAGATTAGAAATCGGCTTGTCCTTACGTGTAAGATCAAGGTATTCTTGATATACATCCATACCATTCAGGAGTTCTGTCCAAAATTCCGTGTTTTCATCAAAAGCCTCTTCTATCTCGTCTTCATCCGAAGGCATCACCTTTGCAGACCAGCCTTTATCTTTAGATAATGTTTCTGCAATTGTATATAAGGCGCTGACTGTGGTAAGCTGCTTACTTCTCTGCGACAGTGTGTTGCTTTTCCAGTTTACCAGTTCATTTTTACCCACTTTTTCAAGAACACCTCCATCGCTAAATAATTTTCTTGCTATAGTAGCATATACGTCATCATCAGCAGTTATTATGTTTTGTCCGCGTCCGGTTTGCCGAGCATACTTGTTTACTTTGTTGAATATTTTTCGGATTTTCATATTGTCGCGATGTTCAACAAAAATTACGCTCACTTCTTCATCAGCTAATTCAGGATGTGCCTCAAGTGCTAGCATCTGCGATGTCATTTTCTTATTTCCCAGCATAACCGCTGATATCGCACTGTTTCCCTTCAAACAAAGCTTCATCGCTAAAAGTCTATGCTGTCCATCAAGAGCTATAAGACGTTCTTTGCCCGGAAGCGAAAGAAACCCAGCGTCCTGCAGCGAAACGTCATACGCAAATGTTATATCGTCCTTCACGTATTTCGATATTGGATCGAATTTCATATTCTCAAATCCTGAATAAATATCTACAATAAGGCTTCCAAAAAAGCGATCCTGATCTTCAATAAAGTAAGGGCATATTTCATTGACTACACGATTGATATCCGGTTCTCGTTGCATCTTTTCGTCCGGAGTCATGTCTTTCCATTCAGGAAGTTCTATTGCCAAGCCCACAGAATTTACGAGTTCCTCAACAGGCATCTTTGCTATATAGTAAACTGTGCTTCCTAGTTTTGCTCTTTGAGCCCATATTGTTTTCATTCCGCGCCTCCATGTTTGTTAAATGTCATTTTTATTTTATGATACACCGCATGTACTTCATTGCCAAGTCATTAGTGAATGTTTTTCGCAAACATTTTCAAAAAATCAAAAACAGAGGCTATTACCTCTGTTTTTGATCATAATGTTTTTTTAAAACATTATTCCATTATTTTAATTAGCGCTCCCGCTATTTTCTCGGCTTCTTCTATAGTGTTGTGCTTCCCAAAAGAAATTCTAATTGTGCCCTTCGCATATTCAGATGGAACATTAATGGCCTTAATCACATGTGATATTTGCGTATTTTTACTGTCACATGCCGATCCAGTAGAAATACATATTTTTTGTAGGTCCAGTCTATGAAGAAGCATTTCACCTTCCACGTTTTTAAATGAAAGACTCATGTTTCCAGGAATTCTATTGTTGCCTCCGTTGCGGATGTAATCCAAACCTGATCTTTCTAACTTACTAAGCAGTGTAGTTTCAAGATTCAGCAAATGAGCCCTGTTGCGTTCCATTTCTTTATAATTATTCTTCAACGCAACAGACATTGCGACTATAGAAGCAACATTTTCCGTTCCTGCTCGCAGTCCAAATTCTTGAGAACCTCCATCAATAAAGGAAGAAAGCACTGTGCCCTTCTTCAAATAAAGAAAACCGATTCCTTTCGGACCGTTGAATTTATGAGCGGAGGCAGACAACATATCTACTCCGATTTCATGAACATTTATAGGTATATGTCCCACAGCTTGAACAGCATCTGTATGACTGATGTATCCGTGATTATGTGTGATATCTGCTATTGCTTTTATAGGCTGGATAGTTCCGATTTCATTATTAGCAAACATAATCGAAACCAAACCGGTTTTGTAAGTCATTGTTGACTCCAAAACGCTAAGATTAACCTCCCCATTTTGTTCAACCGGAACGTGAGTGACTTCTATCCCTAATTTTTCCATCGTTTTACAGGAGTTCAGAATAGCATGATGTTCTATAGCAGATGTCACAATGTGTTTTCTATCAGACGTACCGGTTTTGATTGCCCAATTATCGCTTTCAGTACCACAAGAAGTAAAGATTATCTCCTCTTCATCTGCACCAATTATCTCCGCAATCTGCTGCCGTGCATATTTAAGAGCGTTTCTCGCGTCCCTGGAGAAAAAATATGTTTGAGATGCATTCGCATAGCTTTGAAGCAAAAACGGTTTCATTGCTTCAAATGCATCCATATCTAATTGAGTTGTCGCTGCATTATCAGCATAGATCATAGTAACCGCACCCTTTAATATTTGTATTTTATATCTGGAATATCCCTCTTTCCAGGAACATCAAATTCTTTTGGATCAATAATACATAACTGTTTTTTTATACTTCTTCTCATTTCGCGAGATGGTTCCAAGCAATATTTAATAAACTCCTCCGGTTCTATATCCTCTTTTCTTTCAGCATGTGGAAAGATCAGCTTAACAAATGCCGTACACATCCTTTTTATAGCTGTAAGATCTCGAAGATCCGGTTTCTCTGGACAATCTAAGCAAGAGTCAACAATTGCTGAATATCGCATTTCATCCCTTAATGAATGCAACACTTCTGCAAAGTACTCTGTATTTAATGCCCATCCATCAGCAATAAGTCCCTGATGCATTCTAGGTATCTTCCAGCCTGGGATTAGGCCATGAAATCTATCAAGTGTTGCAGACTCTCTAAAAATAGGATTGATCTCCTCAACCATATTTTTATTTGTATCGAACCTTCCTGCATCTATGTTTCCCAGTACAACTATGCCCGCATCAGCCTCTGTTTTTGCATCAAAGCCTTTGACTTCTCCAAACTCCATGTAATCTTTGAGTGCTGTTTGAATCTGACCCGGCTGATCAAATTTCATAGTCTGAATCTCATCAAAAGCGACAAAATCAAAACGGGTAATTAATCCGCCTTGCTTTTTTGCATTATCATATATTAAAGATGCTCGTGATACAGTTCCTCCGGAAATCAACCAGCCTCTTTTACTTATTTTATGAAAGACATAACTTTTTCCAGTGCCTTTCGGAGCGAGCTCTATCAAATTCACTCTGCGTTCTACAAACGGAAGTAATCTGCGAAGAATGTACAGCTTTTGCTCCTCATTGTCATACCCTCTTGGATTATAATCAGCCGACGATATAAGTAAATCTATCCATTCCTCAGTCGTAAATTCTCGACGGCCTTCTCTATAAACATCCAAGTCGACAACATATGGACAGAACGGGTTATAATCAACTATTTCAATATATCCAGAAGCTTTCTTGGATGAGTAATCCTGTGTCCACAGCAGTTCAACAATTCCCCAATTTTCGCTCTCTCTTAGAAGCGTCTCCTGCCATTTGTCAGCCACAGAGTTTTCTACAATACCGGAAGCTCCGGCTCTCGAACCTCCAAAATCTGGCATTTCAAATCTTGTCTGTCCTTTTTTGATATCTACAGAGACTCTAATCCTAGCTAGGAATCTAACTGCTTCGCCATTAATAAGACGAAATTTAATCTGTTCGAAATCTTCCCTGCTGGGAATATACTCCTTTATATATTTATCAATCCGGTTGATATCAACATCTCCGTTCTCATCAGAAAACTTCATGACCAACCAGTCTCGCATATATGATGGTAAACTGAGATCCGAAAAAAACTGTGTTCGTTTTGGATTCTTCAGAACAACCATATCCGGAAATACATCTCTTGTTTTACTTCCTTGCATATCTGCACCTCACATTAAAGAAAAAGCGTACAACCTTCTTCCTTAAATTCTTGTATCTTAATCTTCAAATCCTCAATGCTGCATTCGAGATACTCGGCAAGACAATCAAGACAGTAATAGTCTTCTGTATCAGTTCCAAGCAATTTCATGCTCAATGCCTTTTCATCTTTTTTTATAGGCTTTTCGCATTCGCAACATAGCTTTCTTTTTCCAGCCATTACAGCAATCCTCCAAGTCCCATGCTATTCGTCTGTAGCCCACGAGATCCCACCTGCATTATCTTTTTAGGTGTGAGCATTTTATTATCTGCTATAATCTCAAGTTCAGCTTCTCCTTCATGTAAATTGCTAAAATGAGCCATCCATTCTTTTACATTATTCTGTATACATTCACACTCGCCATTATTGGTAATTATTTGCAGGCTCTGTACCGGTGAATTAAATTCAATCCTTAATGTTGCCTTTCCACCCATAGATAACAATTTTTTATTATCAATCTTGTAGCTAAGCTGAACCGGTTTATTCTTTCTGTGGATCACAATTACTGGAACAATGCATTCTTCTGGTGTAAGTCCACCATGCACTTCTCCAGCAACTGCATTATCATCGTCATTACCACCGGCAGCGTTACCGGGCTGGATAAAATGGTCATAATTTTTCATTACCAAATAGTTATCATCCCCAAATACACATGGAATAGAACTCTCCGGAATATAGTCTGTATCTTCAGGCCTTCCTTTTAACAAGCAGAATCTTCCAAGCTCCATAGATTTTGCACCTTTAGGCACAATTGTTCCTTCTCCGTGGAACGCCAATGCGGCAAGGCGACTACTTCCATGATCTCCGGTAATTATCACATATTCGTGGTTCTCCAGCTGCTGAAGTGCCTCCTGGACCATCTCTGTAATAACCTGTATCTGATTTGCTACAGCTAAAAAATAATCTTTGTCATCTGGCATTCCTTTATGTGAAATATTATCAAGTCTATTTCTCTTAATACTTTCATAGCTATTTAGATTCCATTGCTCATTAAACATGGTTTCCGAAGGAATGACACACTTTGCCATGTCTGATGTATATAAAAAAGTATCACCTCTGTTCTGATCCAAAAGAAAACAAAGCAATGAAATCCATTCTAATCCAAGGCCATCAATCCAATATGAAATACAGTCTTTATCGTCATACTCTGCCATGAGAGAAAATCTTGTCTCAAGCAAATCCACATCCTGGGCTGGTAATGGAGAATCAACCTGCCGATTAATGATTTTCTTCCGTTTATACCATTCAAAATAGGATGCATATTCCTTGTACAGACTCTTTTTTGTCTTAAAATAGGCCGATAATTCCGGATAGACCTTATCAAGGGCTTCCACCACCTTTTCTGATGTCGTCTCATCATCATTATCCCGAAGCCACCGGCAGATTGTTTTTATAATATAGGCCTTTTCTTCTATTGTTCTTGCCATCAACAAATTGATTGCCACTTCAGGCTCTTTTGTATCAAGCGCTTTAAAAAACTCCTGGCTTGGTGTAATAACACTTAGGCTCTTTATCAACCCATGCCTCTGAGTTATCCACTCAGGATGACTATCTAAATAGTAAATGATGTCATTGGAAATATGCCTTGGCACGTCTTTTAATTCAGAAACACTTAGTTTCTTAATGATTGCTGCAACATACCCATCTGAATTATTTAATTGATACCACAACCAAACATACCACTGTTCAATATCTGTAAGATATTCCCACTGTGATGCAACTGCAACGCTATCAAACTCTTTCAGATTTAATGATTCCAAGATTGCTTCCTTTATAGAGTGATCTCTTGTTGATTTAATCATTAAATCAGCCCAAAATTCCTCAGGGGTCGAATCTTTTTTGATAGTCTCCATGTTGTGATCAAAATTGCATAGAAATTCATATGGATTTTCCACTATATCAATCGTAACCTTGCCATATGTCTTTTCCCAGTTTTCAATTTGCCTCGTCATAATCATTGCCGGGGTAAATGCATAGCAATCCTGCCATTTTTCCAACCATTCCTTAATATTATGAGCTATGTTCTCTGAAGGTAATGCATTTTTAAATTTCTCGGAATAAACTGTTAGAGAATATGTTTTCTCATCATCCGAATCTAGTTCCCATATGAAATCCTGCTGTCGTTCATCTATTATTCCAACTGCTCTATTGAAGTATTCTCTAGCCGCGAAAATAGGAATAAATATTCGAGTTTTCGAATAAACCGATTCCATTCTTGACCATAGATCATAGAATTGCGCAGAATTATCCCCATACACTTCAAATTTGGTGGCCATGCGTAAGTACTCACCTACCGACAAGAGAAGAATGTGCTTACCCTGATTCTCTTCAATTTTCTGAATGAGTCGCCTGAACTTCGGATATTTATCCGGATACTTTTCAGAGCAGAACTCTGCAAGATTCCAGCAACAATCACATGCTCCACGAAGTCTTGTTACTAATTTCCGGTATTCCTCCAGGGACTCACAAAATATAACCCTCACTGGAAACCTTGATTCAATTTTTCTTTCTATATCTACCTGCTGCAAAATATCTGTGATTGTCACTTTCACACCACCTTCTAGTGAATAAAGTATTCACTCAATTCTGGATGTACATCCAGTAATTCAATTACTTTATTTCTGAGAGTATCTTCATTTACAGTTTTAACCTGCTCTACAGCCTTTCCTTTAAGCCGCTGTTCGCACATCTTCTTAACATAGGCTTCCACAACGGCAATCAAACGTCCCGAACGATTAGCCCACTCATATACAACAGACCCACAGTCAACGCGAATCTTCGTATACAGCGCATCTCCGTATTCAACGAAATACTCTTCATACTTTTCTCCGATTTCATCAAAGAATTTCTGCTTTATGTTTTTCGTATCATGCAGGTAAGCCAAATCCTCTGTTTCAAAATATCGTAATGCATTATATGCATCCTGAGGAACGACCTGCTTGTGATTATTAATTTTATATACGCATTCAATATGAGCCAATGACTCTGTTCTAGCAACCCACTGAATCGGCACATTATAATTTTTGCACCATTCCTCGACTGTCTGGAATCCGCTTTTGTCGTACCAAGTTTTCAGCAAATTTGCTTTAGTTTTTTCATTCTTAATACTCTCAAGCGGTCTTCTAATATGCTCTTTGAAAACAGGAACACTCGTTTTGTAATCCCACTCTGAGATCTGACCATAAACATTTGTAAGATCATCTCCAGTACACTCCGTACCTAATGATTTTATAAAATCACCAAGAATAATCTTTGAACTGCTTATATTTTGCCATGCTTCCTTACCGTAGTTTTCAACTATGCTTATTACCTTTTCTTTTGCTTCCGGCTCCGCATTCTGCCATCCGTTCTCCGAGATGGAATGCATAGCAGTTAGGGCATCAACCCACTCATATGCCATGCTTTCGATTACCACTCCAGGCACCTTCATGCTACTAAAACAATTATTCAATGTTACTAAATGCTTTTTCAAAGTCTTCTCACTTTGACCGGTAGCATTATTAAGCGAACGAACTAATTTGTATTCAGCCTCCAGTTCACCCAATTTTTCCTTGACTTGATCCTCTGTCCAGGTTTCAATATTAGCCTGCATCAGCTTCTTTATGCCATCGAACAAGTCATTATCATTAAGCTTTAATTCGGTCATGATTGCTTTTAAGCCATCTGATTGTTGCTCTATAAATCTCTTAAAAGCATCATATCTGACATCTTCTTTTCTCAAAGCATCCTGAAGATTTTTACGCTGACGACCTTTTCCAGTAAATGCTTTAACCACAGAAGTCATTACTTCTTCCTGATCATCTCCAGACCGGTTCTGTGTGAACAGGAAAAAACCATCTAAGGCCTCATCACAAACAACCTTGGCTGCTTCTCCACCAACCAGATCAGCAGGCATATATTTTAATGCCCACAGCGGAACCCCATACGCAGTCACCTTCGCGCACAGTGAATGACGTGCCTTCTGCTCATTAGGAACTTCATTATCTTTTAAATCAAAGACGCTCTTCAGGTAATCCTTGAAAGACTGCCATATTTCAGATCCGGACGACAAAGTGTGATTGATTGCCTTATCTGAGCAAATAGTCCATACCATTTTCGCCAGATATTTTTCTGTCAATACAGACGGATTCGACTCATTATCTATCCAGTTGAACTCACTGTCTTTCCAGAATCTGAACACAAAACCAAGCATATAGGCGCAAAGCATATTATTGTAATATCCAAACGGTGGCTTTTGTAATTCTGCCCATAACTCATCAAGCTGTATCTTTGCACCCTGAGTCATTTGTGAGTGAATATGCTTTGCCAAAGCTGCAACCGCATTGGCTGCTGGCGAACCTGATACCATCTCAAGTTCATCTATCGTTTTACAATCCCATACTTGCGCCCGTTTCAAACTATCTGCTATATGAGTCATCTGTGCATTAGGCTTATTCCCGTTCAGAGAAACCCCATTCAATGCAACACTTTCCTGGGATTTCTTATATACAGTAGGAAGCTCATCAATATATTCCGGTGCTGCCTCAAACAATTTGAAAAGCATGTCCTTCTTTATGCGCTTTTTAAGATCATTCTTTCCATAGACAGACTGATATACTTTATCTGCAAAATAGAAAGACATAGTACTATCTAAAGCCTCCACAGACCAAGTTACCATAAGTGTACTCATTTCTTCCTCATACTTGCTCGTTGAACCTTCTTTTCCATCTTCATTTGCTAACTCATAATGCGTTTTTGCACGATACCAGTCATCTAGATTATCGTCTGTCAATGCTTTCTTAATGATGCAGAAGCCCATTCGGCCTGTGTCCTCGTCATTAAGATAAGTTTTTACCTTCTGTTCTGCAGCTGCAAAATGGCTTGTATCGGACAGAATTACGCAAATAAGACCGAGTTTATAAGGAGCCTTCTCCAATTCTGATTTTACTTCCTCGTATCTAAGACTCAATGATGATGTATCCTCCGAGCAGGCCGCTGATGCCATACGATTAAATAATTCGTCTGTATTCTTAGACCACAGAGTATCTTCTATACTCTTTGAGAACACGCCTCCTTTTTTAAAAAGCATATGACGGGTATTTTGCTTCTTAACTTGCTCCAGACGAATATCAAATTTTTCAACATTCTGGCCATAGGGCAGTTCTATTCTGTAGTCCTTCTTATCAGATGTCTGTACCGGGAACAGAATATCACTGTCATATAATGATTGCAGGCAGTCGTCCACAACTCTTTCAGATAATTGACCTGCAAAGCATTTTCTAATTGTATTTCTGGTTGCATCTGCCTTTTGCGTAGTCCTTCTATTACTATATGAAACCTTATCAGTAGACATTACGGCAATCATCAATAATGCCGCTTTAAACACACGAAGGACATAGTCTGAGCCATCTCCCGTAACGAGATCCTTCTTCTGTTCATATAACTGATAAGCCCTTCTTGCTTCAACACTGAAGTTACGTATATCTGATCCTTCCAAGAAGAAGTAGTCCCATAAATAGTCAACGGTAAGCCAGCTCCAGTCATCTGGCCCATTGTTTTCAATATAATGAATAAAGCCAACACTACTTTCTGCTTTTTCAGCATCCTTCATGAAGCTAAAAAGTGTACGGGATGATGCCGCAAAATTGTCAGCCACTCTAGTAAGCATAGTCAATGTCATCGGATGGAGCGGGCATAACTGCTCCAGCTGACTCTGCTTCAAATTATATATGGACATCTCATCAAATTGATCAATGATTGACTTGACGTGATCCTTGCAAATAGCTTCCCAGGTTCCTTCCATACCTTTTTTGCATTCTATCGATTCACCAATCATTTCCAGTGCAGCATTTTCGCTGATATGGAAAGCCAGTTCATGGTATCTATGCATAATCCGGTTATATGTATCCTCTCCAAGAGAGCTCACCCAGCTTGTGTCCACATGAACAATTAAAAACAGATAAAATGGACTCTTCTTGCAGTATTCCGACAGACGCTGTAAAACATTATCATCACCGTTGATTCGAACAAAATCGGTAAACTCATCCCACACAAAAATGATTCCCGTGTCTTTGAGATTATTACCAGCAACAATATCTGCTATCCAGGCTTCAAAATTATCTACAGACGCAAACATAGCCCAGCCATTTTCCCTACACACATCTGCGACAATACTACAAGCCTTTAAATCTCCGTTCAAAACGTCATGCTGAAATTCTTCAAAGTCATCATAATAAGACTCTGTGAAAAAATGTGAATCAGAAAAAATCGCTTCCCAATTATATCGATTATCTGCAACTATTCTCTGTGCTTCACTTACCAAGGAAGTCTTCCCATAGTATGCCTGATCCTGATATTTTTCCTTTAATGCCTTTCTGATTTCCATTTCCATTTCCATCATCAGGCTTATACCACTGTTAATACCAGTCACACCGCTCTTCCCAACAACAAGATAATCTCCCTTATTACGAATGGACATAAATTTATTCTTATATTTGGTCAGCAATTTCTTTCTGTCAAAAAAACTCTCAATATTCTGAGGAGAGTCTGTAAACAGATGTTTTAATACTATAGCTGCATAGCTCTTTCCTGTTCCATAGGTTCCATGAATCCAAAAGGATCTCCTTTGATCCGGATTCTCCATCTTAAAACTACTGCAGATTTTTTCTACAGCAAGCTGCATATCCTCATGTACAATGTATTCCTGCCATAAATTCGGATTTCTCTCTTCACTGCGGAGATCCACAACAGACTCATAGCCCGGTCTCAGTTCAATATATTTACTGTATTTTGCCATGGTCTACTCCTCTCTCTGCAAAGCCAGGTCGAGTACGCTCAACGCTGTTTTTTCTCTAAAAAGAATCACATTATCAAGATTAACTTGAAAAGAAACCCTGATATAGTCTTCAAACTGCAGTGCCAACGATTGTAAAATATCCTTCAAGTCTTCTGGAGATATTCCGAATATTGCTCCCGGATCAACACCTAACGCTTTACCATTGTTCCTTGCCTCTATCATCTGACGTAAAGAAAACGTATAGTTTCCAGTTGTCTCAGCCCATTTATACAAAGCATAAAGCATTGCTATTGCATCTGGGCTTTCCCAGCCTTTCTTCACATATTTATATGAATTACCGGAAGGAATAGGAATGCCCTGTTTTAAATTCGATCCTATAGGACTGTGTCTCAGCGTCTCTAAAAGTGCGGTTACTGCATTGTCTCTAGTTGAGGTAGTATAATCATCTCCTAACATAAACACCAGGTCATTCTTTTCGTAGGTTTCTCCTGCTGGAGCATAAAGCATATACCATTTACAAATAACGGAATTATACGCCAAATTAGTCCAGATGATGGCCCACACCAAAGGATTGAAGGCACCTAATGGCTCGATCTTTTTAAAGAGTTCTGTCGGCATTCCCGACTTATCGCCCTGATTATTAGGATAAATCAGCTCTGCCTCTCTGAGCCATACCTTTAAAGAATCATATTGTCTGTTTCCGAGTTTTCCCATACTAAAGCAATCTGATCCATAATCAAAGAAATGATCCAAGAACTCTCTTCTTAATCCAAAATGCTGGTATCTATTCATACCTTTCAAATCCATACCACTACCTCCTGTTGTTGACAAAGATTTTGCCGCAAGGCATCCTTTGCTTCCGGTAAACTCAATGCAGTTATAACAATGTACGCATTTATCTTCGCGAATAAATATTTTCCCGTCATCATCGATTACAAAGGCATCCTTTGGACACTGCACGCTACATGCTTTACATCCGAAGCAATATGCCACTTTATTAGCAACGCCTCGAAGATGACTTAGAACAAACCTGTCCATCTTTTTGAATGGATGATAAACAACTTCTGATCCATCATCAGAAATCTCAAAGTCAAATTCCTGATTAGATATTATTTGTATTCCTTTGTTACCATCCCGCTCTACTGTGGGTCCGAGGATTCCCGCAACATCTAACCACTTTTGAGTATGCTCGGAGAACTGAAATATAATCTTATCGTCATGTACAGTCTCAGTAATACGGTTCCCGCCGTTAGGCAGGCCTCTTCCACCCATTCTGGCCTTCCAGCCGCCTTGTTCAATAAACTTCTTTCTCTCAGCCTCTGGTTTTGTACGATCAGCATATGTTTCAACCTTTTTCAACAGAGGCCGCATTTCGTCCTTATACAAATCATTCGCAATGCCATCCCACCAGTTGGATGACATAGGACATACCATGCAACCAACGCGGAAAAGCCCTTGTCTATATGCATCATTAAAGAGAATGTCCTCATGGAGCAGATACAAAAACAATTCTGCAGTATTCCATTTTAAAATTGGGCTACAATTAACCTGATTAATGTTTTTAGCAGCAACACTTATTTCTGAATATCCCGCTCTCTGAGTGCTTTCCTCTGCTCTTACTCCATCATAAACAACAGCTTTAATCTCATAATTATTGGTAAGTTCTCTTAATTTTAAGATTGTTGGAACTGACTTATGTACTTGACAGCACCAGCGCATTCTTCTTCCAGGAGGGCCAAACTCTTCCCAACTGTCGAGAGGATCCAAATGGCTTTTTGCTTCCTGATAGTTCAATTCCGGCCATCTCTGTTTCGCACGCTCAACTGACTGAAGCGTTGCCTGCAGCTCCATCCCGGTATTGCTAAATACAACATAATATTCAGATGGTGATAATTCGCGCCTTACTAAATCAAGTAACAGCAATGAATCTTTGCCACCACTAAATGCCACGGCAAAGGCATAACCCTTTTTCTTATAATCTTCATAAGTATTTCTAATCAGATCCCTCGATGTTCTAATTAAGCCCAGCATTAGATTTTCATTCTGTTCCCATAAAGCTTCAATATCTATTGGTGTTAATTTTAAGTTTTTCTCAACAACCTTTATTTTCGGCTTAGTATAAAATCCTCCGCCCTTTGCTTCAGCAACAAGCTGACCATCTACAATATATCGTCTGATTCCTTCCGCCCATAGTAATGGTAACTTTGTATCTGGATAGTCCCATAC